>Ga0209504_1002239_pt1 | contig 13407 bp, 10 predicted proteins | sample COGITO_mtgs_1005_FD_184791 | JGI IMG/M metagenome (GOLD analysis project Ga0209504, IMG submission 184791) | Pelagic marine microbial communities from North Sea - COGITO_mtgs_100511 (SPAdes) (version 2) | ecosystem: Environmental > Aquatic > Marine > Epipelagic ...
CATCGTGCTCATGGACAAGTTTGGTAATACTGAAATGCTGATGGCGGGACAAGGGCTCAGTGCCCGGCCGCTAAAATCGCGGGAAACCCCGCCCGAGATTCCCACCGCCACTTGGCAGGGGGAACGAAAGGGGGCTTCCGACCATAAGAGGGCGACCATCAGCATTATGAATATCTATGAGTCGGATCTGCCATTTCCCGAAGGCACCGAAATAACCGACCTGCGAATCATTCAGGTCGTGCAGAAGCCCTGGAGTAGCGATATCATTCATCGCAAAACCATGGGGTACTCCTTTGGCGGTATGGGCCGTATGATACTCGGCACCGTACCGGTGGAGCTAGACGGAAGCGCCTATTTTGAAGCCCCGGTGGAACGTGAGATCTATTTTCAGGCATTGGATTCACAGGGCATGGCGGTGCAGTCTATGCGTTCCGCGACCTACGTGCATCCCGGAGAGCAGCTCTCCTGCATCGGGTGCCACGAAGAAAAAACTCGCGCGCCGTCCATAACGGCCGCTCCGATGGCAATGATGCGCCCGCCATCCAAAATAACTCCTGAAAAAGTACCCGGCGCCGCGCCGTTTTCTTTTGCCAGGCTGGTACAGCCCGTCCTGGATAACTCCTGTCTGCCTTGCCACCATAAAGAGGGAAAGGGGTTCCAGAGTTCAAGGTACGCGGATCTTAAGGAGTTTGCGTTTTATTTTGATGCGGACGGAGGAAGCCTCGGTCTACACCCCAAACATGGCGGCTACCGTACAACGCCCGGCCGTTTCGGGGCCAGAGAGTCCAGAATGGGCAAGGCCCTGCTCAATGACACCCATCAAAAAGCCATGCAGGCAGGCGACATCTCACCGGATGATTTCCACAGGGTGGTGTTATGGCTGGACGCCAATTCCATGGAACTGGGATCTTACCACGACGACGAGGCCCAGCGGGCGGGCAAGGTGATCTGGCCGGTGCTGGAAGCAGATCCGGCCAATCCCACCGGGGTTGAGCACGACCGTCCTTTACCTTGAACAAGCACACTGGATTTAAGTGCGAAGATGATAAAAGTGAATTTACTGTTACTGATGAGCGCGATCTGCGCGTTCGGAGCTGAATCCTACCTATCTCCAACCGACTTGGACTGGGACGGGGAGGGGGAGCACCTTTTCATCACCACGGCCTCCGGTCAGCAGGTGCTGGTCTTTGATGCAGTCTCCCGTAGGGTTGTGCGCCGCATTCCCTTGCCAACTGATCTGACGGGAGCGGTGGTTTCGCCGGATGGGACCACCCTCTACGTGACCGGCGGTGGGGTGGAAGGCCGAGTGTTCGTGGTGGATGCAACCAGTGGGAAAATCAAACAAACAATTCCCGTCGGCCATACCCCAATGGCGCCTAATCTCTCGCCCGACGGCAAAACGCTCTATGTCTGCAATCGCTTCGACAATGACGTTTCCTTTATCGATCTCGTCACGGGACAAACCACCGCTCGGATACCGGCGGTGCATGAACCGGTGGCGGCTGACCTGACACCGGACGGCACCACGCTCTTTGTGGCGAACTTGCTGCCGGATGGACCTGCCAACGTGGATTACGTGGCATGTAAGGTGACGGTGATCCATACCGAGACTCAGACCGTCACCACCATCCCGCTGGTCAATGGTGCCGAGGGCGTGCGGGGGCTGCGCGTATCTCCCGATGGCCAGTATGTATTCCTCACCAGCATCATGGCTCGTTTTCTGGTTCCCGCCACCCAGTTGGAACGCGGCTGGGTCTCCACTGATGCGCTCAGTGTCATCCGTGTCGCCGATCTCTCTTTGTACCACACCGTCCTGCTGGATGAGGTGGATCGCGGATTTCCAAATCCCTGGCCCATTGCTTTCTCCGAGGATGGCCGAACCTTGATCGTCGGCGCTACCGGCACCCATGAACTCAGCTTGATTGACCTGCCGGCCATGCTGAAAAAAATCGCGACTCAGCAAACAGAGGTCTCCTCCGCCGCGGGCGAAGTCCATCTGGATGCACACAACGACCTCGCCTTCCTTTCGGGCATACGCAAACGAATCACGCTGAAGGGCAACGGTCCGCGGGCACTTGCGGTGAAGGGGGGGACTGCCTACGCGGCCCATTATTACTCGGACTCCATCGATTGCGTCGACATAAAGAACCTGGATGCAGTCACGGTCACGCCGGTCGAGCTGAATCCCGGCATGAGTCTCACACAGATTCGCCAGGGTGAGGTCTTCTTCAACGACGCGACCGAATGTTTTCAGAATTGGCTGAGTTGTGCCACCTGCCACCCAGACGCGCGCACCGATGCCATGAACTGGGATCTGCTTAACGACGGTATGGGCAACCCCAAGAATGTAAAGTCGATGCTGCTTGCACACGCGACGCCACCCACCACCTGGCTCGGCGTCCGCCCCAATGCGGAAGTATCGGTGCGCGCGGGGTTTAAACATATCCAGTTTGCCGTTCGTCCGGAGGAAGACGCGCTGGCCATCGATGCCTATTTGAAAAGTCTCGAGCCGGTTCCTAGTCCCTATCTGGTCGATGGTGCGCTGAGCAATTCTGCGCGGCGCGGCGAGAAGATTTTTGAGCAGGCGGGGTGCATCGGCTGTCATCCGGCTCCGCTTTACACCGACCTGAACCGGTATAAGCTGGGCACGACCCGGGGGCGAGACGAAGGCCTGCCGGTCGATGTGCCGTCGCTGGTCGAGGTGTGGCGCACCGCGCCGTATATGCACGACGGTCGCGCCGCGACAATACACGACGTGCTGAATTCCGACGGCCACGCCGAAATTCTGAAGCAGACCGAAAAGCTTTCCGTTAAAGAGATCAACGACCTGATCGAATATATCCTATCGCTATAAAGAATAACACAAGGAAACAATGAATAAGAGAAAATTAGGAAAGAATGGTTTCACCATTGGTGAAGTCGGCCTGGGTTGCTGGCAGTTTGGTGGCGAATTCGGTGAAATGTCAGAAGAGACTGCCTTTGAAATTATGAACACCGCCGTCGAAAGCGGCGTTGATTTCTTTGATACGGCCGATGTCTACGGCGCGGGCATCAGCGAGGAGCTGATTGGACGTTTCGCGCAACAGTGCGCGACGCCTCTAATCCTCGCGACGAAATATGGTCGATGGGAAGGCGTCTTCCCGGACAACTACACGAAAGACAACATGCGCCAAGCCATCGACCTTGCGCTTGGCCGCCTTCAACGCGATACGCTCGACCTGTTGCAGTTGCACTGTATTCCCACCGAAATCCTGCGGCAGGGAGAGGTCTTCGAGTGGCTCAGGGAATTCAAGCAGGAGGGGTTGATAAAGCACTTCGGGGCAAGCGTGGAAACCGTTGAGGAGGGACTCCTCTGTCTTGAACAGGACGGGCTGCTCTCCCTTCAGGTCATCTTCAATATCTTCCGGGCAAAGCCCGCTGTCGAGTTGCTACCGCAGGCCAAGGCCAAAGGGGTCGGCATTCTTGTGCGGCTGCCTCTTGCCAGCGGACTGCTGAGCGGGAAATACACCCGAGAGACCGTGTTTGCCGAAACGGATCACCGGAACTACAACCGTGACGGACAATTTTTCCATGTGGGCGAAACCTTTGCCGGCCTGCCGTTTGAAAAGGGCGTCGAGCTGGCGGATCAACTCAAGCCGATGCTGCCCGAAAACATGGACATGGTTCAAATGGCATTGCGCTGGATTCTCGACCACGATGCCGTCTCGGCGATTATTCCCGGAGCCAGTCGACCGGCGCAGGCCCAATCAAATGCCGCCATTTCGGATCTGCCACCACTCTCAAAAGAGCTGCACGCAAAATTCGCCACGTTCTACGAACAAGAAGTGAAACCACACATACGCGGCCCGTATTAATACTAGATAAGTCAACTAAAGGAGAAGTTTATGTATCACACATTTAAGAGAATCGCATTCTGTAGTTTATTCGCAGCGGCCATCGCTGGGGGGGGCGTTGCATCCGCTGAGCAAAGTGAACCTGAGTCAGAGTGGATCAGTCTATTCAACGGCAAGAACCTGGACGGCTGGGAGGGTAATCCCGAGGTCTGGCGGGTTGTGGATGGCCACATCGAAGGGAAGGGGCCGTCGGCCTATAAGCAATACCTCAGCAACACGAAGCACGTTTTCAAGAACTTCATCCTCGAAGCCAAGTTCTTCCCGGTAAAAGGGAACAGCGGTATCAATTACCGCAGTCATGAATACACGGGGAAGAACCGCCCCTACGAGACTAGCGGCTACCAATGCGATATCGGCCCGATGGGCGCGCTCTACGACATCTACACCACCAGTAAGAAAGAGCCAAAGCGATACGGCATTGCCAAAATGGGCCACAACCATTTGGTCGACTACCAGGGCTGGAACACGTTCAAAATCGTGGCCGATGGCAAAAAGCTACAGCACTATATCAACGGCACGCTGGTGATGGAATTCGAGGACAACGATCCCGAAGGTTTCCGCGAAAAGGGCTTTGTTGCTTTTGAGCACCATGACAGGAACGTCACTGTTTGGTTCAAGGATATCCGGGTGAAAGAGCTCAAGTAGGAAGCCCGGGTGGGGCGGAAACAGCCCGTGATTGGAAAATGGAGGAAAAATGATGATGAAGAAATTATTTCAAGTGGGGGTCGTTTTGCTGGCGCTTCAGATTTCTGCGTCGGCTTGCAGTGCCACTCTCGCCCTGCGCTCTTTTGGCTTTGAAGAGCATATTCAGAGGTTTCTTTAATATCTGTGTCTATCCGTGATGGTATGCGTCAATCATGCAACTAAAAGAAAGAATCTTGTTAAGCATGGCGACGTTCGGAAATATAGCAGCTGACCCGTGGGTGATTTGCGAAACCCGCGGGCGGCTACTGGAGACGCTCGATGATGTACATGGATTAACTATCCGCATCAGTGATTGAGCGCCGACGGAACGCACCCACATGGTGAAAAACCGAATACCTGTTTGTCACGTGGCCGTCTATCTCCGCAACGCCGCCTGCTTAACAACCAATACCATGAACAAACCGACTGAAAAAATCAACCGAATCATAGGTCTGGATATGCATCCGGACGTATTTGCAGCGGCGGCGTTGGAAAAAACAACCGCTGACTTATCCAAAGTGCTTTGGGTTCAGGATCGAGTGCCGACTAAAGGAATCGAACGATGGGCAAAGAAATATCTAACAGCTGGCGATGTGCTGGTTCTTGAGGCCTCAGGAAACAGCTTTGAAGTTGCCAGTCGCTTCCATCGACTTGGATATACCTGCCTAGTTCTTGAAAGCTGCCAGGCAGCTAAGATCAAAGACAACTTCTGCAATGATGATCGCCACAGTGCCATTAAACTAGCGCGAGTGTATCTAAGCGGATTAGCAAAGCTGGTCTGGCAACCCGATGAAGAAACTCGCCAAATGCGTGAGATATTCTTCTCCCACCGCGCAAGCGTAAAAGACTGCACTCGCTTGAGGAACCGTATCCGCACTTTCCTCAACGAATACTGTGTGCGCCTGCCTAAAGGCACACGTCTGACCCAATCTTCTGGATTGAACTGCGCTTTGAAAGCTCGCGAGTGGAGCACACTACAATCGGAACTTTTACGTGAGCGCTTCGAGCAACTTTGGCAAACTGAGGCACGACGCAAGCGCCTGGAAAAGTTGATGGTCGAACTACTATTAGAACGCCCCGAGTGGGCTAAGCTTTGGAGGCTAATGGGCGTGCGTCACATCGTGGCCTTCGCGCTGATGGCAATGATTGGCGACATTAAGCGCTTTCCGAATGCCAAGAAACTAGTCGGATATTTTGGTCTCTCTCCCAGTAAAGTGCAGTCAGGCAATAATGCCAAAGGTAGAGAAAAAGGCACTGGTAATACAGGCCGTGGAGATGTTCGGGCGCTACTTGTGCAGGCCGCTCAAAATGCAATGACTCAGAAATCCTCTCCGTTACATAAATGGGGGTGGAAGTTGACCATGAAAAAGAATAAGAACGTGGCAGTCGCGGCGGTGGCTAGAAAATTGACGACCGCCATCTGGCACCTCTTACAAGGGCATTTTACACAAATCCTCGAAATCGGAAAGCACCTCGAAACCAAACTATTAAAGCTGGCTACCGTTCTGGGCAGAGAACGAATCAAGGAACTCGGTTTTAAGCGCAGGCAGGACTTTGTGCTACATCACTTCAATATAATACAACTATCTACTTGATTGACCGCATACCTGTTCATCTGTGGTTAAAAGATCCGAGATTTCCAACAGACCTTCGTCAGTTCTTTTCCTTAAAAGGCTGTGCTCATCAATGGCCATCCCGCTAATCGCAGAAGAACCATAATAAAGGGGCCTTCAAATTCCTTGATGGTCCGTGGGGGTATTTGTTTGAGGTGATGGGCGTTGACTGGTTGCGTTTTGTTAATTTGCGTTTATTTTCTTGCGATCTTCATATTTGGTGCTCAAACCTTCTCATTTACGCATGAACCACTGATTAAACACTTTTTAAGACCACTTATTACTATGACGACACCACTACAAAATCCGATTCTTCCAGGCTTTAACCCAGACCCGGCCATCTGCAAAAAAGGAGACACCTACTACATTGCTGTTTCCAGTTTCCAGTGGTGGCCCGGTATTCCCGTCTACGAAAGTAAAGATTTACGAAATTGGAAGTTATCCACTTACATTCTCAAAGACATCAACCTCGTCGATCTTCGCCGTATTGGTGACTCCGCTGGAATTTGGGCGCCGGCGATTAGCTATGCCGATGGACTTTTTTGGGTGGTTTTCTCACCCGCTACAGGATCCAGGCTTCACGGTCATGAATCGCCCAATTATCTGACCTACTCCGAAAGCATCGATGGCCCTTGGGCAGAGCCGATTTTCATGACCGCCTCGGGCAATGATGCCTCTCTCTTTCACGATGACGACGGCAAGAAATACTTCTTGAACACTCACCTCAAGCGAGGTCAATTGTCTCCAGATCGCGTCGATGGCCACTGTGGCACACTGATGCAAGAGTACGATCACCAACAGAAGAAATTGGTAGGGAAGGCCAAGAATATCTTTGCGGGGACCGATGCCGGGGTCCCAGAGGGCTCCAAAATGTATAAGCGCAACGGCTATTACTACCTGAACATCGCCGAAGGCGGAACAGAGTATGGTCACTGCATGACCCTCGCTCGCTCTAAAAACGTTAATGGCCCCTACGAGGTGCATCCGGAAAATCCGATTTTGACGGCAGTTGACGAGCCTGATAACCCCATCCAGCGTGCTGGGCATGCGGACTTCATCGAAGTCCCTAACAACGGCGGTGTGGCCTTGGTTTACCTGGCGAGTCGCCCCGTCGACGGCTGTAGTGTGCTCGGTCGGGAGACCTACATCGCAAAAGCTCATTGGGGGGAAGATGATTGGCTACGCTTAGAGAATCGCGCTCCCGTCGCTGAAGTGCCCGACTTTGGATTGCCAGCTCAAGCTCCAGAAGCGCTGATGGAAGTGGACGATTTCGATTCTCCAGAGCTACACCTGGAGTGGAACACGCTACGCCAACCGATAAAGGAACTGATCGATCTCGAAAGCCGACCTTCTTGGTTGCAACTCAAGCCCACCTATTCGTTTTTGGATAGCATGGAGAAAACTTCGGCCATCTTCAGAAGGGTTCGTCATCACCGTTTCTCGGCTAGCACCCGCATGCAGTTTGAGCCCCACACGGAACAGCAATGGGCTGGATTGACTTGCTACTACGACACGCGCCACTGGTATTACGCTTTTTTAGGTGTGAACGAAGAGGGCGAGTTGTTGGTCGGCCTGTGCAAAAAGGGCTATGGCATGGTAACGGAGCATATTTTCCACAAAATTCTGGATCGCGCTCAGTTCCCCGATGGCATCATCGACCTCCGGGTTCAGTGTGATTCAAGAGCACTTCAGTTTCAGTACAAAAGCCCTGAAGAAGACACTTTCCAAAATTTGGGAGAACCACAGGACGCCACCATTCTCTCAGATGAATACGTTGAGTCAAAAGACCCTGACATTACATTTGGGTTCACAGGTGCCTACGTCGGTTTGGCCTGCTGGGATTTACCACTCACCAGTCCCAAAGCCGCCTTCGATTCTTTTGTATATCGTGGCGAAGAAGATTAGTCGCAACCATTACCTTTTAAACCAAATAGGACAGCCAATATGAAACAGCATTTTATCATCGATGGAAAAACAACTCAGGGTAGCAACGGTACCTTTGATGTCATCAGCCCCCGCGACCAAAGCATTTTGTACTCCATGCCCAATGCCAGTGAAGCTGATGTGCTCGATGCCGTAGAAGCCGCTCAGCGTGCTTTCCCTCTCTGGCGCAACATGGGCGGCGTAGAAAGGCAAAAACTTTTCCTCGCATGGGCTGATCTCATTGATGCCAATCGCGACATGATCGCGGCTGAAGTTTCCGCAGAAATGGGCGTGTTAAAAGATGACGTTGCTGGCACGGCTGCCTACATCGCCGATATGATTCGCTACTACGCCGGTTTCATCGTGACCAATTATGGCGATGTGCTGTCCTTTGAAGACGACCACATGAATGTGGTGGTGAACGAGCCCTTGGGCGTGATTGCCGCCATGCCGCCTTGGAACTCTCCGATCGAGTCCACCATTCAAAAGTGCGCCCCGGCCTTGGCCGCAGGTAACACGGTGGTCTTGAGAGTGCCCGAAGAAGCTCCATCTGGAGGTTTGATCCTGGCGCAACTGGCTGTAGAGGCTGGATTTCCTGCGGGCGTGCTCAACGCATTGGCCGGCATGGGCCCAGAGAGTGGAGAGGCTCTGGTCGGCCATCCAAAAGTTCGTCTCGTTTCATTCACAGGCAGTGCGCCTACCGGAAAGATCATCGCCAGAAGGTGTGCCGAACAAATGAAGCCTGTCGTGATGGAATTGGGAGGAAAGTCTCCCGTTATTATTTTTGACGACGCTCGAATCGCCGACGCCATCGAAAGCTCCGTGTCATCCGCCTTTTGTTTCCAAGGTCAAATCTGCTGTGCCACCACGAGAGTTTTGGTTCACGAGTCCATTTTGGATGAAGTGGTAAAGGGAATTGCTGAACGGGTTGAACGCTACGATGTGGACAACGAAGCATTTCCCATCGGACCGCTTTTTAACGACAAAGTTTTTCATACCGTTGAAAAATTCGTCGCTCTAGGGAAAAAAGATGGCACTTTGGTGGCCGGCGGTGGGGTGATTGAGCGTGACGGCGGTGGACGCTATCACCAGCCGACTGTTTTTCTATTCAAAGACGACAGCTCTGTGGTTTGTAAAGAAGAGATTTTTGGTCCCGTACTGGCGATCATTCCATTTTCCAGCGATGAAGAAGCGATCACGATCGCCAACAACGTCGACTATGGCTTGGCCGCAACCGTATACTCCGAGAACCGTCAACGCATCTTCAGAACCATTCGCCAATTAGAATCGGGCACGGTTTGGGCCAACTGTAATTTTAAGTTCAATATGCACATGCCCTGGGGTGGGCCCAAGAGCACAGGCATTGGACGAGAATTTGGTAAGTATGCCATGAAACCCTATCTGCAAGAGAAGAATATTTGGATTGGTAACTAAGTAACGATGGATACCATGGGAGTTATTTACGCAGTGATTTGTATCATGGCCTGGGGGTCGTGGCTCGTTCCTTCTGAGAAGGTAAAGTTCCCGAATGAACAAGGGAAAACCTTTTTTGTTGCCTTGGCGTCCACGATCATAGCATTCCTGATTGTCTTGGGCCGCGGCGAGTTGGGCCAGTTGTCTTCCGCCATCGCATGGATTCCGGTCCTAGGAGGATTGATCTGGGCGATCAGTGCGTATTGCGCGTTTGTGGCTTGCAACCAGATCGGCATCGCCAAGGCCTTCGGCATATGGGCGCCGCTAAACATTATCGTCTCCTTTATTTGGAGCCTGACCCTGTTCGGTCAGTTTCGCGACTGCTCAATGCTGACCTGGGTGATTGGCCTGGTATCGTTGATCTTGGTGATTGTCGGTGTCTTCATGATTATTTTCTCTGGCGGATCTGATGATAAAGAAGACCTGTCAGGTAAGTCGGCTAGCAAAGGTTTGTTGGGCGCGGTGGGCGCGGGTATCCTTTGGGGGACGTTTTATATTCCGGCCGCCTACGTTTCGCAGACCAGTATGGATCTGGCGGAGATTTCCCCCTGGGCTTCTGCCTTGCCATTGTCGGTGGGCATGCTGATCGGAACCTCGATCATGGTGGCGCTGACGCGTACGGCACCGAAGCTTGAAAAGCCGGTCGACTATGTCAAAGCGATGAGTTCCGGTGCTCTATGGACCTTGGGCTTTTTCGGTATGTTACTCATGGTCGCGGCGATCGGCCCTGGCCCGGGCTATACACTCGCTTCGCTCTGTGTGGCGGTGAACGCTTTATGGGGCGTGTTCTATTTCAAGGATCCAGCGCCAAAGACCAAGGCAGCGAAACTCACCCTGATTGGAGTCTTGATCGCGACGCTGGCCGGTACGGTGCTGGGCAACTTCGGAAGCCTGGATCAAATTCTGGGAATTGACTCAAAACCCGCTGCGCAAAAGTAGGACAAATTTATGCATAAGACCGTCATTAACTATATTGAAGACAGCGGAGTGGGAACCATTTTTCTGACTCCGCCAGAGGGCAAGCCGCCGACATTGGACGGCGAGGTGCTTGCCGAGCTGGAGCGCTGCATTGAAGAGGCGCGGGCGCAACAGCCACGTCTTGTATTGATTCGTAGCGCGTCCGAACGCTTTTTTTGTGTGGGTGCAAATATCAACGTACTCAAAGAGACGAACGAAGAAACCATCGTTCCCTGGGTGGAGCAGGGGCACCATGTCCTCAACCAACTTGAAGATCTGCCGATGCCGGTGGTGGCGGTGGTGGAAGGGTATGCCATGGGCGGCGGTCTCGAGCTGGCCATGGCGTGCGACCTGATCTTCGCCTTGGACACCGCACGATTCGCGCAGTCTGAAGCCGGGCTGGGATTCATTCCCGGTTGGGGCGGAACCCGTCGGCTGGCTGGTCGGATTGGCACGAGCAAAGCGAAATATTATTACTACAGCGGTAAAATGATCGATGCACCCAAAGCCGCCGAAATCGGACTCGTCGATTTTGTGGGGAGTGCGGCTGAACTGGAACTTGAATTGGACGAATTTTCCGATTCTGTCATTTCCAATAATCGGAACGCGCTCGAACAATTTAAAAGTATCCTGAATGAGCAGGAGCGGGCGGCGCGCGATGAAAATGCCAAGGTAGAAGCCTTGCGATCCGTCAGTTGTCTGCAGGATCCGGATGCCCAACAACGGCTACACGATTTTTTATCGAAAAAAGGAAAGAAATAGTATGATAACGAAAGAAGCATTAGGAGGCATTCGGATTCTTGATTTTAGCCATGTTTACCAGGGGCCAGTGGGAACCCAGATTTTGGCGGACTACGGAGCGGATGTGATTAAAGTTGAGCGCCCCGGTAGTGGCGATTGGAGCCGCTCGTGGGGCCCATTCGTGAAGGATGTATCCTTGCCCTTTGCCAACCTGAATCGTAACAAACGCTCCATCACAGTCGATATGAAACAGGAGGCCGGCAAGGAAGTCATCCGCAAAATGGTGAAGGAGTCCGATGTGCTGGTTCACAATTTTCGCCAGGGCGTAATGGAAAAACTGGGCTTTGGATACGACGACTTGAAGGCAATCAATCCTTCGCTCATCTATGCGACCTCAAACGGCTGGGGCGACACGGGACCGTATGCTGAACGTGGGCGTGCAGGACACGATATGATGGCACGTGCTGAAGCCGGTTGGTTTGTTTCATACGACGAAGAGAAGCCGCCCATTCCAGGCGGGATCAGCATCGACTATGCGGCGGGTTTGAATCTGATGGTCGGTATTCTGACTGCATTGGTGCATCGTATTAAAACGGGGGAAGGGCAGTATGTTTCGACCGACCTGTTCAGTGTCGCGTTTCACGCTCATGCTTGGGATGCCGCCTCGCGCCTGAATTCGGACAAAATTGATCGACCGGCTGCGGTGGGCGGTACCGAAGCAGCGATCAACAAAGCGTTTCAGACTACAGATGGGTTTATTGAGATTTCGCCGGTTTTTTCGGATAATGCACTACGCGATATTTCAACGGCACTTGGCTTAGGAGATTTATCTGAACAGGCTGAATTCAACACCGAAGCATTACAGATTGAAAATAAGGATTTGTTGAATACCGCCTTGGCCAAGGCTTTTCTAACTAAAACAACCGACAGCTGGATGGTTGAGTTGGAAGAGAATGGTGTGTTGTGCGCGCGCGTGAACAGTTTTGAAGAGGCTGCACGTGATCCTCAAATTCTGCATAATAAAATGATCGTATCCATGGAGGATCCGATGGTCGGCGAGCTTAAGCTCTTGGGGAACCCGATTCGGTTGAAAAAAACGCCTCCCAAGCTGGACAAGTTCCCACCATCACTCGGTCAACACAGTCTCGATGTGGCGCAGGAACTCGGTTATTCTACAGCAGAAATTTCACGGATGGTCGAGCAGGGTGTTTTTGGCGAACAACTGTAGTCTAAGGTCAGAAATTGATCTACATGACTGAATGAATACCTTATTATGTTATTGAACCAAAAACAATTGAATCGAAGCGTGCTGTGCCTGCTGGCGCTCTGCTGTTTGATCACTACCGCATGTGTTACGGAGCACAGCAAGCCGGGGCTCTACGTAGAAGACGGTGCGCTGATGCGCAACGGCTCGGAATTCCGGGCGATGGGCATCAACTACTGTAGCGCTTGGCACGATGTGCTGAAAGATCCTGAAACGTTGGAGGTCGCGGAGGGATTCCGGATTTTAAAACAGGATTACGGGATTCCGTTTGTTCGTTTAAACGGCGGGCCGTATGCGCATACCCAATGGAAGATGTATGTAGAGGATCCCGAAGAATATCTGCGCCGCTTCGATGTGCTGGTGAAGCATGCGGAAGAGCAGGGGATTGGACTGATTCCGTCACTCTTCTGGTTTGTGGTTACGATGCCGGATCTGGCGGGCGAGCCGATCAGCGCACTGGGCGATCCGGACAGTCAGTGCCGTACGTTCATGCGCCAATATATCCGCGATGTGGTTGGGCGTTATAAAGATTCACCTGCGATCTGGGGCTGGGAAGTCGGCAATGAATGGATGCTGTATGTGGATCTGCCGAAGCTGGAGCATTTGCCGCCGCAAAAGATTGGCTCAGAGGAAGTGCGCACGGCGGCGGATAAGTTGCTGCGTCCCATGATTCTGAATGCCTACGAGGACTTTTATAAAACCGTGCGGGAGATTGATCCCGACCGCATCATCGTGACTGGTGATTCGATTGCCCGCACTCAGGCCTGGCACAACCGGAATGACGATTCGTGGGGTCAGGACAGCAAAGCGCAATGGACGGAGGTCTTTCGTGCCGATACGCCGGGCCCTTATGAGGTGG
>Ga0209504_1002248_pt1 | contig 13365 bp, 11 predicted proteins | sample COGITO_mtgs_1005_FD_184791 | JGI IMG/M metagenome (GOLD analysis project Ga0209504, IMG submission 184791) | Pelagic marine microbial communities from North Sea - COGITO_mtgs_100511 (SPAdes) (version 2) | ecosystem: Environmental > Aquatic > Marine > Epipelagic ...
AAACTAATGAACTGGTAATTGTTCCCGCTTCATTGGAGCTTATTACAACTGATGGAGTTGTATCATTTGATGGTGTACTAACAACTGTATCCTCACTAAGTGTTGGTGCAGCTGTATCTATAACAAAACTTGTTAATGTAACTGTACTTGCGTTTCCTGAGGCATCTGTAATTGTAACCGTAGGTGTATAAGTACCAGCACTTAAGGTAGCAAATGTAATTGTATTGTCTCCTGAGATACCAGTAGTTGTAGATGTAAAAACTAATGAACTGGTAATTGTTCCCGCTTCATTGGAGCTTATTACAACTGATGGAGTTGTATCATTTGATGGTGTACTAACAACTGTATCCTCACTAAGTGTTGGTGCAGCTGTATCTGAATCAATATTATCGTTAAGCCAATCAAGAATTCCACTCGTACTGTTAGCTCCTGATCTATTATCACCATCGGAAAAGGAAATTGAAGAACCTGGAATCTTTAAACCTAAAGAGGTGCTATTTGCTTGAGTACCTCCATCAATGGTGTATGTGGATGATCCATAAGTGAAGGACTGATTCACATTGTTTTTAAACTCAAGACCAATAATAGCTATATTACCGGAAGAGGGTTCTCTCCAAGAAAAGGTAGCGTCGAGAGTGAAGGAGCTACCAGTATTTAAATTAAAAGTTACTTCAACGTCATAATCAACATTATTACCGTTACCACTGCCACCAAATTCACTATTGTTAGAATTTTGAGTAATTGTAACTGAGGATATTCCAAGAGTTGAAAAAGTAAGAATTGATTGAGGTAAATGAGGATTATTTCTAGGCATTGAACCTAAAAAACCATCAAAAAAGGTGAAGGAAACTAGGTCAAAATTATTTTCTAAATTATTACTATTATCTATTTCCTCTGAAGAACTAAAAGTATTAAAACTATTGTTTTCATCTTGTATATTAAAACTTGGAACTGGAGTCTTAGTTGAATATTTGCTATCAAAATTATCTACCGATAATTGTATTGTTTGCGCGTAAGTATTTGAGTTAAAAATAAGGGATAGTAGCCCTATAAAAAGTACTTTTTTAAGGGAAATGGTGTTCTTTTTTATGTATTTTTTAATCAAATTCACGATCTTTTTACTAGCTAACTAATAAAAATACCTCGTTAAATACTAAGATTATTACTTTCACATAAGAAGTAATACTATTAAGAACTATTTTAAAGGAAAAAGAACAAAAAAGAGAATATCTGGTTAAAAAAAGATCATTTTATTAAAAAAAAGATCATTTTATTAATCTAAAAAAACTTAATATCTAGTAGGAGAAAAGCCATTAATCTCTTTAAACTTTGTAAAGAAAGCAGACCTAGAATTATATCCAGAAAGTGCTGAAAGATCATTTACTGAATTATTTATTAAATAGCCTTCTTCTATTAAAAAAGCGGCTCTTAACATCTTCAATTTAAGAATATACTTACTAAAAGAAAGTATATTATGGTATTTAAAAATAAATTCTACGTAGTGTGTTTTTTCATTAATTAATTGAGAGACGTCTTCAATGTTATCATACAGAACTGTATTATTAATAAATTTAGCTTCTATTTTAATAAGCTTGTCTATAATATTTAATGAGTGCTCTTCTAAATCATTAAACGTCTTATAATCAACTGTAACAATTTTTTTAAGCCTAATATTACTCCAATGGTTTTTGGGTTTTTGATACTTATCAGGTTTAGGTTTTGACTCAAAATAATAACTACCAAACAAAAGCTTAGGATTTAATATAAAAGATAAGAATATAATTATTAAAGCTAAATTATATAGGTATTTAATAATTAAATCAGATGAAAAAGATGCGTTATAGTCTAATCCTGAATGTAAATTAAAAACATCTGTGAAGAACAAATCGTTATATATAAGATATGTGAAGTTAAAAGTCTCAAAAAGAACAAATGTCCAGAGAGAGATCATTATGAAGTGATAGATATTATTTTCTTTGTATGTTTTTTTATTTACTAATATAATGTAAAAATAAAAAATTGTAAAGAGGCAGAAATAGAAAAAAAGAATTAATTTTTTGTATTGCTTTTCAAAAAAAAAGAATGCTAAAAAAAAGCTAAAAAAGAAGAAGATAAAAAAGGGGAGACTAAAAATCTTACTGTACTTAAAATCAGCTTTAGAATTAGTAATTAATAGAAGCATTAAAGCAAGAGGTATAACAAAAGAATTAAAAGCTAAAATATAATTTTGAAATTGCGAATACCTGATATTAAACAGCGAGTAAAAATAAGCATGATTTACAGACAGGTTAAGTAGATCTATTAAATTATACAGAGCCAATGCCAAAATAACATAAGGTATTATTTTATGAAAAATATTATTCTTATTTAGCATCATAACAACTGCAACTAAAAGAGAAAGTGAAGTAGCAAGCGCATTAGTAATTATTAAAATATCTAACTCCAATTATTTAAATTTTACATTATTATTATTATAAGACATAATTTCATTGTAAAATGAGTCAGATTCAAAAACTACATTTAACTCAACAACTTTATTATTACTCCAAACATATTCAAAAATAGAGCGAAAGTTATCTACAGATTTTTGATGTTTACTTCTAATCAAAAAATCTACTTTCTGATAGGTAATAATTCTATTATCATCAAAATAATATGTTTTAGTAGATATTTTTTCCAAAAAAATATCACTGTAAATATTATGAGAAAAATCAAGAAATGTATTAATAGATGAACTTCCTGAAAATTTTTCATCATTTACATTTAAAACTAATGATTTTGAAAATATATCATCAATATTCTTATAGTTTTTTTCTAAAGATTGTTCTATAAATTTATTTAAACCTAAGGACAAACTATCCGAATCTCTAACAGCCCCAATTTGATTAGAATGTGAGCATGAACAAACAAATAAAAACATTATTATGTACAATTTATTCATAATTATATGTTTTACTAAATTCATTATACTCTTTATAGTAAGGTAATTCATTCCAAAAAACTTTAATTGAAATAATTTTATCATTCTTCCATGTAAATTCATAAAAAGATAAAACATCATAAGTATCTTTTGTATAGATACCTTTAGCCAACCAATTACATTTTAAAAATGTGGTATAAGTCCTGTCTTTATTATAGGTTGTTGAAACATTTTTATTTCTTATAAGAATGTTAGAAAAAAATTGTGAATCAGACATCCTTGTTCTAATTATATTTTTCTTGCCTTTAAAAACAAACTCTGAATACTCTAATGTTGACTCATCTATAAGATATTTTTCTAAAATGTCAAACTTAGATTTTTCTTCATCATCCATTATTTTGAGAATAAGAGATGAATAGGCATTGTTAGATAATATAACACCTGATATATCAGAATTACAAGAAACAAATAGCAATAGTGTTATAAGAAAAAGGGATTTTCTCATAGAATAAAATTTCAATTTTTTTTACGATACTTTTTTAAAGCTATTGTTAGCTAAAAAATTTATTATTAGGAGGTAATGAATTGAAATAAGTTCTTAATATTAAATTGATCTATTTATTTTTGTAGGGATAAAAGTTTGACAAATTTAATTGAAAATCAAAAAACACAATTCGTATCAAAGATAATAATAAAATTTTATAGTTTAATAATATGATAATATGTTGTTAAAAAAAAGTATCGTTTTGTTAATTTACAATTTAATTTCTTAAAGAGTTTACGATACTTTCTCGCTTAAGAGATTATTGACAATCTGATCTTAAAATCAGACAAAAATAAATAAGGATATAAATTGAATTATAAAAGCAACGATTACTCATTAAAACTAGCAGTTTACTGTTTGTCAATCAAATAATTAATAGTACATTTGCACTCCTTTTTTAAGGAAAAAAATTATTTATTAATAGAACAAAAACTAAAAGTGTAATTATGAACACATTAAGTTACAAAACAGTATCAGCAAACAAAGCTACCGTTTCTAAGGAATGGGTTTTGGTTGATGCGGACGGGCAAACGTTGGGTCGTCTAGCTTCTAGAATAGCAAAGCTAATTAGAGGTAAACACAAACCAAACTTTACTCCTCACGTAGATTGTGGAGACAACGTGGTTGTTATCAACGCAGAAAAAATTATTCTAACTGGGAAAAAATGGACAGACAAGAGTTACATCCGTCACACAGGATACCCAGGAGGACAACGATCGTTAACTGCAACAGAAATGTTTGAAAAAGATCCTACTAGATTGGTAGAGAAAGCAGTAAAAGGAATGTTACCAAAGAACATCTTAGGTAGTGCTCTTTTTAGAAATTTGTATGTATATGCTGGTACAGAGCACAAGCATGACGCTCAAAGCCCTAAAGCTATTAACTTAAACGATCTTAAATAATGGATATAGTTCACAAAATAGGTAGAAGAAAAACTGCCGTAGCTCGTATTTACCTTTCTGAAGGAAAAGGGAATATTACAGTAAATAAAAAAGATTTTAAAGACTATTTTACTACTGCAGCTCTACAATACAAAGTAGAACAAGCCTTAATGTTAACAGATAACTTAACTTCTTATGACATTAAAGTAAATGTTTACGGAGGTGGAGTAACAGGTCAGGCAGAAGCAATTCGTTTGGCAATTACCAGAGCATTGGTAGCTATAGATGCAGAGCACAGACTTATCTTAAAACCAGAAGGATTGTTAACACGTGATCCTAGAATGGTTGAACGTAAGAAATTTGGTCAGAAGAAAGCACGTAAAAAATTCCAGTTCTCTAAACGTTAATATTCGTTGTAGAGCACTGTTATCAATTATTAATAACAGTTTAGCATCTAAATATATAAGACTCTTAAAAGACTACTTATGTATTGATTTCAAAACAGAAAGTAAACACATTTAAAAAAATGGCAAAAGCAAACATTCAAGAATTATTAGACAATGGAGTACATTTTGGTCACTTGACTAGAAAATGGAATCCAAACATGGCTCCTTATATTTATACAGAACGTAATGGAGTTCATATTATTGATTTATACAAAACAGCCGCTAAAATAGAAGAAGCTTCATTAGCATTGCAAAAAATTGCAAACTCTGGAAGAAAAATTTTATTTGTTGCTACCAAGAAGCAAGCAAAAGATATTGTTTCTGAGAAAGCTGCAGCTGTAAACATGCCTTTCATCACAGAAAGATGGCCTGGAGGGATGTTAACAAACTTTATCACAATCAGAAAAGCGGTTAAAAAAATGACCTCTATTGATAGAATGAAGCAAGATGGATCTTTTGATGCTTTATCTAAAAGAGAAAAATTGCAAATCAATCGTCAAAGAGAAAAGTTAGACAAGAATTTAGGTTCTATTGTAGACATGACTCGTTTACCAGGAGCAATTTTTGTTGTTGATGTTAAAAAAGAGCACATTGCTATTGCAGAAGCTCAAAAATTAAACATCCCAATTTTTGCGATGGTTGATACTAACTCAGATCCAAGACCTGTAGATTTTGTAATACCATCTAACGATGATGCATCAAAATCTATAGAAAAAGTGTTATCATTTATTACAGAAGGTATTGCAGAAGGTTTGTCTGATAGAAAAGCAGAGAAAGAAAAAGCAAAACCAGCTGAAAAACCAGCTGAAAAAACAGCTGAAAAAACAGCCGCTAAAGAAGCTGTAAAAAAAGCTGCTAAAGCAGCTAAAAAAGAAGTTGTTAAAGAGGTAGAAGTAGTAAAAGAAGCTACACCTGTAGTAGAAACTACAACCGAAACAACTGTTGAAAAGAAATAAATTGTAAATTTTTTAAAGACTATAAAAATGGTTAAAGTAACCGCTGCAGAAGTAAATACGCTAAGAAAAACAACTGGCGCAGGTATGATGGACTGCAAAAAGGCATTAGTTGAAGCAGAAGGAAATTTTGAAGAAGCAATTGACATCTTACGTAAAAAAGGTCAAAAAGTAGCCGCAAAAAGAGCAGACAGAGAGTCTACTGAAGGTGCAGCTATAGCTAAAGTTAATGACAGCAAAACAGTTGGTGTTTCTATCGTTTTAGGATGTGAAACAGATTTTGTTGGTAAAAATGATAGTTTTGTGAACCTTGCAAAAGAATTTGCAACTTTGGCATTAAATTGTTCTTCTAAAGAAGAATTATTAGCTGCTGATTTTAACGGAATGACTGTTGCTGATAAATTAATAGAACAAACTGGTGTTATTGGAGAAAAACTTCAAATCAATGCTTTTGAAAAAGTAGAAGCTCCGTTTGTTGGTTCTTATATTCATGCTGGTAATAAAATTGCTACAATAGTAGGGTTATCTTCTGCTACAGAAGGTTCAGATGTTGTTGCAAAAGATGTTGCTATGCAAGCTGCGGCAATGAATCCAATAGCTTTAAATGAAAATGAAGTTGATGCTTCTATCATTGAAAAAGAAATTGAAATTGCTAAAGATCTATTAAGAACTGAAGGGAAACCAGAAGCAATGTTAGACAATATTGCCAAAGGAAAAATAAAACGTTTCTTCAAAGACAATACGCTAGTAAACCAATCTTTCATTAAAGATAATAAGCAAAGTGTTGCAGAGTATGTAAAAACTATTGGAGATGTAAGCGTAACAGGTTTTAAACGTGTTGCTCTAGGGTAAATTATTCTTAATTCTTACACTGAACTAGCTGAAGTGTATTTTTAGAATCTTATTACATAAGACCTCGTTAGTCACTGAAATAAATTCAGAGCACTAGCGAGGTTTTTTCATGGAAACAAGTATTTAAGAAAAGAAAAAAATGCTTAGTTTTGTACAACTTTCAGAACTATGCAATACAAACGAGTACTTTTAAAATTAAGTGGTGAAGCACTTATGGGCGATAGACAATATGGAATTGATCCTAAACGCCTAAAAGAATATGCCAGAGAAATTAAAGAAGTAACAGAGAAAGGGATTGAACTTGCCATTGTTATTGGTGGAGGAAATATCTTTAGAGGTGTTGCTGGTGCTAGTAATGGAATGGATCGTGTACAAGGAGATCATATGGGAATGTTGGCAACTTGTATTAATGGGTTGGCTCTTCAAAGTGCCTTAGAAGACGAAGGAATATATACCAGACTACAAACAGCAATTCAAATTAAAGAAATTGCAGAACCTTATATTAAAAGAAAAGCCATTCGCCATCTAGAAAAAGGAAGAGTAGTTATTTTTGGAGCAGGAACAGGAAACCCATATTTTACAACAGATACAGCAGCAGTTTTAAGGGCAATTGAAATTAATGCTGATGCAATTTTAAAAGGAACTCGTGTAGACGGTATCTATAATGCAGATCCAGAAAAAGATAAAAATGCCATAAAATTTGAAACGATAACATTTAAAGAAGTTATTAGCAAAGGTTTAAAAGTAATGGACATGACAGCATTTACTTTGAGTGAAGAAAATAAGCTTCCTATTATTGTTTTTGACATGAATACAAATGGAAATCTCTTAAAATTAGTTTCTGGAGAACAAATTGGAACCATTGTTAATCACTAACAAAATATCTTACTTATGAACGAAGAAATAGAATTCATCGTAGATTCTGCAAAAGAACAAATGCAAGGGGCTATAGATTTTTTAGCCAAAGAATTAAGAAGTATTAGAGCAGGTAAAGCATCTCCTTCTATGCTGGCAAATATTATGGTAGACTACTACGGCTCACAAACTCCTTTAGGACAAGTTGCAAATGTAAATACACCAGACGCAAGAACCATAAGCATTCAGCCTTGGGAAAAACAAATGTTGACAGAAATTGAAAAAGCTATTATGAAAGCCAATATTGGCTTTAACCCTATGAATAATGGCGAAAATATTATTATTAACGTACCGCCTTTAACAGAAGAAAGAAGACGTGGCCTTGCAAAACAAGCAAAAGCAGAAGCAGAGCATGCAAAGGTTGGTGTAAGAAGTGCACGAAAAGAGGCTAATAACGAGGTAAAGAAACTAGATGTTTCTGATGATATGAAGAAAAATGTAGAAGCAGACGTTCAACAACTTACAGATACTTTTGTTAAAAAAACTGAAGAGCTTTTTGACTTAAAAGAAAAAGAAATTATGACTGTTTAAAAATACCTGTAAATTTTAAAAGGAATTTTATAGCAATCAAACCCACAACTTAATAAAAATAGGAATGAATTTCTGGACTAGAGTATCAAGAATTATCTTAAAAAACAGATACTTGATCCTTATTCTTATAGCAATAGCTACCGCTTTTCTTGTTTCTCAAATGAAACACATGAGGTTTTCTTATACAGAAGCAAACCTATTACCAGAAGACCATGAGGTAAACATTCAATACAACAAATTTCTAGACATTTTTGGTGAAGAAGGGAATTTAATCTTGCTGGCAATTAAAGATTCTACTGTCTTTACTCCTGCTAAATTTAATGCTTGGAATTCACTTGCAAAATCATTTGATTCTTTATCTGAAGTTGAATTTACATTGTCTATTGCTGATGTTAAAAAATTAAAAAAAGACACAAAAAATAGAAAATTTGTGTTAGAATCTATCTATACAGAAGAGCTTACGTCTCAAAAAACTATTGATGCTGTTAAAAAAGAATTATTTGAAAAACTTCCTTTTTACGATAATTTACTCTACAATAAGGAAACAGGAACCATACAAACCGCTATTTATATAAATAAAGAAATAGTAAACACACCTGTTAGAAAAGCGTTTGTTTTTAAAAAGCTAATTCCTATCATTGATGCGTTTGAAAAAGAAACAAACCTAGATGTTCGCGTATCTGGAATGCCCTATATAAGAACCATAAACGCTCAAAATATTATTGATGAAATTCAATTATTTGTTTTAGGGGCACTTCTTATTACAGGAATTATTTTCTTTTTCTTTTTCCGCTCCTACAGAGCTACATTTATAACACTGCTAGTGGTAACTATTGGAGTTACTTGGGCTTTTGGTTTTATTGGGCTTTTTGGGTATGAAATTACTGTTTTAACTGCCTTAATTCCTCCTTTAATCATTGTTATTGGAGTGCCTAATGCTGTATTTCTGATTAATAAATATCAACAAGAAATAAAGTTACACGGTCAGCAAGCTAAGGCATTGCAGCGCGTCATTTCTAAAATTGGTAATGCTACCTTAATGACCAATATTACCACTGCATCAGGTTTTGCAACCTTTGTTTTTGTGAAAAGTCAATTGCTTAGAGAATTTGGTATTCTTGCCTCTGTAAACATCTTAAGCATTTTTGTTTTAGCGCTTTTAATTATTCCTATTCTCTATAGTTTTATGGAGCCTCCAAAGAAGAAACACCTCAACCATCTAGAAAGAAAATGGATGGAAAATGTGGTGAATTGGATGGAAAAAATGGTACGTGAGCAAAGAATTACTATTTATATCACCACGGTTATTGTCATTATTTTAGGAATTATTGGATTGTATCAAATACGTGTTTCTGGAAGTTTAATTGAAGACATGCCAAAAACAAAAGCTTTTTATAAAGATATTAAGTTTTTTGAAAAAGAGTTTGGAGGAATTATGCCCTTAGAGATTTTAATCGATACTAAAAAGGAGAAAGGTGTCATGAAACTCTCTACCTTAAAAAGGATGGATAAAATTAATGAAGTAATAGAATCTTTTCCAGAATTATCTAGACCAGTATCTGTTGTTAACCTAGTTAAATACTCTAAACAAGCCTTTTACAAAGGCAATCCAAAATACTATCAACTACCAACCTCTCAAGAACAGAGCTATATTTTTGAATACACCAAAAATTCTGATGGAAATTCAGACATGCTAAATAATTTTGTTGACTCTACAGGGCAATATGCTCGTATTACCACCTTTATGAAAGATGTTGGAACAGATAAAATGAATGATATTCAAGAGCGTCTTCAACAGGTAGTGAAAAAAGAATTTCCAGAAGAACGTTACAATGTGTCTTTTACCGGCAAGGCCTTGGTATTTTTAAAAGGAACTAATTACCTAATTAGCAATCTTGTATTTTCTTTGTCTTTAGCAATTTTTTTAATTGCATTATTTATGGCTTGGATGTTTCGGTCGTTTAAAATGATTTTAATTTCTATCATTCCAAACATGCTGCCATTACTTATTACAGCAGGTTTAATGGGTTTCTTTGGAATTCCAATAAAACCATCTACTATTTTAGTTTTTAGTATTGCCTTTGGAATTTCTGTAGATGACACCATTCACTTTCTGGCAAAGTATAGACAAGAATTAATGGCCAATAATTGGAAGATTCGTAGGTCTGTATATGCAGCTCTTAGAGAAACTGGTGTGAGTATGTTTTATACCTCTATTGTTCTTTTCTTTGGATTTTTAGTCTTTACCGTTTCTAGTTTTGGAGGCACCATTGCCTTAGGTGGTTTGGTTTCTATCACGTTATTATTTGCAATGGTCTCTAACCTACTATTACTCCCTTCTTTATTGCTAACTTTTGAAGATAAAATTGCAAACAAAGAGGTCTTAAAAGAACCCGCCATAAAAATCATTCCTCAAGATGAGCTAGAGAAGTAGTAATTCTGAAGAATCTAAAACGAATACGGCTATATTGATTGGTCGTTTTACTTCAAAAAAGTATCTTTGCTTCTTTGTTTATTGAATATCATCAAAATTAATTTGAATAATGAAAACAAGTAGTGTAGCCGAATTATTACAGTCAGACGTCACTTTACAACAAGTGTCATTAAAAGGATGGGTAAGAACATTTAGAAGCAATCGTTTTATTGCCTTAAATGATGGTTCTACACTTCATAATATTCAATGTGTTGTTGATTTCGAAAACACAAAAGAAGAAACACTAAAGAGAATTACTACCGGTGCTTCAGTAAGTATTACTGGAACACTTGTAGAAAGCCAAGGAAAAGGACAATCTGTAGAAGTACAAGTTTCTTCTTTAGAAATTTTGGGTGATTCTAATCCGGATGAATATCCAATACAACCAAAAAAGCACAGCTTAGAGTTCTTAAGAGAAAATGCACATTTGCGTGTAAGAACAAACACGTTTAGCGCAGTAATGCGAGTGCGTTCTAAACTATCTTTTGCTGTTCATAAATACTTTCAAGAAAACGGATTTAATTATGTGAACACACCTATAGTTACAGGTTCAGATGCAGAAGGTGCTGGTGAAATGTTTCGAGTAAGTACTTTTGACCCAAACAAAGCTCCAGTTACTGAAGAAGGTGAAATTGATTATAAGCAAGATTTTTTTGGAAAAGAAACAAACTTAACCGTTTCTGGTCAGTTAGAGGCTGAAACCTACGCAATGGCTTTGGGTAAAGTATATACTTTTGGTCCTACTTTTAGAGCTGAAAATTCAAATACAACACGTCACCTAGCAGAATTCTGGATGATAGAACCAGAAGTTGCTTTTATGGACTTAGAAGGTAATATGGATTTGTCAGAAGATTTCATTAAGTCTGTTTTAAGCTATGTTTTAGAGCATTGTAAGGATGATTTAGCCTTCTTAGACCAACGTTTAACACAAGAAGAAAAAAGCAAGCCTCAGGCACAAAGAAGTGACATGAGTTTGCTAGAAAAAATACACTTTGTTGTAGACAATAATTTTAAACGTGTAAGCTATACAGAGGCTTTTGATATTTTACGAAACTCAAAGCCAAATAAGAAGAAAAAATTTCAGTACTTGATTCAAGAATGGGGTGCAGATTTACAATCTGAGCATGAACGTTACTTAGTAGAAAAGCACTTTAAATGTCCTGTTATTTTATTTGATTACCCAGCCACAATAAAAGCATTTTACATGCGCTTAAATGACGATGGAAAAACAGTAAGAGCTATGGATGTATTATTTCCTGGTATTGGAGAGATTGCAGGTGGAAGCCAACGTGAAGAGCGTCTAGATGTTTTACAGGAGAAAATTAAAGCCATGGGAATAGACGAAAAAGAACTTTGGTGGTATTTAGATCTTCGCAAGTACGGAACAGCTGTGCATTCTGGTTTTGGATTAGGCTTTGAGCGTTTGGTTCAATTTGCAACGGGTATGGGAAATATTAGAGATGTAATTCCTTTTCCTAGAACTCCACAAAATGCTGAATTTTAATTCAGTTCTTTTTGTACCTTTAGAACATGCTAAAACAAAGTCTAAACTTTAAACTTTCCCAAAAGTTATCTCCTCAGCAGATTCAATTAATGAAAATGATTCAATTGCCTACTCAGGCTTTTGAAGAACGCTTGAAACAAGAGATTGAAGAAAATCCTGCATTAGATACTGGCAAAGAAGAATCTGATGAATTTGATGATGATTTAGAGAATGAGTTTGATGATGATGGAACTGAAAAAATAGACACAGAAGATATCAATATAGATGATTACTTAAGTGACGATGAAATTCCAACGTATAAAACTCAAGCAAATAATTATTCTTCAGATGATGAAGAAAAACAGGTTCCTTATGCCGCTGGAAAAACCTTTCATCAATCTTTACAAGAACAACTAGATACGTTTAGTCTTAACGACGAAGAGAATTCTATCGCAGAATTTTTAGTAGGAAGCATAGATGATAGTGGCTATATTAGAAGAGATCTTGCAGATTTAGTAGATGATTTGGCCTTCACACAAAATGTGTTTACCACCGAAGAAAAAGTTGAGAAAATTTTAGTAAAAGTTGTGCATACACTAGACCCTGTTGGCGTTGGAGCCAGAGACCTGAAAGAGTGTTTAATTATTCAATTAAAATCAAAAAAAACAACTGATATTAGAGAACTAGCAATCAAAATGCTAGAGACTGCCTTTGATCCATTTGTTAAAAAACATTATGCTAAATTATTAGAAAAGTTTACTATTGATGAAGAAGCACTTAAAAATACCATTGCTGAAATATCAAGATTAAATCCAAAGCCAGGAAGTTCTTATGCTGGAAATAACAAAATAGCAGAACAAATTGTTCCAGACTTTTCTATGAAAATTTTAGATGGAGAGCTAGATCTAACATTAAACTCTAGAAATGCACCAGAGTTACACGTTTCAAGAGAATACAACAACATGCTAAAGGGCTATCAAGAATCTACTGAAAAAAGTAAATCTCAGAAAGATGCTGTAATTTTTATCAAACAAAAACTAGACGCGGCTAAATGGTTTATTGATGCAATTAAACAAAGACAGCAAACATTAATGGTCACTATGAATGCCATTATGCAGTATCAATACGATTATTTTTTAACGGGTGACGAGCGCAAGCTAAGACCCATGATATTAAAAGATATTGCAGATACAATTCATATGGATGTTTCCACCGTTTCTAGAGTTGCAAACAGCAAGTATGTTTCTACTCCGTATGGAACCAAATTAATAAAAGAATTCTTTTCTGAATCTATGAAAAATGATCAAGGAGAAGATGTTTCTACCAGAGAAATTAAAAAGATATTAGAAACTGTTATTAGCGAAGAA
>Ga0209504_1002262_pt1 | contig 13306 bp, 19 predicted proteins | sample COGITO_mtgs_1005_FD_184791 | JGI IMG/M metagenome (GOLD analysis project Ga0209504, IMG submission 184791) | Pelagic marine microbial communities from North Sea - COGITO_mtgs_100511 (SPAdes) (version 2) | ecosystem: Environmental > Aquatic > Marine > Epipelagic ...
CTTACTAACTATGTCGCTTACTGGACCTATTAATTTATCAATCATTTTTTATTTTTCTTAGCTTTTTTCTTTGGTGGCCTACCTACTTTAGTTCCGTATGTTCCTTTTCCTTTTGGCATTATAGTTCCTTTTTTATTGTATATACCTTCAAAGGTTTCTTTTTTCCTTTGACGTATATTTTTTTGTGAAAAACACCATTCTGTGTTTTCTTAATTGTAGCCTCGCCAATAAGTATGTCAACTCCTGCTTCCTTAGTTGCTGACTCTAAACGTGCTGCTGTATTAACCGCATCGCCTATAGCAGAGTAGTCAAACCTTGTATCAGACCCCATGTTTCCTATAACCGCATAACCAGTATTTACACCTATACCTATCTCTATGCCTAAGTTAGCGTCTGCCATACCTTTTCGTATATCTATTGCAGCTTGGACAGCTTTCTTTTCATGGTCCTCTAAATCTAGTGGCGCATTAAATATAAACATACCAGCATCGCCAATAAACTTATCTGTCATACCACCTAATTTTTGTACAGCATTAACTTGGACTGTCAAAGCCTTATTCATAATCTCTGTTACTTCTTCTGGTTCTAAAGTTTCGGACAAAGATGTAAAACCACGAACATCTGTAAACAAAAATGTACAATATCTTTTCTCCCCACCAAGTTTTAACAAGTCTGGATTATCTTGTAATTCTTTCACTTGTCTTGGATCAAGATAATGTTCAAACTGTTTTTTTATTTGTTGTCGTAATTTATGTTGTTTTTTGTAGCTTAAATAGAAGGCAATAGTAGAAACTAAGATTTGACATACAAAAGTCCATGTAAAATCCAATAAAACACCTTTGTAAACGCTATAAGCTTCTAAGAGGCTTGTGGTGAAGAGCAAAATTATAACTAAGCTTACGCCCTTAACTATATTGAGATAATGTATTACAAGCCATGTCAACGACACAAAAATTCCGAAAATCACAATTTCGGCAGCCAAAGACCATTCTGGAATTCTTGGAGAGTTTTCTATAAGAATTGACTCGGATAATGCTGCTTGAATTTTATGTGGCTCTAATAATCCAGATGGAGTTGCGATTTGTGGCATGATTCCTGGTGCTGTAATTCCAAGAAACACAAACTTACCTGCAACATTCATTTCTTGTAAATCTGTTTGTGGTGTATCAACCCAACTAATCCATTTACGACCAAGGTTATCTGTTTTGACTGGTGGTATTCCTCTAACTAATATTTCCTGTATACCATTATCATTTGTAGTGATAATGTAAGTTTTAGCACCTGTTAATACTTTTAACACTTCTGTACCAAAAGAAGAAACATAACCATCTGGTGTTTTTAGTAGTAGTGGTATTCGTCTGACTAGATTGTCAAGATCGGTGGGTGCAGCAGATATACCTTCTTGTATATAATTAGTTCTAAGGTTGTAAGTATTCTGTACTACACCCTTGGAAAGCATACCACCAACATCAGGACCTTTGATGACAGTACCAACTGTTTTTGGGTATATTTGATTTGGGTATTCAAACGAAGCCAAAATAGATGTACCATGTAAGAAGGATTCTTTAAAAATCTTATCCCCACCAAATCTATCTGGATGCGGAAAGCTTACAACCCAACCCACACCCATAGCACCAGCATCCATAATCTCTTTGTGTATTTCTCCTAGCCTTTGCCTAGGTATAGGCCAACCACCTTCTGTGTTTATATCTTCTTCGGTTATGTTAAGAATAGTAAAGTAACCAGAAGGATCTTGCTTTGGCACAAGATAGTCAAATACTTTTAGCTTTAGTATTTCTGTTGGTGTTGACTGATATAACAAAGGCAATACTAGTATTATAAGTATTGTGAATAGTATTCGCTTCATTAATTACTTTGAGTGATTTTGATAGTACTGCCAGTACCACCATTTATTTTAATAATATTAGATGTTCCGTCTTGTATAAAGATAACAGTATAACTACCAGAAGAGTCTATATCTAATCTAGCTGTATCACTAACACTACGCATAAGCGTTAAGGTTTGCCCTGTTATAAAAGATGTTATCTGTGTGGATAAGTCTTGTCCTAACTGTGTGCCAACTATATTGGTAGATGTGGCATCTTGAGCTAACTGATCCTCTTGTTGTATTTCTTGTAGTGCATCTATAACATCTAGCAAGTCCTCTAAGAAGTTTACATCTAGGTAGTTTATATCTAGCTCTGTAAACTCTAGTTCTTTTGTTGCGTCTAGGAAATCCTCTTCTAAAAAGTCTTCATCTAAACCATCAAAGTCTAGTATGTTTTTCTTTTTGGTTTGTATCGATTCTTCTATGACCACCTCTTCTTTAGGCGGATTGACAATAAGCATATTGTCTATAAGTTCTAGTGATAGGTCTAAGATTACTGGCGAGCTTGGCGGTTTCTCAAAGACATCTACAGTTGTAGCCTGGTAAGGTTTGTTTAGGGTTACTGTACCCATTGCGGTTGTTACTAGTATCTCGCCACTAGATATACCAAACTCATCTGGTAAAAGTATTAGCAAGGACCTGCCAGTTTCGTCAACTGTAACTGTAAAATCAGTACCTCGTATTGCTATGTTTGCTGTAGGGGTTTTAAGATCTATATTGTTTTTATCTATCTTATTTAGATTACCAGTAATAAATCTAGCCGTACCAAGACCAAAGGTAATAGCCATTTTAGATTTACTGGGATTGGGGTCAAAGATATATTCATCAATAGTCAGCTGCGAGTTTTCTGTTAATTTTACTTTTGAATCATCTAAGAAAGTAATAGCCATACGACCATTAGTCGTTATAGCTTCATCGTTCTGTTGGATGTCAAATTCTAGCTCGGCATTATAAGGCTTTTCCCTAAAAACACTAGCAGAACCTGTTAATTCAGATATGTTTCCTACGTCAACAGCTGGTTGAGACTCCGCCATCGTTTTGAACGACACAAACAGTCCCGTTAGACCCAGTAGAATTAATCTGTAACCAATCAGCAGCGAGAGTTGACGACTGGATGATATTGAATGTTCTGCTGTTTCCTGTTTGGTCAAGGTAGAAATATCCTCCCGCATAGCCACTTCCTGTAAAGTTTACTGTGTTGCTATCTCCATCTACATCTACATAGTTAGTAGCACCATCATAGTTTATATCAAAATCAAAAGTGTTGCCGTCGCCATTAATAATCCAGTCTAGGTCAAGACCAGATGCTAGAGCTGTTGTTCCTGTATCTAATGTAAATGTATTAGAGTTCCCAGTAACATCAACATTGTAATCAGAGTTATCTATACCATAAGTATTATCTGGGTCGCCTTGTATAGTAAAGTTATTACCATCTCCATCAAACTCAAAGAATCCTGTTACATTATCTCCGTAGATATCACCAAGAAACTTATTGGTATTACCGATTTGGTTTATGTCTAATGTTAGGTTTATGCCATCAAGGTCTAGTGCTGTTAGCGTTCCTGCGACAGAATTTAGACCACCAATAATGTTAGATGATCCCAGCTGTTCTAAATCTATGTTAGCTGTAGAACCACTTTGGTCTACATATATTTCGTTGTCTGCGGAGTAAGCATTTAAGCTAAAAAATAATACTCCTAATAAACTGTAGTAACTTACTACATATGCGTCATTTTTGTTCATCAATCTTCCAATATCCTCTGGTTGTTCCTTCTCTTATTGTTTGTAGCACAGCAGTTTCTATTGCTGTTTGTAGTGCTATATTGATTGACTCGTTTCTGACTAATCCGTTCTCTATTTCTACTAGTTCGGTGCTGTCAGTAATAAAACGAAATATATCTTGATCGATAGATGCACTTAGTATCGTTTTGGTTACTAATACTTCTAGTAACACTTTACCTGTACTTACAGATACAGTTCTTAAAGATATGGTTACAGTATCTTGCTTAAACTGCCTAGACATTCCTATGCCTAAGTATCTAGCTCCTGCACCACCACTTTTTATATTACTTTCATATGATATCACGCCACCTTGCATTATCAAACCAGCGAACAATAAATCTGGTAGCTTCTGTTTGTTTTTGTTTTGTTGTCTAGCACTTCTAATGATTTGACGCTCTTTAGTTACATGGTCTAAACCTACTCGCTCTACTACTTCAAAGAAACCATCATAGTTACTACCTGCGTGTTTTAAGGCTCTAATTAAGTATGCGTCTGGTGCTTGGGTTACTGCTGACGAGAAGGTTGCATAGTTACTATTGCTTCTTCTTTGTCCTGTTTGGTCTGTAAAAGAACCTGCATAGATAGCTACAACTGGCTTCTTTTCGTTAGATGTTTTTATGTTCGCAAGACCAGGAACAAGCAGAGAATCTATCTTTGCTTTTTCTATCTTTTGGAATGGTGGTAAGTTGTTTTCTAAGGGATCTACTATTAACGCACAGCTAGAAAGTAAAGCTACCGATAGGGAGAGATATAGTTGTCGTGTTACCATCTGAATCTGTAATGTTTAAAGTTATTATGCCGTCTACAACATTATACTCTATCCTATTACCTTCTAACTCTAGGACACCACTATCGCTTGCAGTATCTCCAAACAGGTTCTCTACTAACTGTCTTGATAGTTGTGCATAGATTCTTGACTCTAGGTTACGAATAAATCTAGCTAGTGTTGTGTTTTCTTTGTCTCTTTCTATCTCGTCTTGTATTGCTTTGAGTTCTGCTTTTACAGTCATCTTTCTAGTGTACTGCTGGTTCTCAATAGTAAGGTAATGTGCAGATGTGCCAATGCCAGAGAATGATGGTGATTTAAACTTGTGTACCATTTCGTCTGAATGTGAATTCTGTATGAAAATTCCAGCTACAAGAAACAAACCAATAGCCATAATAACCTTAGTAAGAAATATTTTTTCTTGTTCTTCTTTAATCTTTTCTTTTGTCATTTCTACCTGCCTTTGCAATCTTGTCGCTATTAATTAATTGCGGTACACCAAGTATAGTTTTAATCATAGTATCTTGTCTAATTATCTCATTGTCTAAACTACGCACTCTATCTATAAGAGCAACCAATATACTATGTTGTGTGTCTAGTTTTGTGCCTAGTCTATCTTCTAGGTTGGCAAGAGTACCATTGAGTTTGTCGTCTAGGGTGTCAAGTTTAGTTTCCATGCCATCAATAATTCTATTGATTAACTTCCAAACAAACATACCTAGACCTAGGGCGGCAGCTATAGGAAAACCTAGCTCGGTTATGATTGCTACCATGTCGTTCATTGTTTGTTGGTTAGTCTATCTTCTTTTTTTTGCCAAGAGCGTTCTAAAAATATATCTATAAGGTTACTTATAAACTTCACTTCTTTTTCTTTTTTGAATTTTTTAAAGCTTTAGCTGTGGGTGCGCCTTTAGTTCCTGGCTTTCTCATGGTTTCGCCAGAACCTTTTTTAATTCTTTTTCTTTTAGCGTGTATGTTATCCCATAGTCCTGGCATAGTATCTCCTTATTTTCTTTTAGATGTAGCTCCTGAACATTTCCATCTTTTTCTTGATAGATTGTTAGGAGTGTTTGGGTTGTTTTGTTTTTTCTTAGATAGTCCTTTCTTGATACCTAGACTTCTAGCGCAATATGAATCGCCTTTAGATGTTCCTGGCTTAACTCTTGGTCCACCACCTTTAGCCTTACCTGCTTGGCCATAACTTACCTTTTTACCAGATGCGGTTACTTTGACTTTTGCTTTCCCTCTTCTTGGCGTTGCCATTACTTCTTCTTCCTTGGTCTGCCTCTTTTTTTAATTACTGGCTTTGGTTCTAAAAGACTATCTACCCAATCTAAGAACTTAGTGCAAGTCTGTTTTAACCAAACCCATACTTTTTTTATATACTTCATTTAATGTACCATCCTTTCTTGTAAATGTATTATTTCAGACTGGGTTGTTACTTCTCCGCCTGACATTATAGACATGATCTTTAATGCTGCTTCTTTATCTTTAGCTCTAATCTCTTTACCAACATAAACCATGTCATCAATAATCACTTCAATATCAAATATTTTGCTGGGGTGGGACATTGTTTGTAAATAATCCTTGAGCTTGAGCTTTTGCATTTTGTCTTATTCCTTCTCTGTCTCTTTCCATTATTGCATTGATTTCTGCGATATTGATTTGTGCGCCATACTTAGCTTGTAGCTCCATAGCCTTGACTCTAAGTTGTGCTTCTTCAATATCTCTTTGCCTATCGTCATCCATGATGATTTTCATTCTATCTGTCTCTGCATCAATCATAGCTTTCTGTGCGCTAACCTGTGCTTTCATTGCTTCGGCTTGTGCAAGCATTTCTGCTGGATCAGGCTTAGGCGGTTCTTGCGGTTGCGGAGGCATGGGCGGAACTTCTGTATTTACAAATGTTTGTGCATCTTGGAATCCTGCTAACTCTATCATTCTTGTTAGAGTGTTTGCATATTGCTGCATAGATACTAAAGGATTCTGTGGTCCTAGTGTTTGCATGATTTGTTCTTGCTTTGAAGCTAGACCTGTTAGTACTTGGAACTTTTCTTCGTCTGATGACTTAGATATAGCTACATTGACTACCATATCTTTATCTGTGTCCCAATATCTTGGGTCTACAGGGATAAATTTACCATTTAATCTAAAGACATCTTGTGCATTTTGGTGCTTGATAACTAAGCTATTGACTGTTTTAAACATGGTTTTTAGGCCACCTTCAGCAAAGTGTCTACAGATAAGTTCTATTCTACCTTGCGCGCCACTCATAGTAGCCGTTACAGCTGCTGATGTTGTAGATTGTAATGCTTCTGCGTTTAATCCTGCGGAGGCTTTAGATACACCTGTTCGGTTTTCTTTGGCTTCGTCTAAATATCCTAGAACTGGGAAAGCTTCTTTACCAACAAAAGGTACAGCAAAGGGTTGCACCATTCCTGGCGCTCTCATTCTAATTGGCTGACCAATATCTGTATTAAGTACATCGTCTATGTTTACTTGACCCTCAACCACTCCCATTCTTGGGAAGATTGAATGACCTAGTGAGTCTAAGGTATCACGCATAATTTGTGACTTAGCCGCTTGGATTGGTTTTAAGTAATCAGCTGGACATGAACCTATAGCTGTGTGTGGTTCTGGGTCAGGACAGAACATACATATTGGTAGTTCGTCTAATGGTTCTACGTTCAATACCTCTAAGCCATTACCTGCTGTGCAAACTTTGATTCGCTCATCAATGCCATCATCGTCATAGTCATAGTATAAGTAATGCTCTACATATAAAACATCTTTACCACTAGCATCGTTTCTGTCTGGGTATACCATGTTGTCAAATGGGTTTCTTGCTTCTTGCTCTTCGTAGCTTTCTGGGTCAAGTGCGCTACCGCCATAACCTGCATACTGTTCCATCTCTTCTTGGTCGTAACCCATAGCTACTAAATCAGAGACTGACTTAATCATTCTATGTGCAACGTAAGAAGCAGATTCTATATCGCGCGCGTGCCTTGAAATCAGCACTTCTTCTGGTGGTACTGATTCAATACACACCTGATCTTTTGGTTTTAATCTTCTAATGGTTAGGTCATAACTTGCTGGTATTTCTTGGACTACCTCTTCGCCACTTAGAGGGTCAATCGTTACGATAGTCTCGTTAGTTACTGACTCTTCTACAACCTCTACATTCTTATCCATAATTAATGCTTGGTAAGATTGTGGATCTATGTTGGTAAATTCGTGGGTAGTTGCAGTTACGCTGTCATCCCAAAAGACTTTTACAAAACCAGTCTTTCTGACTAACGCATCTTTAAAAACGTCATACAAAACTTGGAATCCACGATTTTTTTGTTGTATGACATAGTTAATATAGTCTGTTTGTTGTTGTGCAACTTCTATATCTTCTGGTCCTTTTGGGACAAACTCTACAATCTTCTTAGTACCAAAGAAAGTACGCATGATAGAAGGCAACATAAACAAGACACTTTCTCTAACATCTGTAGAGACAAACTCTGACTGCATAGAGCTAGTGTTTTCTGGTTCATTACCAAGATAGTATTCTGTTGATTCAGCTCTCTCTGCACCGACTTGGTGTATAAAATCTTTAGCGTCATCCATTTCGGACTTAATCACGCCTACTAGGTCAATCATCTCGCTATCTTCTTCTACTTTAGCCATGATTTCTTCTTCGTTATATTTCTTTGCCATAAATTATCCTACTCTGATTATTCTTGATTTAAGCGGTTGTTTGAAATTATAACCTAAAAAGCTAGTGCTTCCACCAAAACTTGCAGCCGAGGATGCCATCGTCAGCGCGAGCGCATCCGCCTTGTCTGGAGACTTAATCCCGCGCTTGCGCATCTCGTCTTTACTCTCTATCTTGATCTTACCTGTAGAGGTGTACTTATACAGCGGCGATGCTAGTTCTGCGACTAAATCATCATCGTGCGGAAGCCTGCAATCTCTAGTCGTCAACCAGTCTTTAATCGCAAACCATAATTCAGCGCGAAGGTTTAAATAATTTTTTTTCGTGGAGGGTGCTTCGGCGACATTCACTCCGCGCACGGGTAGGTTTTGCTCCGCGAGCCTATCTACCACGCCTGCGCCCAAACCAATCACATCAATTAATATTTCTTGTGGTTTCTCTATCGCAGTACACTCATCATATTGATTCTTAATCACACCACATAACTGCATCAAATCCATAGAGTTAAACGACTTAATACTCATCACATGGTTTCCCTGGCGAATACACAAAGCAGAGTTATCTCCGCCAAATCGTGCAACATCCAGTCCCCATATAATAGGCGAGTTAGCCGCGAGAGAGACATCCCTGTCCACCGCTGCTTTGACTAACCCCATTGGTATGACAGTATCGTCATCTGCCGATGGAAATTCGCCCATCACCTCCACGCGCGCGACTGTGGAATCTTCGCCATACTGCTCAATCATGCTTTGGAAGAGCTTTTGGTCTGTGCCTTCTACTGTGCGCGAGTCTATCTGCTCGTTCTTCCAAAAGGATTGCTTAGAGTTAAAGCTGTCGTAGAATGGCCCTGTGTTTCGGCGCGGGTTGGAGAAAGTAAACCAATAGCGGTTGCGCGTGGGTTCGGAGAAGAAACCTTCGGAGACAGAGTAGATGGGCGAGGGAATACCTGATGCCTCATCCATGATTAAGCAAACTCCGTAGGAGGAGTGAATACCAGCGAAAGCGTCAGGATTCTCTTCGCTCCATAGCTGCGCCTGCGCGTAGTAGTAACCAGTATCTATCTTAAGGTCGTTTATTAGCGCATCCTCAAACCATTGTGCTGGTTTAATCGTTGTAGCTGTCTTGGTAAACCAATGCGAGTTTATAGATAGCGTTAGCCACTTACCTAACTCCGCCCATGTTCTTGAACGAAGCTGTTGCTCGGTGTTAGCAGTTACGATTATGGTTGCGCCTAGCCTGGTTGATAGCATCCAAAGTATAATCCATGCGACAAGTGCGGACTTACCAATACCACGACCTGAAGCTACAGCTAGTCTAAACATCTCTGGTAGGTCTAATACATTATTACGCTCAATGTGTATTGCCATTTCTCGTAAAATTTTTTCCTGCCACTTTCTTGGTCCTTTGAAATCTTCAAGGGGGGTGTCTTTCTGTCCCCATGGGAACACATACTTAACAAAGTTTACTGGGTTGTCTTTAATTGGTCCTGACCATAGTTCGGTCATCAATTCCTTTTCTAGTTTTACGCCGTATTTCATATATTAAAAAAAATTAAAAAATTTTAGTTCAGTAGTTCCACGTACACTGCCCCGCCCGCTAGCGCAAGGTGGGGGGTCTAAACGATAGTAAGTACTAACTATCATTATGTTAGTAAGTGTTCACTATCAGTCTATGGTGCATAGGAAAGGGATTAAGCGCGATAGTGAGAGAGTATCTAGCATTAGTTAAAAAGGGAGCAAAACTATTGCCCGCGCCCAATCCCTTGTTATTCATCCGCGCCCTCGCTGTCGCTTACTGTCGCAGCGCGCGTGCGCTTTGGGAGAGCTGGCGATTGATGGTCTATGATCCTAGCGCGAGCGTCTGTGAGTACATTCTTTAGATCTAGGTTGTAATTAATTTCCTGGCGGTCTGCCCAATTATCTGGGTCGCGATTCTTTAGGAAAAATATCGCGCTTGTTTCCTTGCCGTCCATTGCGTTTTGAAATACTTTGTTTGCTACCAATTGAACTGCTTTGTACTTTCCCTTTTTTATAGCGTGTGCAAATTGCTCGTTTCTTTTCTTTTCTCTAGTAATTGTTGAGATGTTTACATTGAGCAAAGTAGCGATCTGGCTTTCATTTAAGCCATCGCCAGACCATTGACTAATCTGTTTATACTCGTCCTCGGTTAGTTGAGCGAGCTTTCTTTTTCTGCCTGGTTTTCCCTTTTCCATGCTTTATTTTAGGGTATTTTGCACATTTTAGCTAAATAATTGCAATTAATTGCACATTTATTGAGTAAAACTATTGTTTTTTATAAATATATATGTATCATGGGTATTGTAAAGCAATAACGCTTGCATACTTTGGAGAAGTAATTATGAACTACAAGAAACAAGAAATACAAGAACACTTTAACGATTCTATTATCAATTACGATAAAGAATGGATAGAGAATAACCAGGATGATTTACATCATGAAATCTTTAATACTGATTATTACATTATAGGAAGATATCAAGCCACTCAATGGCTAGGTGAAGAAGTATTTAATATTATTAACTTCATAAAAGAATATGAGATGGATAACTTCGGAGAAGTCTACACAGACTTCAGCGAAGCAGAGAGAGTTGTGAATATGTATGTATATATTATAGGTGAAGAAATCGTTTTTGATTATATGCAAGAGCAAGAGGTCGCATAATGACTATTAAAACCAAATCACACAAGAGCATCATAGGACAGCTGCGCAAGAAGTACGGCCTAAAAGATAACACGCCGATACACAAAGTAGAGCAAATAATGACACCAGAGGACTGGCAAGCGTTTAGCATGGCGCTTACCTTTCCTAATGGTAAACCAACAAGGGGTAAATAATGAAAAAATATGTAATATTAATAGAAATGGGAGCAAGTAGACAGCACTCAATAGAAGCAAAAAACCTTCTTGATTTATTTAATCAATTAGAAAAATATAAATCAAAACATACTATTTATAATGATGAAATTATAAGCATACAGGAGCAAGACAATGAAACCATATAAGACAATAACTTTTGGAATGGCAGAATTTGCCTATGCTAGACACCTAAGAGATGAGCTAGGACATACAGGCGAAATCATATACCCAAATAAAGACGCGTCTAAGCAACACACAGACGGCACATGGCTTTTATTAACAATAACAGGGGAAAGGCTAGGCACAGTATCCCCTAATGGCACAGTGAGGACGACATGAAGCGAGAGGACATACCAAAACATTTACGACATTTAACAGACGAGCAATTAAAACTACTATTTAGATTATTTAAGGTGCGACTATGAGCAATATATACAACGAGCAAGAGCTAGAAGATATACAAAGCTATGTATTAGAGCAAGACCGCAAGGGCTTACTTGAAGATGAAATAAGTTATATATCATTCGCCTACAACTTGCACCCAGATGACGACAGGGACGAAATATTAGAATTTATAACCGAAAGCATATTATATGAAAAAAATGTCGGGGGTTTAGTATGACAGGCAAAGGCAGTAGACCAAGACCAATACCAGATAAGAAAACATTCGCGGAGAACTGGGATAAGATATTCGGCAAGCGCGAAAAGAAAAAAGAAACCAAAGAAAAAAAGAAATGATACAATAACCTTTTTGAATGGGCGTTAGTTACTTTAACTTCCAAAGTTAACCCCTAAAACGCTAGCGCCCATTCCTCGCACCGCCCCCCGCCTCCGCCGAACGAATCACTCACGAACTAAGTCCGCTAAACCAACTAACAAAAAATGTTTCTTCCCTCCGCTTTGGGACTTCCGCAAACGCTTCGGCTCTCCCTCTAGCACGATCCAAATCAACCCCGCCTCGCTCAACTCCGCTAGCGCTCGCCCAACGCTCTTTCTATTAACAGCTGTCATCTTTGCATAATAGCTAATAGCATCATGCGAAGACCAGGTTTCATACCTCCAGCGCTCGCACAATGCCCAACCAATAAATCTAGCTGTCATGGATAGATCTTCATTGCCTGCGACTTCACTTCTATACCAATGCCAGACTATTTGGCGCACACGCGAGAAGTCTGATTCCTTCCGCGCAAGCGCTATGGGAATAAGAGCTGTTTTCTCCCCCCGCTCGCTCTCGCTATGAGCAGTAATCCACCAATAATTCTTATCTATCTGTCCGAATCTTCTCATCTTTCTCCTGCGCAAGCGTGCGTGCTTTCCAGAGAGTCAATCCCCCTCAAGGGGATTGCTCTCCTATACATATGTATATGTATGGATATATGGGCATCTCCTACCCTAGTGTTGGGCATCTGAGTGTATAGTATGTCCCTTAGCTTCCCTAGTATGTCCCTTAAGTTCCCAACGATTCTATTCGGTAATGTCATTAATATCTATCCTATTTTGGTCATTTTCACTATGCCAGGGTTCACAAGACTCGCCACAACCATCAGTAATATGTAAGTGATGTAAGTCTGTAAACTTCTCAAAATCTTCGGTAATCATCTCTTTAATATCTTGCACAGATTTAAACCCCCTAAAGAATTTAATGTCTGTTTGGTTTTTTAATACACCAGTCTTGCCAAGATGTTCTGCCATAGCACCAGTTTTGCCATACTTCTTTTCCATTCTCTCTGGGAAGTCAAAAGCCGTTGGTTCTTCTATCATTATGGTCATAAGTTTCTTATATGATTTCTTCCAACACCAAACACAATTACCAAAATGCTCTGGTATTTGTAAATCAAATATTTGATCCTCCCACCAATCTAAAACGTCATACTTGTCTATATTCCATTCAACTAGTGGATAGATTAAGTTTTCTGCTACTGCATTTCTGGACATACGACTAGCCTCATCAGATCTAATACCTATAGCCATTAATCTATCTTCTTTTTTAATACCTAACTCTTTTAAATAAGACTGTATTGCATATTGCTTTAGCTCCCTGGTACAAATAGGAGATTTACTCCATGGTATGCCATACTTTGCAATCATGTCTTCAAACGGCTCTCCGTCCCTTGAACAGCTTTTATAGTCCACAACCTTTGCTCTTGTACCAGCGCCTTTTTCTTTGCTTATAACCGCCTCAATCCACACAGTATTAAAATTAAAGTGTGTATCACAGTTATGTATAAAATCTAAAGTCTTTTCATGTTCTTGGCCTGTATTAGCAAAAACAACAATGACATCTTTCCATTGAT
>Ga0209504_1002280_pt1 | contig 13252 bp, 12 predicted proteins | sample COGITO_mtgs_1005_FD_184791 | JGI IMG/M metagenome (GOLD analysis project Ga0209504, IMG submission 184791) | Pelagic marine microbial communities from North Sea - COGITO_mtgs_100511 (SPAdes) (version 2) | ecosystem: Environmental > Aquatic > Marine > Epipelagic ...
CTCTCACGCACAGCATTGTCTGGCAGGCCAACCAAATGGTAGCCAATTCCTTTATCTATATTTACTTCTACGGTAATAGTGGTGGCTTCAATGCCAAAGACGGCAGATCCATAAATTTTTTCTAGCATTTTTTTCTTTTTTATAAAAATATTGAAATTTATTTAATTTAAAGTTACTTTTGAGAACTATGAAAAAAAACCTAACAAAAATTATTTTTTCAATCTGTATAATTCCTTTCATAGGTTTTTATATATGGTCAAATCTATTGAGTATTTCAATTTTATTAATTTTAATTTTAGATAGTTTTACTATTAAAATTATTCCAACTCAAATTAAAAAATTAATCTCTAATTCTATCTATCAGCTTTTAAAATACGCTTACGTCATAATTCTTCCTGTGATTTTTGCAATCTTTTTTAGAACTTTTTTCTTTGATGTTTATTACGTACCATCCAGTTCTATGGAAAGAACTTTGTTTCCTGGAGACTATGTTGTGGTAAATAAAATTAGCTATGGAGTTAAAGTTCCAAATCATTTAAGAAATATACCAGTTATTGGTGGGTTATTTAACCCTCCAAAAAAGGAATACAATTTGTACACTTCATTAAAACCTCTTAAAAAATTCCAAAGAGAAGATATTGTCGTTTTTAAAGCCGTTGATAATTCTCATAAATTTTTGATTAAACGAATCATAGGTGCTCCAAATGACACAATACAGATAAAACAAAGTAAAGTTTTTATTAACTCAAAAGAGTTAATTGAAAAAGATAACTATGCTTATAATTATGTACGTGGACAAAATGAAAGGGTTTTATTATTTGAAAATTATTCTAATAAAGAATTTTTAGAGCTTTCAGAAGTTCAAAAAAATAAATACAAAAAAGATATTAAAGAGAAACCTAACTATAACTACTTCATTTTTCCATTTATAAAACAAGAAAAATGGACAAGAGATAATTATGGTAAATTAATTGTTCCTAAAAAAGGAATGAAAATTAAGTTGACCGAAGAAAATATAAATACCTATAAAAGTGTTGTGCTGAAATTTGAGAACGTAAATCTTAAAAAATTAACAAAACAATTTTATTATACTTTTAAAAACGATTACTACTTTGTTATGGGAGATAACAGGCATAACTCAATAGATTCTCGTAGTTTTGGTTTTGTCCCTGAAAGCTATATACAAGGTAAAATGGTAAGTATATTTTAAAAACCAAGTTTATTCAACTAATCTTTTTTGTTTCAAAGTAAATAAAGGTAGGTAAATTATAATTCCTAAAAGAGAAAATAGCAATCCTCCAATAGTTCCAGCTCCTAACGCAAACCAAAATACTTCATTTTGACCATCTTTAACAAAAGGAATAAACCCAAGAATAGTAGAAATAATAGTTAATGTAATTGGAAATATTTTTTGTTTAAAGGCTTCAATATATAGATTTATATAATTTCCTTTTGGGAATTCTTTTTTCAATTTATTAAAACTATTAATAATAAAAATAGAAGCGTTTACAGTAATTCCGCTCAATAATACAAAACTTGCTAAACCACCTTGATCAAAATTAAAATCAAACAAATAAAAAGTTAAAAATACTCCAATAAAAGATATTGGAATTATACTCAGAATGATTAATGGCTGTTTGAAACTTTCAAAAAGAATAGCACAGATAAAGTAAATTATACCTAAAACATAGAACAATAATAAACCATAACTATTATCATTTATTAACCGTTTATTACTGGATTTCTCAAAAAAATAACCTAATGGTAATTTAGATTTTAAAATGTCTAACTGATTATTTAGATAGATAGTACCATATTTGGATGCTCCAACATACTTAAATTGTATCAGCCTAACATATTCTTGGTTTTCCTTAAAAATATTTTCATCACCTCTTTCTTTATAAACATTTACTATGTTTTTAAGTATTAAAGGATTATTAATACTATCAATAGGGGTATTTTTTATATTCCAAACGTCATATTTTTCTGCTCTCCTTGACTCCAATCTTACAGGCATATAACCTTTTTTTGTATCAATAGAAATATCTGGTTGCTTTGAAAGAGTAAGTACTTTTAATTCTTCAAGAATATCTATTGGTATTTTTTTTTTTAATGCTATTTTTTCTTTGTCTAGAGAAAAACGATATTCATAAGGAGGTTTTCTAGCCCAATAAGAATTTTCTTTAATAATTACTTTTTGAATTCTTGGATGTTGTTCCAAGGAAGTTTTTAAAGTATCTGCCCATGAGTTTAAATTTTCATAATTATACCCCTTTGCAATTACGGTAAAATTTACTGGCTCACTTGTTCCTCCCTGATTACTAAAGATATTCCCTACACCATATATATCCCAATCTATGCCTCCCAAATCCAATGCTTTGTTAACTAAAATCGATTTTAATCTATACGGAAAAGAAGAATCTTCAAGGCTTTCTTTAAATATAATTTCTATTTCAGCATAATTACCAGTATAAACCCTAGTTGTAAAAGTTTTAATTTCATTAAAATTTTTCAGAAAGTTTTCAATCTCTAAAAACGCTTCATTCATTTGATGAACAGTAGCTCCTTTATCCATTGAACCAGTAATGTGCAATTTTACTTCTTCATTTTTACCATAATAAGCATTTGCAAAAACGTAATCGTTAAATAACCGAAAACTACCTCCCAAATATCTATCAATATATGGCCTTGCATTTTCTATATACCAACTATTCCCAATAGTGCTATTGTAGATTTTTTCAAAAGTGGTATCGTTTTTTTTCAGTTTTAAAGGCAACATAAAGAAAGGTATTCCAAAAATTAAAATTATAAGAGTGATTGCTATTTTTTTATAGCTTAACAATACTTTTAGAATATTGATATATTTTCTGTAGAATGAGTTTTCAAAGGATAATAATTTATTTTCTGACTTTTTATTTTTTACACTTAATTTTATCGATAGAGATGGTATTAGAAATAATGCTACAAAAAGAGATGCTATTAAGTTGATAATAATGACTAATGCAAAATCTATCAAATTCAATCTATTGTAATCATCTAAAAAATAGATTACACTTAAAGATCCTACTGTTGTTAATGTTGAAGCCAAAATTGGCAAAAAAACAGTCGTGCTATTTTGTTTTTTGATATGATCAACCATAACTAGACAATTGTCTATTAACAATCCTAGAGAAATTGTAATGCCAGCCAAAGAGTACAAGTGTATCTCTATTTGAAAGATGAAATAGAATAAAAAAGCAATACTGAGATTTGATACAAGACTAATCGTTATAACAAATAAGTAATGAATATTTCTACTTATGATAAAAATAAAGAATAACAGTATCGCAATTGTGTATAGAGTACGTTCGTATATTTTATTTAACTCTTTTGTTAGATACTTTGTAGAATCATATGTATTAATAATTTCATATCCGTTAGGTAATAATGATTTGATTTCTTCAATCTTTTCATTTATTTCTTTTGACAACAATATAGTATTGGTGTTTTTAAAAGCATAAATAGACATTGTAATAGCGTTTTTACTATTAACTCTATAATAATCTTGTGGTTCCTGCTCTTGTTCTCTTATAGTAGTTACTTGATCAAGATAAATGATTTTACCATCAATCTTTCTTATAGGAATATGCCAACTCAATTCTTTAGAATGATTAATTGAAAGAGAAATGTATTCTTTATTGTAAATAATTTCCCCTAGACTTCCTCTTTCAAATTCTTGATTAATTGAGTTTAAAATATCTTCTTTAGAAATAGATAGCTTTTTTAATAGAAGTAAATCATAAACAATTATATATTCTTTAGGCATAGCGCCAAATATTTGAACTTTATCTATTCCTTTCAGATAAACCAATTCAGGTTGAATCTTTTTTTTAACTATTTCTTGAATAGAATATAATGTTTCAGGAGCATTAATACTGTAAGATAGAAAAGCACGATTATTTTCATCTTCATTAGGAGCATTAACCCTAATTACTGGGTAGCTTACTTTTTCTGGAAGCTTTTTATATAATTGACGTACTATATTTGCTACTTCAAAACGAGCAATATTAATGTCACTACCTATATCAAATTCTAAAACAATACTTCCTCTTCCCTTAGTAGATTTGGAGTTAATTTTAGAAACTCCTTTCAAAACATTAAGCCCTCCTTCCAATACAGAAGTTATATCTCTTTCTATATTATATGATGATGCTCCAGGCCAATTATAATTAATATTTATAGAAGACAAGGATTTACTTGGATTCAACCTGACCGATAACTTAGGAATAACAAATACACCTAATATACTTAGGATAAGGAAAGTCATCAAAACTTTAAAGGACGATATAGAATAGGTTTTTTTCAAATTTTCTTAGCAAAATAATTAGAATACGAACATAGTAATTCTAAGCTGTTAATTTGATAGTTTCCTATAAAATTTCTTAAATATCCCCATATATAGGGACAAAAACACTCTACCTATTTATAGGTATAAACCCCCCATAAATAAGGATATTTCATCTTTTTTTTACTTTTTTTGTTAGTAGTTAAGATTTTTTTGTGTAGGTTTATCTCGTTAAGAAGGATTAGCTATTCTTTTTAATATTGCTAGCAAAAGAAAGAATGTTTATAAAAAATTGCAATTCATTCTTTTTTAAATTTTATTAAAAAATTATACTTCATAATTTCTATGAGGCGTAATATTGTTTAACTTTTAAATTTTTTAAAAATGAAAAAAAATTTTTTTAGTGTAGCATTTGGAGCTGCATTTTTATTAGGATTAGGAGTGGTAAGTTTTACTACTATTGAGAGTTCTTCGGCTCAAACTGTTATCAAATGTCCAGAAGGAGATGATTACAAGTGTTGGACATCGCCTAACACAACCGTTTACAAAGGCAAGGGTCAGACTATTATTAACCCAAAAGGAGATAAATAATATTAAATTTTAAACTTATGAAAACACGTAAAATTAGCATTACGTTATCTATTGTTACCATGTTCATATGCTGCTTATTTGTCTCTATGCAAGAAACAGAAGCTCAGGCGACTATTGAATGCCCAGAGGGAGATTTATACAAGTGTTCTACAATAGGGAATATCACTGTTTATAAAGGCAAAGGTGTCACTGTTATTAAACCAAAAGAAGATAAATAATATTAAATTTTAAACTTATGAAAACACGTAAAATTAGCATTGCATTATCTATTGTTTCCATGTTCATATGTTGCTTATTTGTCTCTATGCAAGAAACAGAAGCTCAGACGGATGATCCATGCCCAAAGGGAGATAGATACATTTGTTATAAAATAGGGAATGTCACTGTTTTTAAAGGCTGTCGTAATTTCCCTGACTTTGTATTGAAAGTCAAAGGTAGTATCAAGCCAATTGTCCAAGAAAATAATAACTAAATGAATAGATTATGAAAATAAAAAAAATAATTTCTAATTTCACATTTGGCATGTTGTTTATTGGAGGTCTTGTGTTTTCTTTGGATCAAAGTGAAGCCCAAGAAACCATTGTAAGATGCCCTGGAGGAAATGATTATGTTTGTTACACTTTAACTACAGATGATTTTACTTATGTTGCCAGAAAAGGTAAAGGTGCAACAGTCACCGTTATTGAATAATTAAAATAATTAAGAATTCCACTTAATTTTGTTATTATGCACAATTAGGTGGAATTCAGTTTAAACAATGAAAATGAAAAAAAATATAGGGTTAGCTTTAGGTGCTACTTTTTTACTTACACTTAGCTTAACCAATCCCAATTTAATTCAAAAAGCCGAAGCTCAACAAATCGATGTTACTTGTACAGATGGTAGAACTTACAGATGCGTTGTAACAACTAATCCAGATGGGTCTGGATATATAGTCTATAAAGGTAAAGGCACAACTACAACAATAATCAAATAGATCAGTAAACATTTTGAGGCTTTCTATAAATATCGATAGTCTTTTTTGCATTTTATAAAATCCAAAGAATACTTACTACAAAACTATTAGCCTAGAATATATCTTATTAAAATCTTAAATCTATGAGAAAAAAGAAATTATTGTTTATAATCCCAATTTTAGCATTAGGGATTATTTTATATCTTAATTATAAAGAAGACAAAAAAAATGAAATAGTTATTAAAAATAAGAGGACATATAAAATTGATTTAGATTCTTCAAAAGTAGTTAATCACCAACTTTCATTTACTGATGAACTTATTTTTGATAATAAACTATACCTAAACGATTACAGTAACCAGCAAATTATCGAAGCCACATTAGAAGGAAATGAAATAAAAAGATACGGAAAGTATGGTGAAGGACCTAAAGAGAACTTATTAATCAGAGGATTTAACATTGATAAAGATGCTTATTACACGTCTGATACTAGAAAGCATGTTGTTTCAAAAATCACCTTTAATGATAGCTTGATTTATTATTATAAAACTAAATCCAACATAGAAACAAGCGGATTTCTGTCCCAGAATAAAATTATTTCTAAAGGAGCTGAAACTAAAGATAATATAAGATATTTAAAATTTGTATTAATTGATCCCGAAAATAAAACTGAGCATGATGTTCGTGTGGATGATTATTTCGATGTTAAATTACCTAACTCTGAGTGGATATTTGATGGGGCCTTTACTCCAAGTAAAGACGGAGGTGCTTTTTACATCACTCACTACAGCAACAACCTTATAAAGTTTAATAATCATGGAAAAATTGAATATGCTAAAAATTTAATTTACGAAGTCCCAAAAATTCAACTACAGACTACTGATGACATGACCGTACCAATTGCAAATGATACACCTCAATATTATAGTGCAAGTGCTGATGAGTACTACATATACATACAATCTTCAATAGGAGACTCAGAGAAAGGAAATAATAACATGATAATTGATTTATATGAAGTGAAAAGTGGTAATTATAAAACTAGTATCGCAATTCCTTCTAATAGTAATGGTTTTTTTCCTAATTCAATCGAAGTATACAAAAATCAATTATTCTTATTTTATGAACAATATTATTCTATTCATAAAATGAAGCAAATATAATTTATTATGATAATTTGGAATTAAACTAACCAACGAATCTTTTGTTTATAAAACATTGAAGAATAGTTTTCCTTTATATTTACATCTTTTATTTTATTTTAATTTAATGAGAAACTTAATAATCTTTTTATTATTCTTTTTTCTTCTAGCATGTAATGATATAGTCGAAGAAAACTCCCAACAAACAGATAATGTTAATAATGTAGGAGTAGTTGTAAAGATTAGAACCATAGATATTTTAAGTGAATTTGAAGAACAGGTTCTCTCTAACGGAAAGATTTCTGCTATTGAAAAGTCTAATCTTCAATTTAAAATGAGTGAAAGGATTTTAAGAATTAATGTTTCTAATGGTCAAAAAGTAAATAAGGGTAATATAGTAGCTGTAATCGAAAACGACTTACTAAAGAATAATGTTGATAAAGCTGAAATAGAGCTCAAAAAAGCTCAAAATAAATTTCGAGAAGAAAAGATTAACTATGGAAGCTCTAATCTGACAAAAGAATTAGTTGAAAGACTCAAAATAAAAAGTAATTTATTAGAGGCGAACAATAATCTAGAAAAATATCAGATAGAATATGAACAAACTATATTAAAAGCACCTTTTTCTGGAGTTATTGCTAATTTAGAAAAGAGACAAGGAGATTTTATTACTTCTTCAGATGTGTTTTGTACTATCATTAACCCAAATACTTTAGAAGTTTCTTTTTCAGTATTAGAAAATGAGTTTGATTTTATTAGTAAAGGTCAAAAAATTGAAATACAATCTTTTACAGATAAAGACAAACAATTCAAAGGAGTTATTACCGAAATAAACCCTATTGTAGATAAAAATGGGCTTATAAAAATAAAAGCAAAAGTTACTTCTAAAAATACTGGTCTGCTAGATGGCATAAACGTAAAAGTATTCATTAACAAACCTCTTGAAGGGGTTATCGTTATACCAAAAGAAGCTTTAGTCTTGCGCACTAATAGAGTAGTTGTTTTTACATATGAAAATGGCTTAGCTAAATGGAATTATGTAGAGTTAGCAGGAGAAAACAGCACAAGTTATGCCATAAAAAAAGGTCTAAAAATTTCTGATACCTTAATTGTTTCAGGTAATTTAAACTTATCTCATGATGCAAAAGTAAATGCTACCTTTGTAGTAGATGATACTGTAAAAAAATAATTTTTCTATGGTAAAGTTTTTAATAAACCGTCCCATAGCTGTTTTTATGGCAACCCTTGCTTTTTTATTGTTGGGGATTGTTGCTTCTACTCGTATTCCTACTTCTTTAATGCCAGACATCCCTATTCCAGAAATTACGATACAAGTAAGTTACCCTAACAATACGGCAAGAGAATTAGAAACCAATGTTATTCGCCCCTTACGAAATCAATTATTACAAGTTGGCAATTTAAAAGATATTACTTCAGAAACACGAGATGGTTTTGCAACGTTAAAACTGTCTTTTGAATATGGTACCAATACCAATTTAGCTTTTGTAGAAGCTAATGAAAAAGTAGATGCATCTTTAAATTATTTACCTAGAGATTTAGATCGTCCAAAAGTTATTAAAGCTTCTGCTACAGATATACCCATTGTAAATCTTACAGTTTCTTTAAAAGAAGATTTCTCTTCAGAAAAGTTTTTAGAACTCAGTGATTTTACCGAAACTGTTTTAAAAAAACGGATAGAACAATTACCTGATATTGCACTTGCAGATATTAGCGGACTTACAAAACCAGAGATTTTAGTAACACCAAATATTCAAAAACTACAAAGTTTAGGAATCAATAGTAATGAGTTAATCAATGCGATTAAACAAAATAATTTTGAATTAGGTAATTTATTAGTCCAAAACGGAATTTATCAATATAACTTTAAGTTTGCAAATCCTTTAAAAACCAAAAAAGATATTGAAGCTATTTATCTGAATATTCACGATAAATTATTTCAATTAAAAGATTTAGCAGAAGTGCAACTGCGACCAGAACAAGATAGAGGTTTGGTATATGTAAACGGTAAAAGAGCCATTGCATTGGCAATTATTAAACAAGCGGATGCAAGAGTATATGAACTAAAAGAATCTTTAGAAAAAGTTACAGCTTCTTTTGTAGAAGACTATCCGAATTTAGAATTTTCTACCAACCAAGATCAAACAAAGTTATTAAAGCTATCTATTGATAATTTAAAATCCAGTTTATGGATTGGTAGTTTGTTGGCTATTCTAATTATGTTCTTCTTTTTACAAGACGTAAAATCTCCATTAATTATTGGGATAAGCATTCCTCTTTCAATAATTATTAGTGTTTTCTTTATGTATTTATTTGGACTGTCTATTAATATAATTTCACTTTCTGGACTTATTTTGGGAGTAGGAATGATGATAGACAATGCCATTATTGTTATTGATAATATTACTCAAAAATTAGAGGCAGGAAATAATTTGATAGACGCTTGTATAAAAGGAACAAATGAAATTATTACACCACTAATAAGTTCTGTATTAACTACGTGTTCGGTATTTTTACCGCTACTTTTTTTAAGCGGAATTACAGGTGCATTGTTCTATGACCAAGCATTAGCAGTTGCTATTGGATTATTTTCTTCTTTGTTAGTGTCAATATTATTAATTCCAGTTATTTATAAGCAATTAAAAAACAAGAATTTTAAGATTGAAAAATGGTTGAAATTTGATGTAAAAACACAACGTATTGAGAATTGGTATGAAAAAGGCTACAATTTCTTTTTTAAAAGAAAAGGAATTGTATATGGTATTTCAATTCTTTTTACATTAATAGCAATAATTTTGTTTATGACGATGCCATATTCTCAATTGCCAAAGATTAATCAAAACGAAGCTATTTTAACGATTGATTGGAATGAGAATATTAATGTTACAGAAAACCAAAAAAGGATTCAATCTTTACTTGAAAAAGAAAAATTAGCAAAAACTATTTTTTCTCAAGTTGGAGAACAACAATTTTTATTACAACAAGAAAATAGCAAGAGCTTTTCTGAAGCATCAGTGTATCTTGCAACGAACACCATAAACGAAATTGAAAATGTAAAAGATAAGATTCAAAAGCAATTAAAAGAAGATTATCCAAATGCAACTTTTTCTTTAGAAGAACCAAAGAATATCTTTCAGTATTTGTTTGGAAGTAAAAAAAGTGAATTAACCGCTCAAGTTTTTTCAAGAAGTTCGTTAGAAGTCCCAACGGAAGAAAACCTATCAAAAATTCAAAATTTACTACTAGAAAAAACATCAACAGAAATACCTTTAAAACAAACAGCTTTTATAGAAATATTACACGAAAAAGTAATGTTGTATGATGTTTCTTACAATGATTTGTTAAATGAGTTGAAATCTACATTTAATCAAAACTTTATAGACAATCTTAAAACTGCTCAAAAGTTTATTCCAATAAAATTAAAGTATCAAACAGAGAATTTTGAAACCATGATTTCTGAATTGTTTGTGAAAAATAAAAACAAGGAATTAATTGCGGTTAGAAATTTAATAAAAACCTATCCTACGGAACAATACAAAACAATTACAGCCAATAGGAGTGGGGAATATTTAGCATTTGATATTAAATCAAATAATACTGTTGAAAATGAAATAAATTCAATTCAAAACACTTTTCAAAATCAACAAGATTTCAATGTGCGTTTTGATGGTGGTTATTTTGATATTAAGGAACTAGGAAATGAATTAATTGTAGTGGTTATTGTAGCCCTGTTTTTATTGTATTTTATTATGGCGGCACAATTTGAGTCGCTTTGGCAACCTTTAATTATTTTATTGGAAATTCCAATTGATATTGGAGGAGCATTATTATTGTTGTGGTTATTTGGAGGAACTATAAATGTAATGGCTGCAATTGGAATCGTTGTAATGAGTGGTGTTATTATTAACGATAGTATTTTAAAATTGCATACAATTAACTTATTAAGAAAAGAAGGAAAAACGACTCAAGATGCGATTAAATTAGGCGGTAAATTACGCCTAAAACCTATTTTAATGACCTCTTTAACAACAATTTTAGCATTGCTTCCATTCCTATTTATCGATGGCTTAGGAGCTAAATTACAAAAACCATTAGCATTAACTGTTATAGGCGGAATGTTAATAGGGACTTTTATAAGTTTGTATTTTATACCTTTAATGTATGCTTTGTTAAGTAAAAATAAGATTGATGAAAAAACTATTTAAATATATTATTGTTGGTTATTTTTGTTTGATTACAATGAATACATTTTCACAAAAAAAATGGACTTTAGAAAAGTGTATAGAGTATGCTAAAGAACATAATGTAGATGTTATAAAGCAAAAAATAAGAACAAATATTATAAATAGCGATATAAAAATTGCTAAAGGAAGTTATTTACCTGATGCTAGTTTTAACGGTTCCCAAAACTTTTCGTTAGGAAATTCTTTTAATGTTTCTACAGGTGTAGGTCAACTAGAAAGTAGCTCAAATAGTTTTAGTTTATCTTCTTCATTAAATATCTTTAATGGTTTTTCAAACCGTTATAAATTACAAAAATCAAAATTATCAAAAGAAAAATCTGAGGCAGATGTTGATAGAATACAATTTGATTTAGCTTTAAATATTACTAATAAATATTTACAAGTTTTGTTTAATAAAGAAATTTTGAAAATCGCTAAAGAACAAGTTGCCATTAGTCAGAAAAATTTTAATCGTTTAGAAAGGCTTTATAAGAATGCTTTAACAGGGAAGAGAGAATTATTAGAGATTGAATCTACTTTGGCTTCTGATAAGAAAGAGAAAGCAGTTGCAGAGAATAATTTAGCGAATAGTTTAATTACTTTACAAGAATTATTAGATGTTAAGCAAATTGAGAATTTTGATATTGAAGAAATTCCTATTGAAAATTTAAACTTAAGGTCAAATCAAATTTCAGAGAATATTATTGAGAATAATCCTCAAATAATTGCTTCTAAAATAGATTTAGAACTTAAAAATAAAGACATTCAATTATCGAAAGTTAATTTTTATCCAAGAGTGAATTTAAACTATTCTTATAGTAGTAATTACTTTCATATTTTAGGACAAGATGATGTTGTTTTTAATCAACAAACCAATCAAAATGTTCCAAATGGATTTTTTACACAATTAGATAATAATAGGACTCATTACATTGGAATTTCTGCTACAATTCCAATTTTCAATCGTTTTTTAACGAAAGAGAATTACAAAAAGTCAAAAGAAGAATTAAAGATTTCCGAAGTTGAATTAGAGAGTAATAGGCAAAAGCTAAAAAACAAGATAGAAGTAGCTCAAAATGATTTAGTATCCTCTAAAGAAGCTGTTAAATCTTCTAAAATAGCTTTTCAATCTCAAAAAGAAGCTTTTGAAATAATTCAAACCCAATATTCGAAAGGAAACATAGGTAATTATGAATTTTTAGAAAGTAAGTCAAAACTTGTTAGGAATACTTCGGAATACATTAAGGCAAAATATGACACTTATTTTAAAACTAAAATTTTAAAGTTTTATTTTAAGAGATAAGTTTTAATTATTTCTAAAGTTTCAGTCTTACAATTTTTTCTTTTTTCAAAATTAGATAAGGTGCTTTTGTCTAGTTTAATTTCTTTTTCAAGATTAGAATAACTGAAATTGTTTTTAATTCTATGGATAAATAATTTTCCATGTAAAGTAGTTTCGTTAATTTCTAAAACCTTTGGAATATATTCTAAAAACAAATACGATTTATGTAATGCAAAAATGGTAATTTTTCTTTTGTTGTTTTCTAATTCATACACAAAATTTTTATTTACTTGTAATTGTTTTGCAGTTTGTATTTGAGTTAATTCTCTATCTAATCTTGCTTGTTTAAACTCATCTCCAATTGTAATAATTTCTTTTGGATATTTAGTACTGTCTTTAGGCTTTTTTGTAGATAATTTTAACGGTAAAATGAGAGAAAAGCGATGTATGATTTATCGTTTGTTTGCATTGTATTCTTCATTTCTAACTTTTTATTAGTTTTATTTTTGAAACTAAAATCTTAGTTAACGCCTTGTATATACTGATAATTTGATGCTTCTAGCTCTATTGGTAAAATGAGGGACAGACCCCAAACGTTTTGCCAACATGGTTTTACCAGACCCAGGAGGGCCAATTAAAATAATATTATGACCGCCAGCAGCAGCAATTTCCATACAACGCTTTATAGATTCTTGGCCTTTTACATCAGAAAAATCA
>Ga0209504_1002302_pt1 | contig 13161 bp, 16 predicted proteins | sample COGITO_mtgs_1005_FD_184791 | JGI IMG/M metagenome (GOLD analysis project Ga0209504, IMG submission 184791) | Pelagic marine microbial communities from North Sea - COGITO_mtgs_100511 (SPAdes) (version 2) | ecosystem: Environmental > Aquatic > Marine > Epipelagic ...
CATTAGAACCTCAGAAGCCTTGTACTCAGTAGTTTCATCTTGACCCTCAGTAACAGTAACCTCATCAGTAACCTTGAACCAACGAGATTCCACGTAAGTAGAAGTGGACTTAACCAATCTACCCACCTGTTCATTCCCGTATGATCCGAGTATGCCTCTAAGTTGTTCGAGTGAGGGATCTGTGAAGTTTACTAAGCTCATCTTTGCAAGTCCACGAAGCTGAATTTCTTGAGTTCGTATAGTTTAAACTCTTGAAACTTTGGTGGTGTCGCCTCGGGTTTAGTTATATCTTTACTAAGAAGAAACCCACCGTCATCTAAGTCATATCGGACATCGCCTGTAGCCCTATCAATCGGATGCTTTCTAAAGGCAGGATCATTCATTGTATAGTAAAAGCTACCCCTTTGACGCTGTATTACCTTTGTCTTTTCTTCATTATTGTTCCAACCTTCCGAGTTATAACTAAGGCTTGCTCTCATTTCATTGTACTTAATGCGCTTACCCTTCTCATCAGTGTAGAATCTTACGTTACCTACAACGTAATGAAGCAATATCGTGTTACTGTCAAACTTATAATCATCAACAGTCCAAGTACTCTTATTGACAACATTAGTCCATTCGGTAGTATCTTCTATATCCCACTCACGTTGATTCCATGTAGCTACCCCGTCAAGCCTCACTTTAGTGCCGTAAAGCTCATAAGGCTCACCATTTGGGTTAATGATAGGGTCGCCATTTAAATCATCTTTGAGGAGTACCTGTGATATATTAGGAGTGAAGTTAATTATAAAAGGTTCGTCTAATGGTGTTGAGTCAGTAGCATCCCCACCGCCTCCACCAGTTCCACCACCCTTGCCATCATCATTCTTTGGGTACTTGTAGCTTAACGTAGTTCTAAAGTGGTCGGGTTGTCCATTGTAGTTTTTCACTGCAACATCATCTAGGTAGCAACCTGCAATAGTTGGGTGTACATCACCAACAGTCGGGAGATAGTCATTGCCAAGTAGAGTGGAACTAGGTCTAAATAAACCATCATTGAAATCAATATCAATAGTGATAGTCTCAGAGATGCCATTCTCTTTAGCCTGCCTAGCATTGGTAGATGTTTTCATTATAAGGTTATTCTGTCTAGCCCATTGGTCAAATTCGGGGAAGAGTATACCTCTATCTCCTGCATACGTACCGCTACCACCACCGACTGATCCAGTTTCGGACGTTAATCCACCATAGTCATCAAATTCACTCATTATGCTCTCTCCACATCTAACTTGTCATTTATATTCTGTAGGAGTCTTGTTTGCTCCTCTAATTCCTGTGCGTTTCTCTGTGCGACATCTACATCACCTGCTGTTCCACCCAAAGCACGAGTACGAGCCTCGATGTCTAAGCGGATGTCTTTATTAGAACCCGAAGTGATTGCTTGTAGGAAGTTGACTTGATTTGCGTCATCAACTGTCTGTGCTTGCTTGAGTAAACGAATCTTATCTTTGATTGCTTTTTGTTCTGTACGAAGTTCTTTAACACGTTGACGAGATTCTTCTTTTTGCTTCTTGCCAACATCTTCTGCAATCTGTTTGAAGATCTCAAGAGACTTTTTCCTTTCCTCTTGTTCCCTTTTCTCGTCCTCTAGTTTATTTATCTCCAACAACTGCTTAGAGAGCCTAGTAGCTTCTTGTATATTCTTATTATACTCAGCAGTCTCTTCTGTTAGTTGTATAGCACCTTTAATCAGTGGACTATCTTCATATAATTTAGATAACTCCCTATTAGCCTCAGCTATCTTATTGGCATCTAATATTGACCCCGAAGTGAATAATCTTTTACTAAAATCAGTTCTAGCTTCAAAACCTGTTAATCGCTCTATCTGCTCATTAGCCTCAGCTAGTTTCTCTTCACTAAATCCCGCTTCTTTAGCAACATTAGTGTATATCCCCGATAACCTTCTTAGTTTTTCGTTATACTCATCGAGGCTAATAACGCCATTGTCTACTTGCCTAGTAAATATAGTTACCTCTGTTTGGAGTAACTTAAATCTAGTCCTAGCAACATTCTCTTCTATGTTCGATGCTTCTATCAACTCAGCAATTTTCTTATACCCATTAAAAACGGCACTATTCTCAAGTACCCATTTACCTGTTGAGGCAGATATTAGTTTAACAGTGTTATTAAGCTTATTTAATTGAGCTGTAAGTGAGGTGGCATTCTCTTGTGCTGATTCCGCAAAGGTCTTTTGGAACTCACGAGATAACTTAGGGAGTAGATCATCAGCCATAAGTTCACCATTCTGCAATAGCTTATCTAGTTCAGCACCAGTAACACCTAAAGCACGTTGAGCAATCTCTAAAGCCCCAGGAATACGTTCACCAATTTGTGACCTTAATTCCTCTGCTTGAACCTTGCCTTTTGATATAATCTGAGAGAAAGCTAAGAAGACTGAGTTAGTCTCATCCGCAGTAAGTGACAATGCACCCGATGCTTGGGAAATACCTTTAAATAACTCTTCAATCTCTTTACCTGCAAGTGATGTTCCTTTAGCAGAGGCTTGTAATGTGGCTAAACCACGTTGAGTAGGAACGAGTGCTAATCCTAAATCATTTGCGGTATCCGCAGACAGTGCCATAGCTTGATTGAACTCTTCAACTGAACCTGTAGCGAATTTCATTCTATTACTAACTCGGTCAATCTCAAGAGCAGTGTTCTTCATGTAATCAGCAACACCAAGACCAACAAGGAATTGCATAGCACGACCAAAACTCTGACCCTGCTTAGTAGCTTTCTCGGCACTATTAGCTGTAGTCTTAAAGCGTTGATTTATCTTATCTAAATCTTTTGACGCAGAAGTAGTTTGCCTCTTCCACTGATCTGTCTCGAACTTTAACTCGATAGTTAGATCTTGTTTTATTTTATCTGATGGCATTACTTACCCTTCTTCTTTAAGAATCTTCCTCGTGAGAATAATTCCATTGCACTTTTCTTCGGCTTTAATGGTCTACACATTACGTCTACTATCTTTTTAACACTCTTAAACTTACCTGTTCCTGCACCTGCATAAGCTAGTGGTAATTCTAATCTATCTATCTTCGGGGTCTTTACGTAAGTGTGATAGTAATCCCAAAGCTGAACCTCATACATACTTAATGAGAAAACGCTAGACCCACCAACGAAAGTATTTCTATCATAAGCTAAGTCTAACGCATCTCGGATAATCAAATTATTTACAATTTTTTTTTATCTTCTGAATTGAGATCCCTAAAGTTATTTAAGCAGTTCCTAGCCTTTACTATTTCAATAGCAGTCTTATAATCGACTGTTTTTATCCAGTCTTTATATTCTTCTTTTGATAGTAACTGTTCACCATCTTCATCAACCATAGAGAAAGCACAGAGGGCAATATCGCCATCCTCATCCTTCTCTTTTTCTGTCTCACCTTGAACATCCCCTAATAACTCAAAGAAGTTGACATAAGGTATAGGTCTAATGTATACATCGAATTGAAAGTTAGGTATATCAACTTTAATTCTTCTGTTTGATAAAGCTAGTAAAGCTTCTTTTACTTTCTGATTCATCTATGCTCTCCTATAGATAATTAAGAACCTGCTGTGATAGTGAAGTCGTTTTGCACTTCACATGTGATAGTCATACGTTTAGCAGAACCATCACCCGCAACAAAGTTATCACTTGGCTCAACTTGAGTAACCTTCAATTCAACACCAGTCCAAGTAGGCTGAGTAGTGTAATCAGCAGACTTAAAAGTGAAATCAAAAGTAGAAATGCGATCAACATAGTTAGGGTAATCTTCACGATAATCCACAACAAACGTAAGTATTTCAGATTCCTGTGAGATACTAGGTTTACGAGTAATATATTTAGCATCAGTGTGAGCAGTAATATCATCACGCTCATCGACAGTTGAGGGGAATCCATACTCATAAACACGAGTGTTTCCATCAATTACAGGGATGAAAGCAGAGGCATTATCGGGGTTGCCACCTGCTGTTTCGGTACATGTGATACCATGCGATTCGAATAGTTCTAAAGCCATTTTTAAGCTCCTTCTTCATAGTTTATATTAAAAATTAAAGTCTTTCTGTAGACTACTTGATCTTTATCGTTGTTTACTAAATTGTAATTTAATTGTGAGTCTTGTGAGTCTTGGAATACACACATACCGATTAGAGTCCCATTTACAGTACCACTAAGGGCATGTAACAATCTAATTATTCTATCGGCTGACTCTTCATGTTCATCTTCTTGTTCATGTAGTCTTTCTATCTGTTTATCGTTACAGGCATCGGGGTCAACAATCGTGTCTAGCTGAATCTCAAGAGTAGATTTAAAGGCTAGCGTAGAACCACTTTGATGACCTTCTTCTAGGATCTTCTCGAACTCGTTAATTGTAATCATCGGAAATAAACTCTTGTTGACTACGTTATTAACCCGTCTTGTATTACTTGCATTGAAGAATGAGAAGACGTTACTTACATTAGTCATAAGTTGTGCGTCATCCGCTAGGTATTCTCTAATAACTTTCTTAATCATCTTGATACCTTTATATTCTTCGCAAATGCAGTTGCAATTTGTAATCTAATTCTATCACCAACGTCTTTTGCCATTCTCTTTAAGTCGCTAACTGGTGTTTGATTATCAGTTAAGAACCTATTTCTTCTTCTATTACCAAATGCCCAAGGCTTACCATTCTTACCTATAGGCTGTCTCTTGGAAATCTTGCCTGTACTAGTCTTTTGCTTACCAGTGTAATTGAACCCTGCTCTCATTCTGTGCTTCTTACCGTTAATAGTACGAGATCTTCTAGTAGCCATTTGTGGGGTAAGCTTCTGATTAGGTATCCCATGATAAAGAACTGCATCTTGAATAGAACGAGAGAATACATACCATGTAGCCAATTTGCCCGATCTAGCACCTGCTCTCAAGTCTTTAGTAACTCCAATGCTTCCACGTAGACTACCACTCTTTACAGGGGCATTACGTTTGGCAATTCGTTTCATCTTCTGAGCATTACGTTCGTAGACAGGTGTAATAGCCTTACGAAGATCGTTTGCACTGTAATTACGTATCGCTTTTCTTAAAGCAACACGATTAACAAAACGACTTTTAGGGACTCTAGGCATTTACCACATGTATCCCATTCTAGTTTTATTCATCATGGGATCTTCTGTGAATAACTCGGTACGACCTAAGCCAGTATCACTTTCTAAAGGTAAATCGGGAAGGTAAGCTTTCTCGTCACGTAAGTCTCTGAGTTTCTTCATTGAATCCTCATAAGCCATACGAACCTCTTCGGGCATACCACAGGCAACACGTTTGTAACCATTATAAACAGTCACATCCATTGTGATACACTTGAAGACTCCAAAGGAAATGGGATTATCCACTAATGTAGCAGGTAACTGATAGTATCTACCTAAGTAGACTTCAATCTCAGATTCAGCGCAATCAATATCCTCTTGAATCCAATCAGTATTTTGACCACTGATATTGTCATCATAGTATAGAGAATCCTCGACCTTTGTGGTGAGGTAATCAATTACGTCCTGTACTTGTAGATAATCACTCATTTATTATTCCTCAGAGATTTTCTTGCGTGTTTTCTTTGGTGCTTCTTGGAATGGAACTTTATACTGATTCTTTAAGCCGTAGTAGTCAGCTAGAACAATAGTTTCGTATTGATTAGCAAACTTAGCATCTGTCATATCAGATTTAGCTTGATCTTTTAGAGTAGCTATTTGACCCGAAGGTTCTAAGCTAATACAAACAAGCTTGCCTGTTCCACGTTCAACGGCATAGTATAATGCAAATTTAGTCATAATGTCTCCTTAAGGAAGGGAAGCCCCGAAGGACTCCCCAGTCAAATTACACAGAAGTTAGGCGAGTAATACCGAGTTCATCAGCTACAGCAGAACCCCATTGAGCTTCGATAGTGAACTGAATTGCACCAGTAGCAACAACCTTAGTTCTACGAAGAAGGAAGTTAAAGCCATTGTGAGATACAATCGTTTGATCGAAACTAGTATCGGGATCATTACCTTGGAATTTTGCAGGAGTAGCGATTGCTAAACCACATCCGTTAGTAGCGATACCAACAAGGTTTTCAGCAGTTGGAAGTTGTTCCAATTCAAATAGACCGCCATCGAACTTAGCAAAACTAGTCAATAGGTAGTTGCTTGGAAGACCAACAGGAGTAAGAGTATTGTGATTCTTAATCGCAGGGTCTTTTTGGAGAGCAATAGAGTAAGGAACATTCATTGCAAGTTTACGCATAGATTGCGGGTATTGACGAACTTGATCTTCTGCACGAACATCAATAACAACGTCAGAGTCAAAAGCACCAACAGCACCAACAACTTTAGATGTTGCGAAGTTAGCAACAGTGATGTCGGCATTAACGATGTCAACCATTGTGCGAGCAACGTTCTCTAGTTCGAGACGAAGGATAGGTGCAACGTCAACTTTAAAGAGATCCATTTCATCAATTTCAATAGTCTTCTTGTAACGTTGGTTAATAACAACATCTTTGAATGTAACTGATTGAGTTCCATCAATAGTAGAATAGTTGTTAGTGCTTGAGTTCCACTCGGTTGCATCACCTGTAGCCGAATAGATTGGCACTTTTACAGTGTCGCCATAAACGGCAGAATTGTTATCGCCAGTTGTAGCACTTAAAGCGAGAGCGTGAACAGAGAGATCGTCCACAGGGAGGTTTTCTTGTACGCATAATTGTTGTCCAATTACACTGATGTCATCATTTGCAACAGTCATAGCCATGATATATAATCCTTATTATTTATTTCTTGATTCAGCGAGGATAGTGTCCTCATGTTCTTTAAAGTAATCTTTCTTATCTCTTCCATCTTCCATAGACATCCAAGTAGAGTATTTAGAACCTTCATCTTGTGATAGTTCAACCTTCTCAATATCAGCAGAGAATTTATCTTCTACATCTTCGAGTTTAGCTTCAACTTCATCAGACTTAGCTTCTGATTTTAATTCTTCTTTAGCTTCAACAACAGAAAGCTTGCCATCTTCAAAAGCTTTAGCAACAACTTCAACTTTAGCAACAACTTCATCGAGTTCTGCTTTGTGATCTGCTTCTAGTTTAGCTACTACTTCTTCGTGAGATACTCTCATTTCTGCGAGTTCCGCATCTTTGGCTTCAACTTTTGCTTTCATTTCTACTTCGAGGTCATTAAACTTCATTTCGAAATCAACAGAAGGTGCTTCTGCTACTGGTTCTTGAACAGGCTCTTTCTTTTCGCCTTTTACAACAGCATAAATGCTATCAAGCATAGAAAGGATAGTGCCTTTTTCTTTTTGTTCTTCGGACATGTTAGTCTCCGTTTTTGTTTGTTTGAAATAGGCTTTTGCCTGTTCGGGTAGTTCACGACCACCGAAAAAATCTAATGAGGAATGTGCAACTGCTTTTTGTCCTGTAGTAATCTCATCAACGAAACCTAAGTCATAAGCTTCTTGAGCAGTTAGCCACGTTTCTTTATCCATCATCTCTGAAACCTTCTCTTCCGAGAGTCCAGTTTTACGTACATAAGCTTGTAATAGGCTAGCTTTAATTTTATCGAGGATATCAGCTTGATGTTTCATGTCATCTGAATCACCAACAGCCATTGACCAAGGATTATGAATCATAAGTAAAGCATTATCAGCCATTGTAGCGACATCAGCCTCAGCTTGGATAACAGAAGCCATAGAAGCAGAGATACCAATATTGTGAACAGTGATAGTTCCCTTATAAGCTCTCATCATGTTAATGACTGCTGAACCTGCAACAGTAGAACCGCCACCGCTATTCATTTGAATGTAAATCTCTTCACCATCAGCTTCCGCTAATTGATTCTTGATTCTCTTTGGCGAAACATCGGAATCATACCACCCTTCGTTTACTATATCGCCCATCATTTCGATTTCGTACATACTAGTCTTCTCCTACTACTTCGGGTGCTTGTCCTTCGACTTTCTCCCATTTTAATCCAGTTAATTTATTGAGTTCTTCAACAGGCATTGTGAATCCTGCGTCATACATATCTTTCATTACTGTAGCTACTGCCCCTGTGTCCATGTCGAACTTAAATTCAACATCGGGTATTGGAGCATCTTTGCCAAAGTTCATTTCAACTAATGGCTTGTAAATCTGTGAGCGAATTGTTCTACGTAAATCAGCAGTGTCATTAAGAGTCATGTTCTTACGTACAGAATCTTGTACCGATGCAGTTGATCTATTAGAACCCTCTGCGAATACACCACTATCTGAACCAATGATTAACTGTGAAGCTTGTCTACGGCACATTGAATGGAATTTCTCGTAGATATCAGCTTGATTACCCTTGGACTCATTGAAGTTTAGTTCAGAACCTTCCGAAAGAATACCACCACCATCAGCACCGATGTTTTGAATGTCGCTCTTAAGCTGTGATAATCTATCGGGGTCTTTCATATCTTCGGGTGAAGCAAGTAGAGTAACAAACGGAATCAAGAACTTCTCGATTGCACGAATGTTGTACTGGTAAACATGTTTCTTGAAAAAGTATAGGTAGATAAGTGGTCTAATTAAACCACCACGACAAGCATCACCACCACGAGGGTTATGATAATGAACAACCCACTTTAAGGGGTCTAATTGATAATACTTATCTGAGTTCTTGTATTTAAGTTGTGGCTTATACGAACTATTGAACGAAAAGTTTGTTGCATCAAAATACTCGAAGCCTTTAATGTAACGACCACCTGTTCCCCAATGAATCTGAGAGCAACTAATACCACTATTAAGTGAGTGCATTGCATTGTCCTGCCATCCTTCGAAATCAGAAAGCCCACTGAGAGCAGAGGGCATAATGTTATCCATTGTGTCTTGGCAGAATCTAGCTATGTTCTGTGCTTCTGCTGACATGTCATTTGATGGGGGAACTGCGAAAGCTCGTGAAGACTTTACGGCAGATTTACGTAAATTAAGTAATCCACTGATTTCAAAGTCTTTCTCTTCGATCATACGTGCAATCTTATAAAGATCATACGTATCACCACGATCAGCTCTATCAATGATGTACCCAATCCATTCGGGAGTGAGTGTGTGCATATTAATAGAACTACGGAATATGTCGGGGTCTTGTTGTTTCTTCGTTGTCGTAATTGCCATGAAATTGAGACTCAATCTTAATTAATTAATCTAAGTTATACCCATTAAATACGTAATTCAATTAGTTATTTAATAAAAATTACTCGTAAATACATCATCAGACATACGTAACGCACGAGGAAGTCTCGCAATCATTACTTGAGTACTCGTATATCCACCATGAGAATAGAGGGCTAATGCTAACGCCCAAAAGAAATCGGCATGATCATCTTTGTTGGATGTACCCTCTGAATAAATGCGAGTTTGCTTACCATCAGCTTCTTCTTTCTTAATTGCGAACAAATGCTCAATGATTACATCGTCATCGGGAACTTCTATGCGACCCTCATCAAACATACGCCAAACTAAGTTAGCCATTTCAGCACGAGTCCTAGAACCCGTCAACATAACACCTTCAAACTTGTTTTTGTAGTGTTCTTCAAGTTCCTGTGCCATTTGAGAACCCTGCGCACCTGCATCCATTGACCCACGGTGACACTTATCCATCATTCGCATAGCAAGACTCTTCTGATTAGCAAAACGCTTATCCTTGATGAAAGAATACTTCCTTACCGACAGCTTAGATTCCTTACTTGTCCCACTTTCTTCTAATCGGATCATGCAAGAGGGGTTCACAGTTAAACCAAAGTCATAGCCGAAGTATTGTCTACCTTTACCGTCTTTGTTGATGATCTTATTCTCGGGAACTACACAAGAACGGATTAAATCGTAACTAAGGACAGCATTTGACTCATCACTAGGTTTACACATGTATTCCTGCATGAAAGCATTGTCGGAACGAGCTGTGTCACGGATTTCAGTGTAGAAAGCTTGATCGGTAACTGGTGGAAGACCTTTCCTCTCACGTAGGTTATTAACCACCTGTACAATACCATCAGCAATAGCATCCTTAATATCGCATTTATGGTATGACCAAGCAGAACCTTCCTGTTTAGCATCTTGAACGAAGTCATAGAACACACCACGACCACGGTGGGTTGAGATTACTTGTAGTCTATCACCATACATGATTGCAGGGGAGGCAACATCGAATAACTCAGCTTGATTCGGGTGCAAGGCAAATTCATCAATACCAACTCGACCACCGAAACCCGCTACAGCGTCAACTGAACTCGAAAGCATCAATATATTATGCCCATTTGGGTAGCTAACTTCACCTGCATTGACAAATCGAGCATTGATAAAATCACGTTCGACTAAATCATTGGTAACACGAGTCCAAAGCATCAAATACTTCTTGGAGAACTGTTTTGCAAGCTTCTCAGACCTTGAGATCCACATACTCGAATCAGAGTCCTCTAATAAAGCATCAATGTTCCATTCAAAGGCAGAGGAAAAGGTATATCCCGTCCTGCGTGACTTCTCAACAATCTTTTGCCTCGACTTATCTTGAACCCACTTCTTCTGAAACGGTCGCCAGTAACCGCCAAGTATACAGCCCTTAGCCTCTTCTGTATCGTATTCTTTTAGCCCAAAGACTGCCCAAAGACGTTCAACAGCCTTGCGAGCGATAAAAGTATCGTCCATATTGGTGATTCTGTACTTAGGATTCTCCAAAACTCGGTTCATCGACTCAACAGCCTGTATTTTCGAGTTTAAATCACCTCTAGCACCACGATTCTGAACAAAGACAGACAAACAATCGTTCACAGAGTTGTCAAATTGGAAGGATTGAGAAAAACTCATCCATAACTCACCATTCTTCTTTAATCTCTCTATATCGGGGGCTAATGAATCTCTATCAGCAGGTACTTTGAGTCTATCAGCAACTTTCTTAAGGATTATGTATAATCTCTCTTCTAAGCGCACTTCATCCATAATATTAAGTACACCATGAAAATGTTGGTGCATCCTAAGCATCTCTTTTGCTGATCTGTTCTGATGAATTGCTTGATTGCGTGTACTTTTCGCTATTTCTTGTAGAAAATCAAAGTTTTTCTTGATTTCTTCTAAAGGATTGAACAAAATATCGGCTGATCTGCGCTCTCTATCCCTTTCTCTAGTAGTAACGATACGTAATTCACTCTTTAAAAGACGTAAAGAGTCGTGATGGTAACGACTAGCTTGAGACTCACCAACCTTGAATTTCTTCATAATCCACTTTAATCTCTCGGATCTAGTGGTGGTTTCGTAGTTTACCCTAAACCAATCGAGGGTTTTAGCAACACCCGTGTCGTATTTTGATTTTTGAACTAACTCTATCTTTGATTTAGCTTTTTTCGGCATAAAATTCTCCATGTAATTCTTTCGCTTTCGCTTCAATGACGAGCGAAGCTTCTTTTGGGCAACTAAATGTACCGAACCTCTTTAATCTTCCGTTTATTTGCAATCTAGCTTCCCATTTATTTCGATCCTTGCGCCAAACAACACCTCTATAGCCACTTGTATTATTCGATTGTCTCTCGATGTTATATCTCTGTTGCTGTTTAGTGGCTTCTCTTAAATTTGATATTCTATTATTGTCCTTATTTCTATCAATGTGGTCTATTTCGATTTCAGATAAATAGCCGTAATAAAAAAACCAAGCGAGTCTATGTGCCGAGAGTCTTTTATTTTTATTGCCTATGTAAATTTTTATATCTCTATAACCAGTGTCTTTAACATAACCAACCTCAACATCACGACCTTTACACTTGATAAACTTACTTATTACACCTGTTTTGGGGTTGTAATTTAATGTATCTCTAGCTTTCTCGTAATACGGAAGCAACTCTTCGTTCTTATTCATAATCTCGTCCTTGATTAATCCCTTAAAAAATATGGCAGGGATTGGGACTACATCCTTTTCGGTCTGCATAACCTAGCCATAAAAAAACTCTATTGACAAGTTATATGCCAAATAGAGTAATTTCAATTAAGTTTTAAATGGGTAGAATTTCCCCTAATTAGAATTGCGTTCTGTATACCCGCAGTCACAAGCTACTACAACCCACTGGTCACGCATGAAGTATTTAAATCCTTTACCACGTAGACGCAGGAAGCTGACTTTGTGATCGTTGAGGCAGACAGGACAGTTGCCTTTGAATAGGTGCTTTTTAAGTTGTCGTTTTTTCATTTCGCTCTCCAGTTCTCAGTTAAGTCTTCCATGTTAATCATCGTCTGCGGGGTTAGTGCTTGTTTAACCTCAGAGTCAATTACGTCTATTATAACGTAGGTCTTGCCGATCTCAGAGATACAGCAGGTGATCGAGGATTTAATGGGGTTAGGTGGAGTTACTTCCATTCCTATGAAGGGGTCGGTTATTTGCATTATTACATCCTCTTGAGAGATTTAATTCTCTTTTCTAAGCTAAGTATCTTCTTTTTCTTATCTTGGTGGATACCATTTAAATAAGCAAATAACTCAACTGGATCACCTACATCACCATCAAATTTAAGGAGACGTTTCTCATGTCGTTTAAATGCACCACTAGCTTCATTTGGACTATAGGCATTACCCCTAGCACTAATTGTATTAGCATCCTTGTATTGAGAAGCCTCAACAAGACAATTAAAATATTTATGTGCTACAAGGCATGGAGCGGAAGAATCTGATATAGAAGTTTCCCACTTCTTGAACTTTGCCCTATATTTAACACCATAGAAGCCACTGACATTCTCTGATAATTCTATCTTTAATTTATTCATTATTCATTTCCTTGTTTTATTTATGTACCAGTATAGCCAATCCAAGCTTCCCATAAAGAATCATCTTCGGGAGGTGTGAATCCTGCGTTAATAATATTATTGAGTATTGGTATTTCTAAATCTAATACAGCACCATTAGCACTATATATCTCTTTGTCGTTGTCAAACACTTCTAAGTTCATTGTGCTTGATTGTAGCGACATTGATACTTTCACATCAATCATTTCTATTTCCTTATTTTGTTAGGTAAGGATATATAATGCTTATTCAAAGTCTTGTAAAGCTTTATTTGGGATTTAGTAAGATATTTATATTTAGTCTCAATTAGGAGGAGTAAGTAATTCTATTCTATTCTATCCTAGTGCCTTTGAC
>Ga0209504_1002321_pt1 | contig 13094 bp, 11 predicted proteins | sample COGITO_mtgs_1005_FD_184791 | JGI IMG/M metagenome (GOLD analysis project Ga0209504, IMG submission 184791) | Pelagic marine microbial communities from North Sea - COGITO_mtgs_100511 (SPAdes) (version 2) | ecosystem: Environmental > Aquatic > Marine > Epipelagic ...
CATAGGCCTGTTTGGCAGACTTTAAAAACCAGTATTTGGCAAACTCATAATCTAGTCCGACGCCTTTACCCTGATGATAGGCCAGCCCGAGCATATATTGAGAGTCTGCTAAGTCCGATTGGGACGCGCGTTTAAACCAACTAATAGCCACGCGGTAATTTTGCGCTGTGCCATAGCCATGGTAATAGAGCATACCCACATTATGCTGAGCCTCTGGGAGACCCTGTTCCGCGGCCTGCTTGTACCAGGTCATGGCCTGGGCATAGTTCTGTGAAACCCCATAACCTTCTTCGTACATATGGCCAACATTATTCTGAGCCTCAGCCACGCCACTGCGGGCTAACTTTAACCAGGCGCGCATAGCGGTCGCATAGTGCCCACGCTCCAGTGCGCTAAGGCCGGCTTCAAAGGGTTCGCCCAGCGTTAAAGGAGATGCCATGCAGCTGCAGACAATCATAAGGCGTAAAAAATAGTTCATAACAGACTCACAGATTAATTCTTATTATCAGATCCTTTCCAGGTTGCGTGCCTCAGCCTGCACATCAATCACTGCCTGAAAAAGAGCTCCTTCCGCAATACTACCATGGAGCGCGCCGGTTTCTTTAGTTACTACGGGAAGGCTTTCGCCAACAAATTGGCTGACCTTCACCATTGCCGCATCGAGAGACTCATCGGTATAAAGTGTCATAGGCCGACTATCCATAAACTCGCCTACAGGATTATCAGCGGCTTCGATGGCCAGATAGATATTTACCTTGCCCAGTAACTGTCCAGCGTCCGAGATTACATAGGCTTCAGTATGGCCTTGGCTTTTCATTTTCTGCTGCAGGTCATTGCCACTCATCGTTGCGCTGATGCCAATATAGTCATCACTGGCAAAGGGACCGATAACTTGATGAGCAAGGGCGATGGCTTCGCGACCTTTGCCCAAATCAATGCCACGATCAAGCAGTTGGCGATCAAAATAGGAATTGCCGAACAGACGATTGGTAATCAGCGTACACACCATCACCGCAATCATCGCAGCCACCGCATACTGATAAGACTGGGTTAGTTCCAACACAATTAATACCGCCGATAGGGGCGCACCAATAACCGCAGAACTAACAGCAGCCATGGCCGCGACGCTGATAACGCTGGCAATATCGGCAAAACCCAGCAGGGTAAGAATTTGCCCAGTCAGGGCACCTGCCGCAACACCCACAAACAAGGAGGGAGAAAATACGCCGCCAAATAGCCCAAAGCCGAGACAGAGCGCAGTCATAAGAATTTTCGCCACCAGTACAGTAATCAATAGCGACAGCATAAACTCACCGGCGATCATGTCATTAATACTATTAATGCCCAGCCCTAATATCTGTGGCACCCAAACGCCTACCAGGCCGCAGATAGTAGCAGCGACAAAAGGCAGCACCAGCGGAGAGGTTTTTAAGGATGCTGCGGTCTTTGTGACATAGCGAATACTCAGCATGAAGACAATGGCCACCAGGGCAAAAAACGGCGACAGAATCACCAAAAACGGCACCACCTCAGCCAGGCTGGGGACCACGGAGGCAATTTCAAAGGTCGCAGAATGAGGGAACCAATAGTTACTTAATGTACTTGCCGACACCGAGGCTACGGTAATGGGGGCAATGGCACGAACTGAAAAATGTCTCAGAATGGCCTCATGGGCAAAGATCACACCCGCAATAGGTGCATTAAAACCCGCCGAAATGGCCGCGGCGACACCGCAGCCCAAATAGATTTCATGGGATAGACGGCTCGAGACAAAACGTTTAAACCAGATTCCCATAGTGGCACCAAAATGCACAATCGGACCATATTGGCCCACTGATGCACCGCCGCTAGCCGAGGCAAACGCTGCCAGGGTAGAGGCAAAGCCGGTTTTAATATCTAGGGGTTGATGAACCTGATGTGCGGCATACATGGAGTCAGCGGGTCCTGCCCAGCGGCTGATGCCGAGGCCGGTTTTGATAAAGACCACCACCGCAGCGGCAGCCCACAGAAACAGTACGCTAGAAAAGGACAGGCTCTGGCCGCCAAGGGTAAAAGAGAGCAAATCGCTGGCTTCACGTTGCTGGCTAAACGACTGCACGCCTATAACAAACAGATTAGACACAACCGCCAGCACGGCGCCGATGAGCCCGCCAACCAAGAAAATGATAAAAACTTCGACTAAAGCCTCGCGCACTCTATGCATCGAAACTCCCCTTTATTTTTTATTTTTGGAGGCAGCTAATGTACCTAACGAGAGCCGGCCTGTCAGTAGTTTTAAAGCTGAGATATAGGTTATCGTATGAGATAGCGGCATAACTGTATAACTCCGCTATTTTTACATCTATACTCAAACCCATATTTATGACTCGCTGAATCAATGGATGAAACGGCTTCGCCCACCCATGGATTTGATGAGTAAATTGATTTTTGTCTAAGCTAGCATCAATTGTCGGATCAAGCAGAGAGATCAACGAGCTACGCGCGTTGATCGAAATTGTGGGTCCCAGTGATTCAACGGCGCTGATTTTAGGCGACAGTGGCACAGGCAAAGAGCTGGTGGCTAAGGCGCTGCATAGCTGTTCGGAACGGGCTCGCGGACCATTTATCCCGGTGAACTGTGGCGCCATACCCAGAGACTTGCTGGAAAGTGAACTGTTTGGCCATCGCAAAGGGTCTTTCACCGGCGCTATCTCCGATCGTAAAGGGCGCTTTGAACTTGCCAATGGCGGCACCCTGTTTCTCGACGAAATCGGCGACATGTCGATGGACCTGCAGGTCAAACTACTGCGCGTACTGCAAGAGCGAACCATAGATCCTGTCGGTTCCACGCAGTCCACCAATATCGATGTACGGGTGGTTGCCGCCACCCATAAAAATGTTGAGACCCTTATTGAGCAGGGTCATTTCCGTGAAGATCTGTTTTACCGCCTCAACGTGATGCCCATAGAAATTAAGGCCTTGCAGGAGCGCAGAGAAGACATCCCAGTACTGTTTGAGCACTTTGCCAATCATTACGCCAAAGCAGATAACCCACCGATTACGATGATTAGTGGCTCTATGCAGCTGCTGATTCAGTATGACTGGCCCGGTAATGTCCGTGAGCTGTCTAATCTCGTTGATCGATACAGCGCGCTCTATCCGGGTCAGCAGGTTGATTTGCGCAAGGTCCCCTCGGCGATGATTCCATCGGGTATACGTACCATTGCCGACAGTAATGGCAGCGATGCGCTAAGTGCACTACTAACCGGCTTTGCCCCGATGGATCAGTCGGTTGAGACCTTGGCCCTGTCACAGATAGACGCCAGTATCGAACCAGCGCCTGCAGAGCCTCTGGATGAAGTTCAGCGTGTCATTATGCTGGCTCAGGGGGGTGATTCTTTTCCTGAGCAGGGCATGCAACTTAAGCAGCACTTGCTAGAAATAGAGCGCAGTCTAATCAAGCAAGCTCTGGGCAGAGCTGAGGGTAATGTGTCTAAAACTGCCCGATTGCTTAATTTACAGCGCACCACGCTGATTGAAAAAATTAATAAATACGGTCTCTCCGAAACCTCTTAGCTTGGCTAAATCAACTGTCCTAACTCGCCTAACCTTACCAATGCGGCCAGGTATTGCCACTCACATCAGCCTGCTCCCAGAATTTTCTCGGCCACTTCCCTGTCAAATAGCCGACCGCTTGCCACTGGCAGATTATTGACACTTCCTTGCCGCTATTTAGATAACCTGTTGTTTTTAAACGATAAATGTTTTTGGCACACATATTGCTATCTCTTGGTATAACCGCTCAAAGTGGCAACCAAGCAAATAGGTAACAATGTGGCAAACAACAATGTAATGGCAGTACTGTGGCTAGATCCGCTAGAGCAATTGAGCTCGGTGGAGCTATCGGCGTTTACTGCTCAGGGTTTGGCGGTGAGTCAGTCATCCTCTGCGAATCTAAGTGACGAAGATATTAGCAGCGCCGATGTGGTGGTGGTGAGTCTTAGTCGCAATGTGGATTTACTCAAACAGCTACAGTCTAGGCAAGCATCTGTGAATGCGATCGCACCCATTGTTGCCCGCGTGCCTCGCGAGATGTTTGAGCTTGGAATTGAGGCTATGAGTCAGGGCGCTCTAACCGTTGTTTCCTGCGATCAAAAATCGGCATTTGAATGGACCGAGACATTTGCCCAGGCAAAAATCACCCCGAGCGAAAAACAACAGGCGTTTGTTTTCGCCGATCCCGTTAGCCGCAACTTGCTCGCCTTAACCGAGCGCGTGGCACAGGTTGATGTAACCGTTTTGCTAACCGGCCCTACCGGTGCAGGCAAAGAGGTTTTGGCCCGTATATTACATGACGCATCCCCCCGTTATGAGGGCCCTTTTATTGCGTTTAACTGCGCCGCGATGCCTGAAAATCTAATTGAAGACATGCTCTTTGGTCATGAGAAGGGCTCATTTACAGGCGCCACCAAAGTTCAGCCCGGACTCTTTGAACAGGCCCAGGGCGGCACCATATTCTTAGATGAAATCGGTGAGATGTCATTCCACCTCCAGGCTAAGCTGCTGCGTATTTTACAAGAGCGTTCAGTGGTGCGAATCGGCGGCCAAAAATCCATAGACTTAGATGTGAGAGTGATTGCCGCCACCAACCGCAATTTAAAAAATGCCATTGCCGAGCGCAGCTTCCGCGAAGATCTTTATTTTCGCCTAAGCGCCTTCAAATTAACCATTCCGCCACTGCGCGATCGCCCCTTGGATATTCTGCCTCTTGTTGAGCAGTTTATGAGCCAACAAATCATGGAAGGCCAGCCTGCGAGAATGACTACCGAAGCCCAGCAATTACTGGTTACCTACAGATGGCCTGGCAATGTACGTGAATTACAAAATGTCGTGATCAGAGCCATGGTGCTCTGTAATCAGGGTCCCATTGACAGCCAACATCTTATCTTTGACGACATGCCAATTGCCGATGAGTTTGAACAGCAGCGCGCTGTGGTTCAGGCCAATGGATATTTTACTCGCCAACCAGATCGGATTGATGCCCAGCCCTATTACGGCAATTCGGCCCCGATGCAAAATGAGCCACTTAATCAGGCAGTCAAGAACAGTGAGTGCCAGAGCATTATGGCAGCGCTGCAAGCATCACGCAGTCGTGATCAGGCTGCTGAACGACTGGGTATTAGCCCTAGAACATTGCGTCACAAGTTACAGAAGCTGCGCGAGCAGGGCGTTTCTGTCACACGCGCTTACGCCCGATAGAGCGGCAGGAGACTAGATCATGATAAACCCAACCAATGCAGGCAATATCGAATCCGTACTGAGCCAAATTCGCCAGTATCAGGGCCAGGCCGCAGCGGGCGTCAACCTATCCCCAGAGGCGACAGGTGATGTTAAAGCTACAGGCACTGCCGGTTTTGCAGACAGTATTAAAGGCGCGTTGCAGGAAGTAAATGCCACGCAGCAAACCGCAAAAACACAGCGTACAGCCTACGAGCGAGGTGAAGATATTCCCCTCACCGACGTAGTTATGAGTATGCAGAAGTCATCGTTAGCCTTTGAAGCAACGCTTCAGATAAGAAACAAAGTACTCAAGGCCTACGAAGAAATTATGAACATGCCAGTTTAAGAACTGAACAGAGAATAGAATTATGGCAACTACAGTCGCAAACCCAAATGATCTGAATGTCCCGGCAAATACTGAAGGCAATGCTCAGGTACCCGCGCCAATTGCAGGGTCGGCCCGAGGGCAAGCTATGCCAGCAGCGCCTGAGGCTTCGGCATCAACAACCTCCATGCCTAGCATTCGTCAGGTACTGGATCAGCCCGCGGTGCGTAAATCCATGCCGGCAATTATTGCTCTGCTCACGATTGCAGTCTTTATTATTGCCTATTCATGGGTTCAGGAGCCGGCTTACCGAGTGGTTTATCCCGGACTTTCTGAAGCAGATCGCCAAGCGGCATTTGAAGCGCTTTCCAGCGCCGATTACAGCGCTAAAATTGATCCGCAAACCGGCGAGCTAAAAGTGCCAGATACCCGATATCACGAAGCTAGAATCTTTCTTGCTTCACGAGGCCTGCCTCAGGGCGGCAATGTTGGCGGTATGGATTCATTGAGTGAAGACGCCTCCATGACCAGCAGCCAGTTTATGGAACAGGTGCGTTACGTCTCGGCAATGGAGCAAGAGTTGGGACGCAGCATTAGTCAGATTTCTACTATCCAGTCGGCACGCGTGCACCTAGCTTCACCCAAGCAGAGCGTATTTGTCCGTGACCGTACCCCAGCGAAAGCCTCGGTGGTTGTGTCGCCTTTTCCAGGCCGAAGAGTGTCGGCCTCTCAGGTAGAAGCCATTACCCACATGGTTTCCTCTAGTATTCCCTATCTCGCCGCAGAAGATGTTGTAGTGGTAGATCAGCGCGGTAAGCTATTAACCGACGCCAACAACTTTGCTTCCATGCAGCTGAACTCCGTTCAAATGGAGCATCAGCAACGTCTCGAAGACAGCTACCGCAGTCGTATTGATGCCCTGCTTACGCCTGTTGTGGGTACTGGTAATGTGCGCGCTGAAGTTGATGTACAGATGGACTTTACCGAAATTGAATCCACCTACGAAGAGTACGACGGCAACGACAATGGCCCCAGAGCGCGCTCTGAAATACTGGCCATTGAAAAGGGCTCCAGCCAAGATGCGCGGGGCGTTCCAGGTGCTACTTCAAATACAGCGCCCCTAGATCCGGTGGCCATTGTTGATGGTCAGTTAGTGTCGGAAGCGCCAGGTGCAGCTGAAGCTGCAAACATGAGTACATTGAGCAGCAAAACCACACGCAACTATGAAATGGATCGTGCCGTACGCCATGTTAAACGACAGGGTGGCATTCTCGATCGCATTTCCGTCGCTGTGGTCATCAATCAGCCTGTTAACACGTCGACCATTGGGGACGAGGGTCAAGAGCTCGACGGTACCGCCGTAGCCGAGGGCTTCTCGGAATTAGAAATTGAACGCTTTACCGACCTCGTTAAAGGCGTTATTGGTTATGACGAGCAACGCGGTGACGTAGTGACCATTATTGCGGCCAAGTTCGAAAAGCCAAAGGTCATAGAAGCTCAGTATGCCTGGTACGAAAATGCCCAGCTGATGAGCGCCCTACAGAGCCTCGCAGCCGCGCTTATCTTTATCGCCTTACTGGTTATTGTTGTAAGACCTATTATCAGGGCTTACTTGCCCGATACAGAGATCCTTGCAGAAGATGGTACAGATAGCGCCAAAGATGGTGAGCTAACTCAGGCTGAATTGAACATGATTGAACTTGGAGACGGCGAATCCCTTGAGGACATTAAAGCCAAGCTCAAGCCGAAGAAATCAACCATATCCGCTGATATGCTGGATACGGCCAACACATACGATGACAAGGTTGCGCTAGTGCGATTGCTAGTAGCTGAAGACTCCGGTCGAGTGGCCAACGTACTCAAGAAAATGATTCGACCTGTATAAGACAGGCGAGGAGACAATAAAATGGCAGATGCAAAAGCAAAAGCGCAGGATCCGGCACTAGAAAAAGAAGAGGTGCCGATCTCTGAAGCGCTACAGAAAGAACTGGATGAAATGACTACTACCCAGCGCGCCGCAGTAATAACGCTGCTGCTCGGAGAACAGCAGGCAGCAGATATTATTCGCTACCTCAATCCCCGTGAAGTTCAGTCGCTGGGTGGCGCGATGGTCGGTGTAGCCGATCTGTCCCAGGAAGCGGTAAATATTGTACTGGACGACTTTGTCGCCACCATTAAAAACCAGACCAACCTTGGTTTGGGTACCACCGACTATGTAGAGAATGTGTTTAAGCGCGCGCTGGGCGAGGATAAAGCCGCCACCGTACTGGGTAGAATTATGCCTGGCTCATCGAGCAAAGGTCTCGAGATACTACGCTGGATGGATGCCCGTTCAATTGGCGAAATGATCCGCGAAGAGCATCCACAGGTCGTGGCGATTATTCTCTCGGTACTGGAATACGATGTAGCTGCCGACGTACTTAACTTCCTGCCCAAGGAAAATCGTCCAGAAATCATGCAGCGCGTGGCAAGTCTGGAAACAGTTCAGCCCTCAGCCATGGAAGAACTTGAAGGCATTATGACGCAGCAGTTCTCGAGCAGCTCATCAGCCAAGTCTTCAAGCTTTGGCGGTGTCTCCACGGCAGCGAAAATTATGAACTTTACCAAGGTCGATTTGGAAACCTCAATCATGAGTGGCGTAACCAACCTCGATGAGGGGCTGGCCATGAAAATTCAGGACAGCATGTTTACATTCGATAACCTGTCTGGTGTCGACAATCGCAGCGTGCAGGTACTAATGCGTAATATTGAGCAAGATATGCTGATGACCGCCCTTAAGGGTGCCGATGAAGTGGTTAAGGACAAGTTCCTCGACAACATGTCCCAGCGTGCCAAGATCATGTTCCTCGACGATATGGAAGCCAAGGGCCCAATCCGTATTACCGATGTGGAAGATGCACAAAAATCTATTATGCGACTTGCCCGCAAGCTATCTGATTCAGGTGATCTAGTACTTGCAGGACGAGGAGATGACTTTGTCTGATCAATCGCCCTCGGTGAGCTGGCGTCTCAATGACCTGCTAAAAGCCGGCAAGAAAGCCAAAGCCTTTGCCGCGGCATCCTGGCAGCCACCAGAGCAAGAACCCGAGAGCCAAAAATTTGCCCATTGGCAGCCTCTGGTTGTCAATCTCGAACCCGAGAGCCCCACTGAGGTAGAGCCCCTACCTGAAGAGGTGCTGGAAGATTCGGAAGAAGTAGCGGCACAGGAGTTACAGCAAGCGGCCGAACTTGAAGAAGCTCAGGTTGAAGAACAGGCCATGGTTGTTGAAGCCGTAGCAGAGCAAGCCAAGCGAGACTCTTATGAAGAGGGTTATCAGCGTGGGATAGAGCAGGGCACAGCAGATAGCGAAGCAAAATGGGCCCAGGCCCGAGAGGCTTTTGTCGAACTGACCCAGTCTATCCGCACCGCGCAAGATGATATGACCGAATTCTATGGGCCCCTAAAAAAGCTCGCCCTCCACCTAGCCGAACAGCTGGTTCGTGGCGAGTTAACACTGTCATCTGCAGCCATAGAGCGCCTGACGAAAGAGGCCTTAAAAGACGTCGAGCAGCAGGGCGAAGGGCCAATTATTATTCGTCTACATCCCGTCGACCTGGAAAAATTTAGCGCCCACCTCGGTGGCGAACTGGATGGCCTCGACTTACGGGTCGACCATGATTTATCTCAGGGCAGCGTCAAAGTGAGTATTGATGACAGTGCGATTGAAGACCTAATGGAGCATCGTCTCGAACATCTATCAGAGCAGTTGCTCGGCTATGCATCAGGCAAGCGCGAGGCTAAAGGCAGTTCACAATTTGACAGTAACTTTGCGAACCCTGTGGTTGAAAAGGCGATTGAAATAAATGACCCCATTACTGATGGTCAAGACTTTTTAGATGAAACGGTCTTAGATGAAACGGTCATAGATGAGGCTGTTGTTGAAGAGCGCCCTATTGAGGGGGCCGCTTTCGACGAAACTGAAAATAATTCTGCCGCCCTTGATGAACAAGCCTCTAACGAAATGCCAAAAGATGAAGCCCCCCTAGATGGCGACATGGAAGACCCCAATGCTTGATTTTGCTAGCCAGGTTGACGAGGTCGTTTCCAAACTGCGCTCCCCAGAGGTTTCCACCAGTGGCAAGCTCGTACGAGTTGTTGGTTTAACCCTCGAAGCCAAAGGTATTATTGCCCCCTTAGGCGCTCACTGTCAGGTCGAAAATATTGACCAAGGCACCTTTATCGATGCCGAAGTGGTTGGCTTTCACGACGATCTACTCTATTTAATGCCCTACACCGAACCCGGCGGCATAGGCCCCGGTGCCCGCGTGTGGGTGCGCTCCAATCATTCCAAAGCCTCATTAGGTCGCGGCTTACTGGGTCGTGTTATCGATGGCCTAGGTCAGCCTATCGACGGCAAGGGGCCCATAGATTACACCGACCAGCTGAGTCTTGAAGGCCTAGCCATTAACCCCATGGAGCGGGGGCCGATCAACAAAATGCTCGATACCGGTATCAAGGCGATCAACACCTGCCTGACCATTGGTCAGGGCCAGCGAATGGGTCTGGTTGCCGGCTCCGGTGTGGGTAAAAGTGTGCTGCTGGGTATGTTGACCCGCAACACGGAAGCAGACGTGGTGGTAATCGGACTTATCGGCGAGCGTGGTCGTGAAGTGCAGGAATTTATCCATCAAATACTGGGTGACAAAGGCTTAGCCAAAGCTGTAGTCATTGCCGCCCCCGCAAATGTTTCACCAGTGCTTAGACTAAAAGCCACAAACCTGACCCACCTAATTGCCGAGTATTTTCGAGATCGTGGGCAGAATGTATTAATGCTCTGCGACAGCCTCACCCGCGTGGCCCATGCCCAGCGAGAAATCGGCCTGGCCATTGGCGAGCCACCCACCGCCAAAGGTTACCCGCCCTCAGTGTTCGCATTATTGCCACGACTAATCGAGAGAGCTGGGGTAGGGCGCAATGGTTTTGGCTCTATCACGGCAATGTATACCGTATTGGCCGAAGGCGATGATCGATCAGATCCGATTGTTGATATTGCCCGGGCCTCACTGGATGGACAGGTCATGTTATCCCGTCAATTAGCAGATGCTGCCCATTATCCAGCGATAGATTTGGCCGGTTCAATTTCTCGTGTCATGAATAATCTAGTCCCCACCGTCCTACTAAAGTCAGCCAACCGCTTTCGACGTCTATGGACACTCTACCAACAGAATCAGGACCTGATTCAGGTAGGCGCCTATGAAGCGGGCACCAACCCTGATCTGGACGAGGCAATTCGTCTGAGGCCAGCCATGGAAGCATTGTTACAGCAGGGCAGCGACGCCTCAGTAAATCTTGAGCACAGTCAAAAAATGATGGTGCAACTTACCGGACAGCTAGATCAAGCCTAAAAAATTAAAAGCGTCAGAGGATCATAACCATGAACGGAACCCCAGTATGGGAAGTGTTGGCCTCCAAGGCCCAACGAGAAGTGAGAAAGGCCCAGCAGAAGCTTGCTGAGGCCCAGCTACGTCGAGAGCAGGCTGTAGAGCGCGAGGAAAAGCTGGATGAACTGCTCATCGAATATAGCGACCGACTTGCCAGTATTCAGAAGCGTGCCCACAGCACAGAAGAGGCGGGTAACTACCGCAACTTTATTGTTCAGCTGCAGACTATTAAGAGTCGTTCCACCGTCGAGTTCCAGAACATAGAAAGGGCCTGCACAGAGGCGCGACGAGAAATGCTACTGGCAGATCAGGAGCGATTAAAGGTAGAGCATCTGGTTAAACGCGCCAAAGAACAGCGCCAGCAAGAGCGTGAACAAAGAGATAGTCGCGAAGCTGAAACCCAGAGCATGATTCAATTCAATCTCCGAGCAAGGCTACAGCGATAAGTTAAAAAGGCTACAGCGGTAAGTTCAAAAGCCTAAAGCGATAAGCCCAAATCGCCTCAGCCTCAAATCCCCGGGCGTTTAAACCCTCTTGGCATGTGTCTTGCAATAACACTAATAACAGGTCCAACAAAGACCTAACGTATTAGCCAATTAATGGGACATAAATTGCCAATGGGCCAACTTAACAGCGTAATCCTCAGCAACAAGCCAGCCACAGCCCCAGGCTCTACGGTGCCTTCCGGCCTGTCAGCGCCAGCAGCCGACGGTCAGCCAGGCAAAGACGTTCCAGCCTTTGCCGGTATTCTAAAGTCCAAGTTGGCCGATAATGTGGCGGCACAAAGCGGCAATGTATTGCCGCAACAGCCAGAACCCAAAAAAATACCAGAGCAGGCCAAAAACACCGATGCAGCCAACCTTCTATTAGAGAGTCGTTTATTACAGAGCGGCTTAAAGGTAATTGTCGGCGGAGCAGCACCATCGGATGCTGGAGTTGACGATTTTGCCAGAACCCAGGGCATAGACCCTCAGGCATTAGCGTCACTGATGACTGACAGTAAAAAAACCCCGCCAATGGAGATAGAACTAGATCCTCAGGCATTAGCATCACTGATGACTGACAGTAAAAAACCCTCTCCCCAGGCTGACAGCACAGCAGCCAAACCCCCCCCAATGGAGATAGAACTAGACCCTCTCGCCACTTGGTTGTCGGATAGCTCGATCACTCAGCTTATAGGGGCGGCTCCAATAGTTGCGTCACCGGTAAGGCAAACCATTGAAGCCTATTTACAGACACCCACTAAATTCTCTCCGGTGGACAAGCAAGCCAAAGATTTGGTCGATAAAATGACATTCACTCTGCCTACCACCAAGGCGATGGCAGAGCCCTTTAGTGGCGTAAATACCAATCCACAGCAGCAGCCAGTCATTAAATTAGAGAATATTAATTTAGCCGTAAAAGATGGAATAAAAGATCCATTAAAAGCTACCCACTTAAAGTCTAATGACAGTAAAATTGCACCACTAGCAATAGCCCCTGTAACCACAGCTACGGTGCCTGTTGCATTGGCGCCCGTCGCAGCTCCGGCCGTGATCAGTGAGTCAGGCTACATCACTTCACCGCCCACTTTCGACGATAGATCTGAGTACTCAGCGTCAGATACACTACCAGAGAAGCTTGAGCAGCAAACCCTGCGCAGGCAAGAAGAACAGGCAGATATGTCTCGCCGATTAGCTGAGGCACTCGGCCAGCGTTTAACTGCGCAGATTAGTCGCGGTGCCTGGCGTGTTGAAATGGACCTACACCCAAAATCTTTAGGTCGAATTGAGATACAATTAGAAATGAAAAATGGCGAATTAGAAGCCAATTTTACCGCCGCAAATGCGGCCACTCGAGAACTAATACAAGAGAGTATGCCAAGATTAAGAGCCGCGTTTGAAGAACATGGCATGGAATCTGCTTATATAGGTTTAGGGCTAGAAAATCAGGGCCAATCTGACGGAAAGCCGACAGGTCAAAATAGCCCCAATGAAGCCAAAACAACGTCTGATAGCGAAGAGCCACAGCTCAATGCACGGACTTCAAGACTGGATGATGATGGTTTGGATCTACTGGTTTAACAGCGGACCCAGACTTAACAAATTAA
>Ga0209504_1002349_pt1 | contig 12951 bp, 26 predicted proteins | sample COGITO_mtgs_1005_FD_184791 | JGI IMG/M metagenome (GOLD analysis project Ga0209504, IMG submission 184791) | Pelagic marine microbial communities from North Sea - COGITO_mtgs_100511 (SPAdes) (version 2) | ecosystem: Environmental > Aquatic > Marine > Epipelagic ...
ACTGAAGTCAATCATTGGCAAGCTGTCACGAGAAGGTGTATACCAGCGACAGAGTTATAAAACGAAAACGGGAGAGACTCCTGTAACCAAAGAAGAGTTGGTAAATGAAATAGCAGCGGGGTTACAGCTAGACCCAGAAGCATTGCTAGGACTAGAGAAGAGTCCAAAGCAAGTGCTAAAAACTATACTAGATCAGCTAGAAAAGTAAGAAACTAGAAGCTCAGAAGGGAAAATTGTAAAGAATTAAGTATGAACCCGTTATTGGTTAGAAACCTTTAGCGGGTTTTTTATTGCTTGCGAATTGGGCGAAATTATGTGTGTTTTTAAAAGGCGAGGCTTTGGAAGGGAGTTTTAGAGGTTGTAGCGGGGTTGTTTGACCCCGTCGGGGTGTTTTTTTATTTATTTGGTTATCCGGTTGATATTGGTCATTGTCTTGCTTATCGATTAAGCGAAGTCGGTGTTGGGTTTATGCTAGCTCTAACAATCTTACCGATACCCCGTAGTACATTATGAAGACACCCTAAGGGGTGCTTCTCATAATATTGTACAAAATAGCGGTATTAATTATCGCTAGCTTTAGGTTGTAAGTAGACTTGATTGTATATCAAAATATGAATTTATTATACCATGGGTTTTAGCAGAAGTAAAGTATCTTTTTTGCCCATGTGGAGAGTGAAAAAGTCTGTGCGGGGTTTCAGAAACAAAAAAATATTCTAAAACCCTGCGAAGGGGAAGGGAAATTAATACTTGAGATGTTGAAAATACTTGCCAATGAGAAAGAACCCTAGTCGGCTTTCTTTTGCCTTTGGCTTCTTCGCAGCTTTGTGCATTTCTTTCAAAGCCCACTCCCAGCCCTGGACATCGTTCAGATGGTCAGGAGCTTCTTCCACTTGAGTAAAATGCCAGGAATTATGGTCGAGCAGCTCTAAGTACTCAACCATATGCTTTGCTATCTTTTGGTAGGGTTCTTTCATGAGTATCCTCTCTCCACATCAATATCCTCCTCTTCGACCTGAATTATCTTCAGCTCACGAAAAGCCATCTCTAGTAAAAAGATAGCGTCATTCATGAACTCAAGAGTTTTGTTTAGATCTTCTTCGTTGTTGAGGGCAATTCGAGCATCGTTTGTGACTCCAATTGTTTGGAGGAGAGTTTCTGATGCCGCTGCTCTTGCGCTTTCTGTATCCATTTTCTTTGTTCTTCTCTAGTAGTATAAGGGAATGCACAGTGAGTGCAGGTGTTACTATGTATGTGGCCTACGCCACAAGCGATGCACTTGATCATAGCCCCAGAAGCGTCTCCAAATCTGGAGGAAAATAACCAGGGCCTTTCATGACTTTGCCCATATCGTTCTTCTGAGCGTAGCCATCAACAAGTTTCGACATATTACTATTGTGTACTTCTTCAAAGCAGGCGTCAAGATCAATGCCGTAAGCATGACCAGTACCGTATATAACATAAAGAAGGTCAGTAAGTGCATCTGCTACCTCTACGAGATTGCGATCTTCCTGAGCCTCTAGCAATTCATGCCACTCTTCTTCAATCAGTGCAAGTCGTAGGTCGATTGTCTCTCCATCAGGAAAAGCGGGGTCAATACAAATCTCTTGATCACACGCCTCCATGAAGTCACCAACTTTCTCAAAATTCGTTACATCAATCATTTTGCTGCCTTTTGCGTTCGCGTATTACCGCTGCTTGTCGTTTCTTGTTGCGCTTGAGGCAGGGCTTTACATACTCTTGCCTCTCACGATATTCCATCAGTATTTCGTCGTTGTTCATTTTTCGTTTGAACACGCGAAGTGCTGCGTCTACGTTACCATTTCTAACTGTTACTCTTGGCACTCTTGCTCCTTGATATAAGTTCATTCCGAACTTTTGCTTTTACCTTTGCTGGACCTTTGGTCTCTAGGTAGTCTTCCAATGTTTTTGTTGACTGCGCTTTCATATAAGTATGAACCTGGCGTGTTGTTCCATCTTTCTGTCGTACTGCTGTGCTAGGTCGAAATTTAATTCCCATGATCATTCCTTTTTTGTATTATCCAACCCTTCTTGCGAAGGTAGCTTACTTGTTTATAAATAGAATTCTCAGTGCGTCCAGGTAGTAGTGTAAGAAGCTCGTCCATTGAAACCTGTTTATAATGTTTCTTGAGCAGCTCTTTCTCTTTCATTGTCCACATCTTCATTTTCATAATATGTATTATAAAAGATTTAACCATCTTTGTCAAGTATAAAATTTTAAGTTGAAGGAAAGAAAAATTATTCTTGACAACTACCTGTTAAAATTATATAATATATATATTCTGAAAAAAGGAAGTAAAAATGAATTGGATTGAGTATGGTATCTACGGGGTCTGCCTTGTTGGTAGCGGGTATGTAAGCTATGACATAGGCTTTCGAATGGGTGTAGCAGACTGCCTGAAACACCTAGAAAACGAAGGGTACATAACTCTGGAGAAAGAAGACGATGACGAATGACTGTGAACTCTGTGGCATGGACTGCGGAGAGACAATGATCTGCGAGACTTGTCAGGAGATATTAGATGAAGAAAAAAGGTATGAAGAGCCCAGCGAGGCGCAAGAGTGGTACGACTTCGACCCTGATTGCTAGAAACTTTGTAGCAAAGCACGCTCCTCGCTGCGGAGCGGGGTCACACATGGACTTTAAAAAAGCTCAGAAGCGAGGATATCGCAAGCATCGAGGAAGTTATGAATAAGACACGATTTGATCTAGAAGAAGATATTATGTCATGCTGGCAGGTGACGGAAGAACTCAAGGTTATACTTGATGCTCTAGGACATGACCCTGTTTTTAAAGATATGGAGGCTGCATATAGTGATAAGTTGATGAATCTGCTTATCGGTATGAGGGCTATGAATGAGTTAAAATTCAATAAGTTGTTCAATACATTCAGCGCAGTATGCTTTCCACCACCTGGGAGGAATGAATGAATAGGCATCAGACTCTAACTCGATTATTTAACTCAAAGAGACGATGTAATGACTGGAAGAAAAGAGAAAGAGATGAGGTTGGACATTCTTCACAGAATGATGATGACACAGCTTCACCTAGAGAGACCAGCACTGGTGAAGCAGTACTGCAACCATTGCATGACAGATTGGGGGAACCTGACTGAGAGAGAGCAAGAGTTTATAAACCATGCGTACAAGCACGTAGTAGGATTGAAAAAATATGAATAAAGAAACACAAGCATTTGTTCTTACTATGGAAGAGTGCGGAGAACTTACCCAGGCCTGTTCAAAAGTATTACGTCGCGGCGGGGACGAAAAGAGTTTAAGCGATCTGAAAGACGAAGCAGGCGATGTACTCTGCATGATAGAATTGCTCATTCAGCTAGGGTATCTCAATCCGCTAGACTTGGATGAGCGTAAGAAATTTAAGAAACTGAAACTTAAAAGCTGGAGTCAATTATATGATTAAAGAAACATTTAAAGAAGTAAACTCTGGAATTCATGTCGAAATTATCGACAATGGATACACGATTGAAGTGAACGGCCTAGGATTTGAAGACGGATACAAAACCTGCAAACTATATTGCGCAGACATAGATGAGCTGGCAGAGCAATTAGAGTGGGCAAGATCGCTATATGGTAACTAAAGCGTGCCCAGAATGTGGCAAAGAGTTCGAAGTCATACTAGAAGGTGCAAAGTATTGTAGCTACGACTGTGAGTTGGATGCAAGCAGTACTTATGTGGAAATGAAATTTACTACTGCGGCACAGATGCTTGCAGAAGAGTTGGACAAAATAAAAAATACTTGACAGAAGGATACAATAATGACAATTCCGAGAGAAAGAAAAGTCTCTGTAAAGAATACCGAAGCGTTTTTGCTTGCCCTATGTGACGCAGATCAAACTCCTGGTGTTCCTAGTGAAATTCGTTTACGAGCGCGAGGGCTGCTCAAGCATTATCCAAGTGACTATGATATGGAAGAGGCTGCTGAGTTAGCCCCTTCTGTGTTTGGGGGATAAAAAATGAATAAAGTATGCGTAGAAGTGGAAGCAGGCTCTTGGCTAGCTGCTACTGGAATAGAGACTATAGTCTATATTGGAGATGTAGATATGCCTCAAGTTGTAAAGGTAGAATCTTTAGAGTCTCTTATTGACCAAGCGCTTGAGTCTTACGAAGTCGAGGGCAAAATTCCTAATATTCACAAAGAAGAGGTAGAACAACTTCTTGCAATGTTAAAAAATGCGTCTGAGTATTCCGAGAAAAAAGTACAAGAGATGTCATAAAAAATTTCTTGACAAACTGCTCAAAATTGCGTATAATATATTTTTAGTTGAGAGAACAACTCTAAAAAACCGGAGCGGTAACCCCAGGCCTCACACTCCGTAACAAAGTTAACTCTGGCGCATCACAAAGCGTTAATCGTGCAGTCTTAAGATTCTCAAATCTTTCACAGTCTGTTAAATGTGTAAACCTGAGCGTATCATTCAACGCAGTGGATGTGTTATAGTAACGCAGATGTTCTCGGATCTGGTAGTACCGTAAGTGGCTTCCCATAGCTGCAACTACCACTAATTTCTACTACTGTTCCAGCGAGTAGACGCACACTCTTCGTCTAAGGAGTGTGCAGCAGGGGGGTGACGTCCTGCTTGAAAAAACGCCCACCTAATTCAGGTCAGAGCAACCTTTAAATGCTCAATCTGTGGCGCTCTCTGTTTGGGGAGGGCCTTTTTGTGTAAAGATAAAATGCCGAAAGGGTTTTATAAAGTCCCACCGTAAGGGGGAAGGAGATATGTATGACAACACATAAATTGTCCATGGCAGACTTACCTAAGTTTTTCTTAGGGTTTGACCGCTTAGAAAATGACTTCTTTGCAAGTACAGTAGATGGAGGTTATCCTCGTTATAATGTCGTAAAAGCAGGAGAGAACGACTACAGAGTCGAAATCGCAGTACCTGGATGGCATAAAAATGATATAAAAATCTCGCTACATAAAAATGTACTTAGCGTAAAAGGCACTACAAAGCAAACAGAAAATCCAGACGAAACATACGTCTATAAGGGATTGAGCGGTAAATGTTTTACCCGCAATTTCCGAGTAGGGGATCATATTAAACTTTCAAAAGCGTATATGAACAGGGGATTGCTTTGTATCGACCTTCAGGAAGAGATTCCTGAGGAAGATCGTCCCATTACCATAGCGATTAATTAGGAGAAGTCATTGAATAAGTCAAAAACATACGATAGGGCGTGCAAATTTTGTGCGCTAGTAGAAGGATTAGCATTATGCGCAGTAAGCATAATGATACCTCTCAGTATCGTAGCAACCAATATGTAAGACCAGCGGGGTCGGGAGAAATCTCGACCCTTTTTTCTTTGGAGAAAAATATGATAAAAAAAGCTATAGCTCTAAGTGTGGCGCTAGTAGGTACAGTGGACGCACAAACCTACACAGACGGCGTTGCAGATATTATCAACAACAACTGTGTAGTATGTCACCGTGAAGGCGGTATCGGACCGATGAGCTTTGAGACTTACGAGCAAGTCCGTCCTTGGGCACCTCTCATTTCAATGCGAGTAGCAAATCGACAAATGCCTCCTTATGCCTACGATCACGGTATTGGTATTCAAGACTTGCAAGGAGACTGGAGATTAGATCAGTCTGAAATCGATGCAGTAGTAAACTGGGTCGCAGCGGGGTCAATGTATGGCGATCCTGATAGAGTAGTACAAGCACCTGAAATGCGAGATCCAGAAGCATGGAACTTCGAGGGTGACTTTGGGCTACCTGACGCAATTATTCCAAGTGTAGCAATAGACATTCCTGCGAACGGAAACGATCTATGGCACAAGCATTTAGTTCCTACAGGTATTAACGAAGATCGCTGCATTAAAGCAGTACAGGTTAAACCACGAGGCACAGCTAAGTCAGTAGTACATCACGCTAACTCATCTATCATTACAGCCGAAGGGCGTGAGGGTATGCTCACTGAGTACGCTATGGGAAAGTGGGGAGAGATCGTGCCGGAGGGAGTGTGTCGCACGATCCCAGCAAACGCAGAAATCAGTTGGGACATTCATATGTTCCCAGGTGGGCTTGGCGCAATGGCTCCAGGAGCGGTTATCAAAGACAACGTAGTGGAGATTGGACTTTGGTTATATACAGAAGAGGAAAGCGCACAACTGAAATACAAACAAGATTTGAGTTTGTATCGCCTTGGAAATCAGGACGATTTAGTAGTCCCACCCAATGGATATGCAATGACTCAGGGCTTTCACAGTTTCGATCATCCTGTTCGTTTAGATAGCTTTCAGCCTCATGGTCACCTGCGTATGAATGCAGCAAGTTTAGAAATTTTTTATCCGCAGACAGGGCTCACAGAACAGATTAGCCAAGTAAGTAATTGGTCAGCTACATGGCATCACAGTCATTTGTATTCTCCTGAAGTTGCTCCGTTGATTCCTACTGGTGCAGTTATCATTCTCAAACAGTGGTATGATAATACGAGTGCAAATCCTAATAACCCAGACCCAGATATGTTTGTGATGGGTGGTTCAAGAACTGGTGATGAAATGACTCACGCTTGGCTTGCTATCACTCACCTAGATGACGAAGGTTATAATGCTTTAGTAGCACAGCGAAATGTAATGGGAGATGATTAATGAATAGATTAAACGCGGCAGTAGCTACATTCTGCATACTAGTTTTACTTACAGGAGTGAGGGCACAAGCAGACGAAGTTGACTATGCAAGAGACGTTGCTCCTATTTTTGTAGAACAGTGTCAATCTTGCCATAGAGAAGGAGGTATTGCTCCATGGGCAATGACTAATTATCAAATGCTACAAGGATTTGCACCTGCAATCAAAGAAGCTATCGTATCAAAACGTATGCCTCCAGGTCAAATTGATCGTAAGTACGCAGGCACAATTATTAATCACAGAACTCTAAGCAACCGTGAGATTGATACGATTGTAGAGTGGATTGACACAGGTGCACTTGTCGAAGGAGATGTTGATCCTCTAACAGAAACAACTTACTCTACTTCAGAGTGGGTACATGGTGAGCCTGATATGATTATCGAAGTACCACCACAAGAGATTCCAGCATTTGGTACAATGGGTCCTAATGCGATTCCATATCGATATACTAGTGTTGATCTTGGTCTCACAGAGGATAAGTGGCTACGGGGTTCACAATTTTTACCCTCTGAGCCTACTGTAATGCATCATATGCTGAACACAGTAGCTATACCTGGTGAGCGTAATGGTAACCTGTTAGGCGCACAGGGCGAAGGACAAGGCGACATGAACTATGCTAGTATCAGTGCATATGTTCCTGGAGGTGATCCTGATTATTATGATGAGAATACTGGGGGTCTTTTAAGAGCTGGTAGTATTGTCAACCTTCAGTTGCACTACACACCTGACGGCACTGCTAGAACAGACAACGCACGAATTGGTTTGTACTTCCATGACGAAGGTGTAGTACCAGAAGAAAGAATGGCAGGCGATTGTGCTTGTATCTTCCCTGATAGCTGGACACCAATTCCCCCATACGATCCTAACTTTGTACAGACAGCAGAGATTACGTTGAAAAACGATGTTATGCTACATACATTCTTACCACATATGCACTTTCGTGGAAAGAGTATGCGAGCTACTGCAATCTATGCTGATGGTACAACAGAAGAATTGATTGATATTCCTCGTTATGATTATGCTTGGCAGCTTTCTTATACTTGGAAAGAGCCTAAGTTTATTCCTGCAGGAACTCGCTTGTTTGTAGAGGGAGCATTTGATAACTCAATAGACAATCCTAAGAATCCAGACCCTGCCCGAGAAGTTCCTTGGGGACTGATGTCTGAAGACGAAATGTTTTTTGGAGCATTTACTTGGAAGAACTTATAACTGATTTAGCAATTCTTCTTCCCATACTCTCCGCACTTTATGTGTGGGGAGTTATGGGAATTACTTTCGTAGAATATGTACGAAAAAGTGAAGACCCGTTCTTCAAAGAGACACGCAATGATAGAACTAGAGCCTAAACATTTAGTTATAGCAATACTTATTTGTGCTTTGGCTGCAGGAATTACTAGCCAGCTAAAAGCAAGCGTCGGAAGACCAGAGATAGTAGTATGTGGGGAGGAATAGTAGGATCCGTAGCGGGGTTGGGACAAACTTGGCTAGAAGGTAAGAATAGTAAGATAAAAGCTCAAGCAGAGGCAGAAGCACAAGTAATGATAACTGCTTCCCAGAGTAAAGCAGACTGGGAATCAATCATGGCTAGAAATTCTGGCAATTCTTGGAAAGATGAGTGGCTAACGCTACTGTTTAGTATTCCTATGATACTGTGCTTCTTTCCTCAAACTGTAGAGTATGTACATGCAGGCTTTCAAGCATTAGAAGAAATGCCTGATTGGTATCAGTATACACTCAGTGTAATTGTTGCAGCATCATTTGGTGTACGAGCAGCAGTAGGGTTTATGGGTAAAAAATGAATATAGAAAAAATTCAAAAGCAATTAGAAGAGGATGAGGGGGTAAAGTATGCTATTTACGTGGATCATCTCGGGTACCCGACGTTTGGTATCGGGCATAGAATCCTCAGAGAAGACAACGAATACTGGGAGCCAATCGGAACCTCAGTCTCAGAAAAAAGAGTCAAAGAAGCCTTTGAAAAAGACCTCTACACAGCAGTCGGAGACTGTGAAGCTATATACGGCTCAGGGTACTCTAGTTGGCCCCCAGAAGTCCACGAAATCTTGGTTAATATGATGTTTAATATGGGACGTACTCGCATGAGAAAGTTCAAGAAGATGAAAGCAGCATTGTTGGAGCAGGATTGGAAAACCGCAGCAAAAGAAGGAAGGGATAGTAAATGGTATCACCAAGTACCAAATAGGGCTGAAAGGCTTATGTCTCGACTGGAAAATGTTTCTTGACAAAATGTCTCCATTTTAGTATAATAAATATTACAATGGAGACATACCTCAATGAATTTATTTTATTTAGACCAAGACCTAGATAAGTGCGCGCAGTACCATGTTGACAAGCATATAGTAAAAATGCCTCTAGAGGTAGCACAGCTAATGTGTACAGCCATCTGGGTAGACGAGCATCTAGGTTTTGTACCTCGTGCTTTGAACAAAGAAGAGCGTGATCATCTGAATGAGTTAAAAAAAGAAATTAAACACTTACCTCTTGAAGAAAGACCCTTGACTCCCTATCTACCAATGATGTATAACCACCCTTGCACAATATGGGTTCGTTCATCTTTGGACAATTTTGAGTGGACTCACTGCTATGGCAATGCTCTCAATGACGAGTATTATTATCGTTATGGAAAGCAACATAAATCCATAGTTGAAGTAGTAAATAAGTTACCTGCCCCTAAAAATATGCCAAGAGAAGGATTCACTACTTTTGGTCTAGCAATGCCAGATGATTTGAAAGATTACGATAATCCTATACAATCCTATAGAGATTATTATCACTTAGATAAAGCAACCTTCGCTACTTGGTCACACAGAGATAGACCTGAGTGGTGGGACGACAATTATGCAATGTATGATAGAAGGATTACAGCAAAGTGAAAGTTAAATTAATAAGCCATTCAAAAGGAATGGGAGGCAACAATCTACTAGAAGATATTGCATATATTGCACGAGTATCAAATCCTAGTAACCAAAACAATATTGCTACATCAGAAAAGTTAGTTCGTTATCTAATGAAGCATAAGCACTGGTCTCCGTTTGAAATGGTATCAGTGTGTATGGAAATAGAAACTACACGAGATATTTCAAAGCAGATACTACGCCACCGCAGCTTCTCCTTTCAGGAGTTTAGTCAGCGGTATGCAGATCCAGATGATCTAGGAGTATTTGTGCTTCGAGAAGCTAGAATGCAAGACACTGAGAATCGTCAAAACAGCGTAAAGTGTGATAATATGCACATCGCAGCAATGTGGGAAAACTCTCAGCGTAATGTAATCAGTGCTGCTCAGATGGCTTATGAGTATGCTATCAAAGCAGGTATAGCCAAAGAGCAAGCTCGTGCAGTACTTCCAGAGGGTTGCACGCCTACGCGTATGTACATGAACGGGACTCTGCGAAGCTGGCTACACTACATAGAAATTCGTAGCGGGGTCGAAACGCAGAAAGAACATCGAGAAATTGCACTAGCCTGTGCAGAAGAATTAAAGGAAATCTTTCCTATGGTATCTGAATTTACTTCTTGACGAAGTGCTATAAATTCAGTATAATATATTTTTATTTGGAGAAGTAATGGAAGTCTTATTGAACACAACACTAATTGTGGCGTGCAGCGGTATTCTAATAACTTGGATGGTAATTGAAGATGAGTGAAGGCAAAAAGTATGATGGAGGAAAACCCCAGATGCACCTGCTTCCTCCCAAAGCTATAGAACAAGTAGCTGATGTACTAACATTTGGTGCAGTTAAATATGGCGAACATAACTGGAAGAAGCTAGATAACCTACAAAACAGATACACTAGCGCAGCTCTAAGGCATATCTTTCAGAGTATGGAAGAGGAGCTAGACGAAGAGACTGGATGTTATCACGAAGCACACGCAATATGTTGTTTATTATTCAAATTGGAGGCAAAACTGAATGAGGCGCGGAGTAAAGAAGAAGGATTACGAGAATCTGAGCGCAGCCAACGTCAAGAAAGTAATAGCCCTCTTGACACCTGGAGAGGGTTCTTCACAGTCGGCGATTACGAAAAAAGCCGCGTGTGATATGCTCAACATCTCGTACAACACTACGAGATTGGATAGAATCATTGAAGATTTCTTAGAGACTCAAGCATATATCTCTAAGCGTAAATCAATGAATCGAGGTAAGCCAGCTACTGACATAGAGATTGGAGAAGCTGTAATGAGTTATCTTCAAGGTGCTACAATAGCAGATATTGCTAAAGGTTTGTATCGATCTCCGTCTTTCGTCAAGAATTTGATCGAAAAAGTTGGAGTACCACAAAGACTTACTTCAAAAGACCAAGTAGGAGAAATAGACTATCTTCCAGATGAGTGTGTTTCCGATTCTTTTGAGATAGGTGAGATAGTCTGGTCTGCTAGGTATCATCGTGCAGGTACAGTTATGCAGGAACTAAGCCCTACTTATGTTCAATCTAAAAAGGGTCTCGCTAATACTGACTATGAAGCAAAATATGCGTGCAAGTGTTACGACATACACATTTCAGAAGCTACAGATAGTGAAGATTCTATGTTTCCAGGTGTATCAGCGGGTGGATTTTTTGCATCCTCCACAGCTTATGATCTTGGTAAACTTACGCACTTAAAGAAATATGGCGTAAATCTAGAGACATTGTAAAAAATAGTTCTTGACAGAAAGCTCGAAACTTTTATATAATATTATTTCAAATTTAGAGAAGGAGAAACAAATCGTGGCATGGGACGACGAGAAGAAAGCAGCAGTAATTGAAGCGTACGAAGGAGCAGACCCCACCCCTGAGAACTCTATGGAGATCGTCAAGGACTTGGCAGATGAATATGAAGAGTCACCTAATGGTGTTCGGATGATTCTAACCAAAGCTGGTGTCTATGTTAAAAAGACTCCTGCCGCTTCAAGTAAATCTTCTGGAGGCACTAGTGCTGGAGGTACGCGAGTATCTAAAGCCGCCGCTCAGGAGTCATTAATAGCCGCACTCACCGATGCGGGTCAAGAGATTGACAATGATATTGTCGAGAAGTTGACAGGTAAAGCTGCACAGTATTTTACTGCTGTAATTACCGCTGTTAATGCCTAAATCCAAGCCCTAACAGGCCTGGTAGACGTCAGAGAGTTCCCCGCTCTCTGGCGTTTCTTTGCATCTACATCTTGAGCCTGAGAAGTCAGCATTGCAAAAGATTTTGCTAACCTGCAACAAAGGAAGAAAGATGAAAAAAGAAGCCCTAGCCGCTCTAGTAAGAGATTACGGAGACGCTGTTATAACATATAGAAGTGAGAACTCTAACAAGCTAAAGTATAATGTTTGTACCCTTGACTTTTCTACGCCTTATATTAAAGATAAGAGTAGCCGAGCTAAAGAAGACAAAACTACATTGCTATTATTTTGTTGGGACACAGATTCTTACAGGCTGTTGAAGCCTTCTACTGTTACTAGCGTAGTGCCTTTAGCCTCTGTACTTAAAAACGGTAAGTAGTAATGGACTTATATCAAGCCCCCGAACTCTACGAAAGAACTATACATTACGATACTGATAAAGAAATTCAGATTCGTTTAACTGTAAGTACCTTTCGTGGAGTTGAATATCTTAGCCTAAGAAAGTATTACCTAGATTTTTTCGAAGAGTGGAAACCTACTCCCGAAGGTATTTCTATGCCTATTGATTTCTCTAACTCAAAAGAGCTATTCATAGGTCTCACAGAAATATTGTCCCTAGCAGAATCTAAAGCTGTAATACAGGAACACTTCAAGGAACTTATTGAGGATATCTACAAATAATTCTTGACTTCTTATCTGAATTTATATATAATAGTTTTATAAATTGATGGAGAGAAGAATTGAAAGACTTTTTAGACTATGCAGCCAAGTGCTACTACGAAGGCAGCCCTGTTATATCAGATGGAGAGTTTGATGCTCTTGCTGATAGATATTCTTATGGTAAAGTTGGTCACACTGATAGCGGTGGAACTCCTCACACATATAAAATGTATTCCCTTCAGAAGTTCTTTGAGCTGGAAGGTGTCTGTAACAACTTAGAAGATTATGTATCTACTCCTAAGTTAGACGGTGCAGCAGTGTCTATTCTATATGTAAATGGACGGCTAGCAATGGGTCTTACTCGTGGGGACGGTGTTAAAGGTCAGATCATCACTGATAAGATAGCACATCTTGTCCCTAATGAAATTCTACTTACAGGCACTGTTCAGATTACTGGAGAGGTTGTCTGCCCTTCCTCTGTAACAAATGCTCGTAACGTCGCAGCGGGGTCATT
>Ga0209504_1002351_pt1 | contig 12938 bp, 10 predicted proteins | sample COGITO_mtgs_1005_FD_184791 | JGI IMG/M metagenome (GOLD analysis project Ga0209504, IMG submission 184791) | Pelagic marine microbial communities from North Sea - COGITO_mtgs_100511 (SPAdes) (version 2) | ecosystem: Environmental > Aquatic > Marine > Epipelagic ...
AGATCCGAACGTTTAAAGATATCCGTGTCCTCAGCAAAGAAACAGAAGATCAGGCGGGCCATGAAATGATTCATTTCTTCCCGCTTTTCACCTGTGCCCCACTCTGGGTTGTCCTTTAAGAGCTGAACATAGAGGCGGTTCAAGCGGCCCGTTGCCTTAATATCAAAAGAGCTTTCTCGGATCTGCTTTACTGTGCTGATTCCTGCTAAAGGCAAAAAGAACCCGAAATGATCGTGGAACTTCACGTAGTCACAAGCAACGGTCTCACCTGAATTGAGATCCTCCGCTTGAAAGTCCTTTCCATCGGTAGCCAAGATGATTTTGACCTTACCCTTAGCTGTTGCAGGGCTATTCCTGAGTTCGGTAAGTGTATCGCCGACCCCTCCGCTAGCGCAGACCTTAACGTGGATATTATTCCGCTGCAGCACACCACCAAGGTCCGACTTGTTCGTCGTGCCCGAACGCAACTTCTTCAAGGTCGTCGACTTATTGCCAAAGGCCTCAAGGAAGGCATATGGGAACTCTTCGGCATCAAAGGGTGCCTCGGCTAACTCACTAACTGCCTGCTCGATCTCTACTGCATTCATAAATATTGATAAAACTGTGGCGTAAGATTTGCCATCAATTGCCCTAAAAGCCATAAAAAAGACTCCGCTACCGTCCTCTACGATGAAAGCCCTCTCACCTAATACCCACCAGATAAAATTCAAAATCAACCCCGAGCTACCATTACTCGAGCGGAAGATGTTTCGCTGCATGGCTTATATTATCCAGAGGGGCGGATTCGATGGCAGAGTCGCACGATTTCACAACAAAGACTTCCCGATTAATAATAACGGAGGGATCGCTCGCGGGGCAGCACTCGCAGCAGGTGTATCAGGTAAATACAGTGGCTTTATTTCGGCCTACAACGACTTCAAGGCGGGCGAGTATAGTAAGGGCTACAGAATCACTAAAAAAGGCCTGAGGGGCCTCAGGGGGGCCTTAAAATTGACGTTCGCAAAGGCACTAATTCCAGAGGCCAAAGAGCCGCCAAGTTTAAGCATCTACGAGCGAATAAACTACGAAAATTTAAAGAAAATCCACCTATCTAATGAGTTCCACGAGAATCGGGCAATGCATGACCCAGTCTACGCAGAACAGTTTTACAGATCCTACCGAAAAAGCAAGGGAGGGGCAGGGCGTCTATCAACCGATAAGAACGGTCGCATCTACCATCCCATCACCAATATGGCAAAGGGCCTTAGAAAACTCATTTCTCTCGATAGCGATGGCGGCGAGCCGATCGTCGAAGTCGACATCAAATGCAGTAACCCTCTTATGATGCTAAAAGCTGGGCTCGTACATCCAGATGAAGCGCTTCAATGGGCCCTACTCATTCACAAGGACCGTTTCTACCAAAAGGTTTGTGACGGAAACTCATTTCGGGCGAGCTCCAAGCGGTATGTGAATTCCGTCTTCAATGGCAGCAAAGGCATTACTAGAGCTAAAATGCTCAAGCTATTTCCCAAAACTGGGACTAATATGAGCAAAGCGACTGGTAACCTACTCATGCGAACTGAGTCAAAAATCATGAATACAATACTGCAGGAATTGTATGACGACGACGTCGTCGTTCTACGACTGCATGATGCCTTTCTGTGCAACCCTTCAGATGCGAAGTATGTATCTTCGAAACTAGAACAACTTGGAGTTGCCACAAATATTCGCCGTCCAGATCCCTATGAGCTAATGCGTATCCCGAAGCTGTAGCACCTTAAAAAATAAAGAAACTCCTTAGTATTTAATAATTTTAAGGAGTATACTATTAAGTTATTACTACGTAGTAAACAACCACACTAACATTAGTAGATAACTAAGTAATTTTAATAAGACCCTGCGGGGCTAGGTCCCCCATATAGGCGATACTTTTTGAATTCAGAAGGAACTCTACCACCGCTCTTGGATCTCCTTGATACCTTTCTCGCATACCAAATCCAGAATGTCATCAAAGCCATTAGGCGCGTCGTTATATCCACCCATTACGTGCGAGACACCTTCCAAACGGATAACAGCATCCCAAGGGCCACCATCAAGAACTAGAGACACAGGCGTAAAGTATTTTTCATTCCAATCGTGTATACAATGTGCCGCTAATATATGTTTTAAATCAGGCCAATTCGGGTGAGCTTCTGTTAAGGAGTAATGACAGGCAGAATAGTGCCGCACTGCGGGCAGATAATACCAAACCCCATCTACTGTCTCGCCTCTAGACAAAAATCTTATTGAGCCATCTATGTATTGGCTCCTGCCCTCAATACCACCCTCCTGCTCCTCAGGCTCAAGAGAGTTAAACTCCTCTACATAGTGCTCATAAATGCCACAGATACAAACGTCTTCAGATAGGCGACTCCATGGCCGCCCCACGTGGCAACTCAGAGAACGATATAATCTCTTTTTAAATTGCCCCCAAGGCCCCCGCTTTCTGCCAATTAAGCGCAGGGCTAGTTCTTTTTTGGTGAAGTAGTCGACCTCGTCCAATACCGAAATGCTCGCACTATGAGCGACCTTTGCTGAAAAGACGTTAGCAGTGTATCCGTCGCAAGCTATATCTTCGAGGGCCGATATGACCCCCTCCTTGCTATTCAAATCAAAGTTTGCGCTCAAAGCTTCTTTTTCGCCTGACTGTCTTAGTTTAAGCGAATTTTCCTTAAACCTTTCATAAGAGGATTTTTGTTTTAATGATACCTCTCTCTGTTGATCGGCTTTGCGGATATTTTTCCATGCACGACTTTCGTGCTCACTTGTGCGCTGCGCGAATTCAGTTAAATTTTTAGCACCGTGCCTCATTACCGTTCCAAAGGGATTATAAGGATTTTTGGTGTTTTTAATTATCCATTCAGTGAGGTCGTCAAGCCAGCCTATGTCAGGCTTCTTTGCCCTCAATGCGCGATAAGCACAAATGACCGCTCCAACTGATCCACCTTCCCAATTAAGTTTTTTCTCTAGAGTAACTAATCCGCAAGTTAGGTATCCAGCATCTTGGATTGATAGTTCATCAATTACCCTAAGCAGAAGATTTTGGTGAACCCAATATCGATACATTTCTTTTGCTTCAGTAATTAAGGGATCTAGCTCAGAGGATCCCTCAAGACTTGCTTTACCAAGTAGCAAACAACTCTTAATTGGAGGTTTTTCCTTCGGGTCTGTTATCTTTTGTGACATGAAAAGCTTATTAATAATGAATAGCACCTAGCATTCCTTTGGCACCCGTCTGAAAGGTAAAGGTTTACCCATCATGGGGCGCGTATAAAAATTAATTGCAACGCAATGGCCTTGTTCACTTTGCAGTTCAAATTCTTCAGGATCATCACAGCGATGAACCTGCTCTTGACAGGCATGACAAAATCTTACCTTCGGATCTTCCGTTTCTTTCAGCGCGCTCCACAATTTCGGACACTCAAATTCTAAATTATAGCAACGCTCAGTCCTAAAAATACTCACTTCTTTTCTCATACTTTTTCAATGCTCACTAATACTTTATTTATCGACTTTGAAGGCAACAAAGCAGGCCACCAATACCTTGTTGGCTACTTACATAATAACATATTCTGTCAAGTGGTGCTAGACTTAGGACTAAGAGGACTGTCAGAGAGGCACGGTCTCCCCTCTATGAATATAAGTCATTTTGCTTCTCATATTCAGCAACTTATGAAAAATGAAAGTTTGATTTCAATAGCGAGCTACACATCCCATGACATAGAGGAACTGAAAAGCATTGGGAGTTTTTCCAGCTTTCTAGATAAGGAAGAAATCATCCATATTGATGTGCACAAAATAGCTAAGCGGCACATGAAGAAAAACCACCTTGCCGAATATCGTAAGATGGTAGATTCACTGCCGAAAAACCACTTCCGAAAGCGCTACTCATTAATTAATGTCATGAGGTTCCTCGAGGGAAGTGTTCCCTCAGACTACGCCATCGGTTTAACCACAAGTCGGTTTAATGCTGTCAGAAATGCACTGATCAAAAAGGACCAAGACTACAGCAAATTAACCTCTGTTCAAAAGGCGAAAGCCACCAAGGCTCTCAAGCATAATGAGTATGATGTGAGATCGTTAAGAACGATTATGAATAGATGCTAGTGCGAGTGCACCTACGTGAGTAATCGGAGTCGTGATCGTGCCCCTCTTCAGCCTAGTCGGAGTCGTGATTGTGCCTATTGAACCACGAATGATGTTCATGCGAGTGCCACGGATGAGCGTAGTCATGATCGTGCCCATCAAACCAAGAATCAGACTCATGCGAATGGCCTTGAATAGAATAGTAATGGTGTCGGTGGCTTTCTTCAGCGTAGTCATGCGAGTGCCCCCAAAACCAAGAATCAGACTTATGCGAATGCTGCCGATTAGCGTAATCATGCGAATGCTGCCTATCAGCGCAATCATGCAAGTGCTGATCTTTAGCGTAGTCTTGATCGTGGTCGTGATCATGGTCATGACTTAGAACTACGACCCATAGACCAACAAGATTTAGCAGGGTAAAGGCACTAAACAATGAAAGAGGCCCCTTAGAGCTTGATCTATCTACATCCTCAGTTGATTCCATTTCTCGGTTATATAAAACGATGAGATAAAGCCTTATACTAACGGCTTTTAATCTTCGCTAAGGCAAGCTTCTGTGCCTCGGCTATTTGAGCATCGGACATATTTTCGATTAGAGCCTTTCTTATCTCTATCGCGGCCACACTTCCACTGTGAATTGCTAATTCAGCCCAAAAATATGCATTAACTAGATCTTGAGTCACACCCCTGCCCTGAAGGTAACAAATACTGAGCAACTCCATCGCATCCAGATAACCTTGATTGGCTGACTTCTCAAACCATTTGAAAGCCACAGAATCATCTTGATTGAAACCAGATAATCCCTGTCGGTAAGCCGAACCCAAAATGCATTGAGCCTCTGCATCACCTTCGCTTGCTAAAACCTTAAGCATCAGTTGCTGATCCATCACTGTTGGCGTGCTATTACAACCAGACAAAAGGACCATAACGACACACACTAATGATTGGAATTCTCTCAACATAGTGCCCTCATGTCTGTGGTGCTCCATGTTTTAATCAAGGAAAAACTTAGATGCCTGATATAAACGTAAGCTAAAGCAGCTGTGGTAGTTATAGCGCAAAATCTTGTCATAATAACATAACAGTTGCGTAAAGAATAACTCCCCCCCAGCACCCCTCAAAAACGTCTTCCCAAATTCTTCCCAAATTATCGACCAGATATCTTTTAAAATAGGGGCTATAGCATTTATGCATCAAAAACTAAATGTTGATAATCAACGACTTAAGTTTTAGACTAGGATTTGCAGTCCTCGGCCTTACCACTTGGCGACCGCGCCTATTAAAATTTTAAACCATTGTATTCCAGCAATTTAAGAAACGAAAAAAGGGTGGAAGCAGATTTGTGCTTCCCAAATTATTCCCAACGTATTTGTTGGTTTTATGAAAAACAAAGCTGCCCAACTCTTAGGCCGAATCAAAAAAGAATCTACAAGGAACACAACTAAGCCCTATCGATTTAGACATGCGGGTCGCATTGACAAGTATTTTCGCACAAAAGATGATGCGGAGACCTTTCAAAGCAATTACAGTGAGCAGGAAGCAAGGGTTGGCGTCGATACTGCCACCCTATTTGAAGATCCGAAACTTTTGAAGGCGAGCGAGCGAGCCTTCACACTCCTTAGGGAAAAAGGCATTCAACATCCCGAAGCATTAGTCGATGCAGTGAAAAGCTTCATCAGCACCCTGCCACCGATGGGGTACAAAACTACGCTCGCTCAGGCAATCGACGCACTTAAGCAAAATCCCGATTACCGAGACAAGGCCGTCGTAACAAAACGCGACTACAACCGCTACTGCTCCGACGCACTGCGTTTCTTTGGCCCTGAAAAGACCTTCAGTGCGCTCAGCAGTATGGACTGGAAAGATTTTCTCGATGAACAGCGAAAGACTTCAAACAATGCACACAATAAGGCCCTAAGGCACGTCAGCTTGTTCTATGGGCGCTACTGGATTCCGATGGGGTACGCCACGAAAAATCCACTGAAAGATGGGGCAACTACGCCCAAAATCGCCAAACATGAAGTGGCTATGAAAGAGATCTACAGCTACAAAGAAATTGAGGCGATTAAGGCGATTGCATCAGGTGATACCTCAGAATTGGGACAGCGTAACTACTTGGCTTTCTTGGTCCAAGCATACACAGGCATCAGAGGCGAAGAAGTCGAGAAACTGACCTTCGAAATGTTCTGTGATCGCAATAGTAGTTTTCACATGCGCCCTAAACGCATTAAGCTAACGCTCCCTTCAAGCATCACGAAAAAAGGTGACTGCCGTCAGATTGAAATCTGCACCAAACTTCGTCAGGAGCTCTTCCTGCTTCCCTATTTCAGTGAGCGCCTCATTCCTGCGACTGAAGCAAATGAAAGCGAAGCGCCCATCTATGGATTTAAAATGCGTAACATCGCAATGAGTGAACGTTGCTTCCCAGCCAAGATCGTGCAATTTCGAAGAGCCCTACAGCAATGGTGCAAAGAGGCGCAGGTCCCCTACAAAGGCAACTCACTGCGAGCTACCTACACCAGCCATGCCCTGCATGGACTCTTTAGGAGCGCGCCAAATCCCGACCAGAAACTACAGAATTCTCTAGGACATCGCTTAGGGAGCGCTATAACAGAGCAAAATTATTTCCATCAGGTTGACCCAGAGGATGCCGTTGCCTACTTCTCGAGCGAAGATACTTGGATGCCTTATAGTGAATTGATGGAGCACCATTTCGGATGAGTGCCCATTAGACTCGTTTACTTCTTCTCTGTTAATAGGTGTTTTTTAATCTAACCCTAAAAGTGATGCTTTTTCATTCCAAGCGGATCATTATAATTCGATTTCTAATGGTTCTTCGGGATCATACTTTTCGGGATCATACTTGGAACCAGTAACATCAGCGATATCAGACTTACTTGGAAAAAAGATAGATTCTAGTGAGGCCATACAAAACGCGAAAATTGCTAGATGAGTGCCGTTAAAATTCATTTCAACTATCGGGAAACTAAATTCACTCCTCAAAAAAAAATAATAGGAAAACCATGATAATAACCCATATGTTACTGACAAAAGTAATCGACTAAAACCCTGCGTGTAGATTACGGACAAAATAAGGTACCCAAAAAGTATATACATAGAAATGCCGCCCATGAAGAAAAACGCAGCCATCCAGAATCCACTACTAAAAATCATGAGCAAGCTAGAATAAAATATAATTACAGGGTATATTTTCTTAAACCAATGTGTTTTTTTAATTAAAACCTTCATGCCTATTACTTATTGATGCTTCATTAATGTCGCTATTTTGGGATCATAAACGTAATCACTAAGCGTTCCATCCATAAGTCGCTCAACGGCCTCCTTAATGGCTTCAAGCGGCACTAAAAACCATTCTCGTGGCTTGTAGGGCTTTCCGAAGCGATCCTTCATTTCAATGTCCAGCTTTGCAGAAGCGAAGAGCTTATGGAATAGATTCTCCAACTTGTTCGCATTGAGATTGTAAAGCCTGTAGGTCTTTACCACTTCAACATCTGCCAGCAGGTAGGTGGGCTCGTTTGCCGCATCGGCAATTCGTCTTTCCACGCTCCCATTTGTGAAGCCGATCTTATGAATCAATTCGCGGTGCTCTTTGATAAAAGGATTCTCTGATTGGCTTCGCAGGATATAGATGGTCCCAGAGGCCCGATCTTCCTCCACGACTTGATCGGTAAACATAGGTCCCAGATCCGAGGGAGTTGTAATGCGGCGCGCAGTATCATCTTCCCACAACAATTTTTGAAAGGAACGTCGCAACATTTTACTTTGGGTTCCGTTATCAAAAACAACTTTAAGTCTACAATCCTCGCGCTCATCATAGTCAATAAAGGTCTCCCCTGCATTTGCGATATAAGCAGTCTGTCCCTTGAGCACCAAGAGATCACCGATCTTCACGTCCGTCTTATTATCACAGCGAATCATTTGTCGAGTCCCTGCCTCGAGGTCTTCCTTTACCTGATCAAACAACTCCTTGTATTGCTCAAAGTCTTCGCACCGCTCTCGCTGGGCGACCTCTTCCGCAGCACGAATCTCTTTACTCGGCCTCACATACTTCAGCTCTTCTATCGAGCCCGCTTCTGCCTCGACTCCCAAAGCCTCTAGCAAGGCATCATCATCCATTTCGACTTCGGGCTCAGATGCACTTTCCGCACCAGTATTGAGAAGGCCTTGATGATCCATCGGCAGCAGCAAATCACGACATGCCTTCAATTCATTCAGGCGCTCTAAGCGCACCGCATAGAGCCGCTCAAAGATATCCTTATCCTCACCATGCTGGGGCGGGCGCTCATGCTCGTCGACAAAACGCTGTATCTCCTCAAAGCCCGCAATGACACGCTCTTCTTCCTTCGTGTATTGCGCCGCTTTCTTGACCTCGACCTCGACGCCAAGCTCTTCGAGCAAAGCATCATCGGCATCCGTAAACTGACTTTTTTTCTTAGGCATTCTGCTCCTCCGCTTTCTTTTTGGCTAGAAAGGCGACCCCTTCGGCCATCCGCTTCTCCCATGGATCTGGAGAGGTAATATCAGGCAGACGCCCGCGCTCAGCTTTAAAACGAATTGCCCGCTTAACAAGGCCCCTTGCTTCATCCATTGATAGATTAACCTTTTTCGCAGCGATCACTGCCGCAATCTCCTTCAGGCGGGATTCGCTCATCGTTTTCGACATGATGGCATAGGCCTCACTGAAAGGATTGATCCGATCGATCAGGTCCACATCCAGCTCCTTTACATCCATGGCAAACTTTCGCACGCCATCGATCAGGGCAGTATTCATAGTTTCAACCTGCTCACCGTCTTGGCCCCCTGCGCCTCCACTTGATTGAGCACCTGCGTCTTCGAGAATCACTTTTTTGGCCTGTTGTGTAAGGATGAGCGCTGCTACCGCATGCTGCCGCACGGCCTCCTGATCCTCCGCGTCCAGCTCAGGATACTTTTCGCTGACGATCTTTCCTACACGTATTTGAGTAATCTCCTCAGGCACCATCTCCTCGTCGAATATACCGCGCTCCACCGTTTCAGTGTCCTGCACGATAGCCGTGATCACCTCGTTAATGTCCTCCTTACAGATTCGCTGTGCCTCCGCACTCTTCGGCTCTGCCAAACCTTTGATCTCGATCTGCATTTGCCCCGTATCCTTATTGTAGCCGACGTTGCAGCCATCATCTTTATAGCCGCCTTCGCCGTAGTCGAAGCCCTCTTCAGGGCCACTGTCGGCATTCTTTGGCTTAAAGTTGAAACGAGGAGCAAGCACCTGCTCCATTAGTAAGCTAGCCGCAATCGCCTTCAGCGTATCATTCACCGACTCAGCGACCATCTGCTCAGAGGCATCAGGCTCTGCAATCAGGTTGGTAAAGCGCGCCCGCTCTTTGCCTTTGGCATCACGCGTGGCTCGCCCGATAATCTGCACCACCTCGGTCAGGCTGGCACGATAGCCTACCGTGAGAGCATGTTCACACCAGATCCAGTCAAAGCCCTCCTTGGCCATCCCCAGCGCGATGATGATGTCCACATGCTCACGGTTATTCTTCTGGTTTGGGTCCTTTAGAGCATTAGCTACTTTATCACGCTTCTTGGGCTCGTCGTCGACGAGATCAGCAATGCGTAACGTCCGCCCATCACTGGTCTTCACCAAATGAAATCCAGTCGCCTCATCGACCCCTAGCCAATCGCCTAGTTCTTCGATGATATGCTCCACTTCTTTGTGCTTATCCTGCGTGCTCTCACGAGAATTCACATTCGGAATATGGACGATCGTCTTCTCGTTTGAGTCCAACACCGACATAATCTCGTCAGCATAGGCCCCTGAGTAAAAATAATAGCCGATGTCTAGTGCCTTGAGATACTCATAACCATTGAGCTGCTCGTAATAGGTATAGGTCACCGTCTCAAATCGTGCTTCATCCGCAGGCATCAAAACAGGCACCGCATCACCCCGAAAGTAAGAACCCGTCATCGCCACCAGATGCACCTTATCTCGAGCGATGAATTCAGCCAGATGCGCTCCAAGTTTGTTATCAGGATCGGCAGAGACGTGATGAAATTCGTCGACGGCCAGCAAACAGTCGTCAAAGGCCTCGATACCATACTGATCGACCGCAAAGCGGAAAGTTGCATGCGTGCAAACCAGCACTTGATCCGCTCCATTTAGAAAAGCACCAACAGATTTCACCTTCCCTTGGTCCGAGACAGGCGCATTGCACAGGTTCCACTTTTCCTCAACATGCCAGTCGGCCCAGAAACCAAACTTGCTGAGTGGTTCATTGGCAAAGCTGGAGCCGATTGACTTTTCAGGCACCACAACAATCACCTTCTTCATCCCTTGATTGTGAAGCTTATCGAGCGCGATAAACATCAAAGCACGACTCTTACCCGATGCGGGCGGCGACTTGATCAGTAAATACTGCTCACCACGCTTCTCGTAGGCACGTTCTTGCATGGCACGCATACCGAGTTCGTTCGACGTGGTAGACGCGCCAGTCTGGGCGTAAGTGACCGATACGGAGGGAACTGTTTTTATGGCACTCATGCTTTGGCTGCTTTCTTTGGAGAGGTAGTCATTTTGGTGTAAAGCTCAAAGAGCTTCTCAAGGCGCTCAGTATCATTCTTAAAGCGCCTCCCAATGTAGATCCGCTCCAAGGTCTCGTCATTCTGCTCATGGGCTTCACGCAGATTGGCAGGCATATTTTCAGGATCATAAAGATCTGCAATCGTCTTTGGGAAGTGAGCCTCTCGGGCGAGCAGGATGTTCTCCGCACAGCGGGTCAGGTCTGCTTTATTCTTTTCGGTCAGTGTGGGCACTGGGAAAGTATTCCATCCAAGAGTTTTTGAGTAGCGGTATCGAGTCTCCAGCTTGCCGCAGACAGCTGCGATCCAAGCAAGATGAATGCGGGAGGCGAGCAACGACAAATTCCAGATAGGGGCATCGTAAATGGCGAGTGCACTGTTGTTAATAATAAACGAAGAACGCAGCATTCCAACGGGAAGGTAATCGCGATTTTCTGAAGAGTGCGCAGGAATTATGAAGCTGTAATTCTTAGACTCCGCCGTATCTCGAAACTGATACGGTTTATCGCCCAACTTCCGCGAGCCTGCATCTCGACTCCTGAGGCGCATATCTCGAGTTTTCTCAATTCTATCTCGAATAAAATCAACTGATTTAGCGGCCTCTACGTCACAACCCCTGATCCAGAGGCAATACCGCTGAGCGCCATTTATGTAATCATGGCTACCCGCGACAGGTCTGATGTATGGCACACAATGCTTATATGCATCTGTCGGAATTTCATCCAAGGTAACGAATAGGTTGCCCCCATCAACTGGCATATTTCCATAATTCATACCAGCTTGCTGGCATAATGGCTTATTTGAACTCTCGATAAAAACGCCCCCGCCTGCCGACAAATACGCATTAATGGAATCAACGAACCTTACGGTCTCATTCCCATTATTGTCCTCACTAAATAACAGCTTTTTATTGTTTTTGTGTGCTGATATACCTACAATAACAACAGTTACACCAGCTTTATTTGAAGCCAAGTTCGACCACTTAAAGGAATCTCGTGCAAAATTAATTTCTAAACCGAGCTGAAAAATCATTGGCCAGAGTAATGGGACGACCCTGCCTTGACAGATCGAATTAGTGCTCACGAAAGCACTAGAGCAATTTACCTTGGAGCAATACTGGGCTGCTTTCATGAACCACCCTCCAACATAATCAATTTGCCTAGAAGAAGCTCCAAGACGATCAAAAATAAGAGAAAGATCAGCCTTCTGCTCTTTAGATTGCGTCTGGCTACCTTTATATGGAGGGTTCCCACAAATATAAGTTTCCCCGCCTTTATTCTCAAAGTCGACTTCGTGCTTTTGATCCGCCTCAAAAAACAAATCATCCCCACGAAGTTGCACATCGGTTCCAGTTGGAGGGCACACACTCAGCCAATCAATCTGTAGGGCATTCGCACAGGTGATCCAATTCTCCACCCGCAAGGGCAAAAAGTCCTGTATCGCATCCTTCTGCCCTCGATATAGCACATCACACTGATACTCCGCTATGATCAGCGCCAGACGCGCGACCTCCGCGGAAAAGTCCCGAATCTCAATCCCCCTAAAGTTAGTCACAGGAATCACTGACCGATTGTTGGACTCACCGCGCCGCTCATTAATCACCGCCTCAATTGCACGCATTTCCTTATACGCAATCACGAGGAAATTGCCAGACCCACAAGCAGGATCAAACACACGAATCTTGGCCAAGCGATTCCTCAAATTAAGCAATTTACGGCCATTGTCACCAGCAGACTCCAATTGCTCGCGCAGATCATCCAGAAACAGCGGATTCAGCACCTTCAGGATATTCGGCACTGATGTATAGTGCATCCCCAGCTCACCACGCTCTTCGTCGTCAGCGACCGCCTGAATCATCGAGCCAAAGATATCGGGATTGACCTTCTTCCAATCCAGTCCACCGATATGCAGCAGATACGAACGTGCGATTCGCGTGAACTTGGGAACTTCCAAGCTACCCGCAAACAAGCCACCATTAACATACGGTAGCTCATTCGCCCAGCGGGCGATCTTTTCAGCCTCACGTTTCTCGAAGGGCGTATTCATAGCCCTGAAGAGCTCCATGATGATTTCATGGGTATTCGAGGCGTCGGATTCACTCATTTGATTCACCGTATCCGTAAACAGATCCGAACGTTTAAAGATATCCGTGTCCTCAGCAAAGAAACAGAAGATCAGGCGGGCCATGAAATGATTCATTTCTTCCCGCTTTTCACCTGTGCCCCACTCTGGGTTGTCCTTTAAGAGCTGAA
>Ga0209504_1002356_pt1 | contig 12921 bp, 16 predicted proteins | sample COGITO_mtgs_1005_FD_184791 | JGI IMG/M metagenome (GOLD analysis project Ga0209504, IMG submission 184791) | Pelagic marine microbial communities from North Sea - COGITO_mtgs_100511 (SPAdes) (version 2) | ecosystem: Environmental > Aquatic > Marine > Epipelagic ...
ACGAATCTGTCCTGTAGTATTATATACAGGAACAATTAACCTACCATTTAATTGCTTCAACCCATAACTTTTAACTTTTTTATTCGTGAGATATTCATGGTCAATGGCTTCGTGGCAAATCTTAAACTTTTCTTGCATTTCAACTGCAACTTCATCTTGTCTTTGCTTCCTTTCTGCACGCGACTTAGCACTAGCCTCTTCCATTTGTTTTTGTAGTTCTTGTCTATCTACAATACTTAGTTGGTTAGTATCTATGCTTGACCACTTGCCCTCAAAACCAGTTTTCCAATTACCATAGGTACAGAACATGTGTCCGCCTACCTGGTTGACAGCATAATACCCAGACTTCTGACCGCCTGTATCTGGTTTACCGCCTATTGCTTTTACTGGTACTCGTATTATCTCACCAGTAATTTCTAAGAAGTCTACAAGCAATCCCTGTGCTTGCATCTCGTTTATTAAATCATGTGTACTCTTACCTGTACTAAAACCAAGGTCGTTATAGAGTATGTCCTTTTTCAGGTACTTTGTTAAATCCATTTGCAGCTCTCTCATCATCTAACTGCGCTTGCACATTCGCCCAGTTTAGATATTCCCTAACGATGGTGGTGAAGACCCTTTTCCTGTTGTCTCTATCCCATTTATGCAATGGTTTCTGATCTTCCTTACCTGCTAGTTCTAAATAAATATCTTTGGTTTGTGCTATGGAATATTCAATCCCTGTATCATTCAGTTGTGCTTTGTTGGGTAGTCTTTCTCCCTCCCCAATCTTTTTTAAATGAGCCATACAGCACGCTCCAAGCCAGTGTTCTCCATCTTTTCTTAAAAACGGCCCAGCTGGTGCTTTACAATATGCACACAGCGTAGGCCTATTATTACCATCAAAATTAAAATGGTGCATCGTCATCATCAACGGTGGTTGAACCCATAGCCGCTAAATCAGATTCCGATGGTCCTGTTTTAATATTGTCATCAACAGGTTCTGGCTTTTTATTAGTGGGTTGCCAAGTCTTACCCCAATCTTCGTTAATCTTCAGATAACCATTGTCATCTTTAACTAATTCAGCTGATACACTTTTACCCATAAAGGCAGTAGATGTATCTTTTGGTGGTTCTTTCAATCCCATCGCTTGCGCCATAAGTAGCATTGACTTAACGCCACTATCTACATACTTAGGATTATCGTGACCAACAGTAAATGTATGATTCAATCTGATGCTACTACCATCGATTTCAAAATACATCTTGCACCCACGCCATCCGTTTCTACCTTCAACCAAGGCTTCTTCTTCGCCTTGCCAATGCAGAACATGTCTACCTGGCTCAACTGCCGACTTGCCTTCGTTAGAGGCATCTACATTAAAATTTGTTAAATCCATTTTTTACTCCTTTTTAAATCCAACATTTATATTGTGAACACTCATCCTCTTTTGCTCCACAATGACGACAATATCCTTCTTCATCGTATTGCGGTTCATCATCGCAAAAGTGTTCGTTAAGTTCTTTAGTATCAATCACTTCAACATCTGCTCCCTAATGGCTTGCCAATCAAACGGCATTTCATTATCAAGACCAAATCTATTCTTAGCTTGAAAGCCAGGTGTTTCTTGTGTAAATATAGTTCTGTCTCCTTGCTTCAGTTTAGTAGTCATACCACCGCCCTTACCTTTTACCTGGATAGTACCTATCTTGTAATTAGCAAAGAATACCGCGTCGCTGTGTTCTATGACTAGATCAGCGGCTTTTCTGTGAAGCTTTATTTGATGCCGATCATGGGGTTCGCTTGATGGATCTTCATATCTTTTTACTTCATTGTGTGCAATCTGTAAGACAGTAAAGCCTTTGTCTCGCAACTGATTTAGTAATTTAAGGTAGTCCTTCCAAGTCTGTAATGCAACAGCGTAACCTTTGCCAAAACTAGGAGATGAGATTTCAGGCCAACCATTTTGCTCGCATACATGAGCTTGTAGTAAACCCTCTAACCAATCTAAACTGTCAATAATTACAGTTTTAAATTCGCTTTCTTCTTCCAGTAATGATCTGAGGTTAGTTTCCAGTTCTGTATAAGTTTTAGCCACAGGAAAATGAGGACACTCAATCTTACCAATGCCATCTTCTGCTTGCACTATGATTGGTTTGTTCATTGTTGCGCCAAAAGATGTTTTACCAATTCCACCAGGACCATATAAAACTATGATTGGTGGTTTAAGTTTTGCCTTTTGCCTAATATTAGCTAATGACATTATTGCACCTCAATCTTAGGTTCATCTTCTGCTGGCTCTAATATGTTTTTCATACGAGCCTCATAAGAACCAAGTAAAGTATTTAAGTCATCAATGTCATTGTTGGCTTTAATAATAAACTCATCTCTGATTTGTTTCTTCTCCTGCCAACGAGCCATCAACTCTTTTGCATTGTCTGGCATTTCATTTATCTTATGTTCCTTGCCATCATCCGCAAACTTTATTGTTGGTTCATCAACATTTTCAGTTTTATTTTCTTCTACCATTTTAGTCTCCCTGTTGGTTTTGTTTATAAGTATCACAAGCATCTTTAGCATTACACCAACGGCATCCGTCTTTGCTATAGTTGTATGTGGGTATCTCCTCAAAGCAAGCCTCGGCTGCTGGCTTTAAAGTTTCATAGGCCCATTCAACTAAGTTAATAGCTGATATGGAATATGATCTAATTGGACCATCCTTGTGCCAACCTCTCGGTTGTACTATGGTCATCTGAACTGTGCAGTCATCTCCGTATCTTGATAATGCACCAAGTGCATAGATACGCATTTGTGGGTTGTCTGCTTCTACTGCCCACTTACCAGATTTGAGATCTATTATCTCTATCATGTCTTTACCAATGAGTATTGCATCTGCTGTACCCCATAAGTCTGCATGTATTTCTGGCATGTTAACTCTTTCTTCAATTAATGGTCTTGCTACGTCAAGCTCCATTATTCTCTTGTCTATATAATCTACATAAGTGTTAGCACAATCAATCATCTCTTGGTCTACTGTAATGTCAAAGTCCTCTACATGATGTGTTGTGTCTAAATAGTATTCTTCTAAAGTAAGATTATTTAATCTACCTTTAAGTAGTGTCTCTACCATTTCGTGAATCAATGTACCTGTCGCTGCTGGTATGCCTACTTTATATTCAACCTGCATGCTCGCTAAGAGTTGTGGCATGCCAGGGCAAGCCATCCAAATCTTTGCTGCTGAAGGTGAGAGTTTAGCGTGCGCCATGGACAGAAATATAAGAGTCGTTTTCCATTCTTTTCACATCATCAAGATCGTATTTAATCTTACCGCCAATCTTAAAATAGCTAGGACCTTGTCCTCTATAGCGTCTATTGTCGATTGTTTTCTTGCTGACTCCCCATCTCTCTGCTAGTTCGTCAACCTCTATGGTATTTGATATGTCAAAATTCTTTTCTAATATTTCCATAAATTTCCCTTTTATTAATATTTTTGTTTATAATAAACCATTATTACTAATTATCAAGTAATATTTTAATAAAATTTGGGAGAAATTAATGATGAATAAAACAGTATACGCACATACTAACTTAGGAACTGAAGAGGAATGGGATCAAGCAATAGATAGGCTTGCAACCAATAACCAAGTAGCTGGAACGCATTACAAGCAATCCAAGATACAACCTATAGATTATATATATGCTAACAACCTGTCTTATAACTTGGGTAGTTGTTTAAAATATATAACCAGAAGTAAAGGAGAGAAACAGGATAGGGTGACTGACTTGTTAAAGGCCAAACACTTTATTGATCTTGAACTACAGATGGTTTATGGAACAGATGCCAAGGGTAATAAAATAGGAGATTATTCAATAGAAGTTTCTCTTTAACTATGAGGTAGCTATGAATTTATATGAGTTTGATGATCGTATTCTAAGTGAAAGAAACGGAAGAAAGCCTATATATGTGAACAAACATCTTGCTAAAAAGTTTAAGGATTTTTGTGAGAGCCAACAGAAATCACCACATAAGGTGGCTGAGTATCTAATATCTTTAGGTATGAACTCTGTGAAGTATTACGAAGAACCTAAAGTGTCTGTTGACATCGAAGCTCTTTAAATAGGTTTTTGGTATTCTCTAGCGTGTCCCACGCTTGAACATCCTCGTCTTTAAAACTTATCTGCTTTAGACCTTCTGGAAACATAAACTGAACTGTTTGATGTTTTAAAGCAACCAAGGCATAAACATCTATAGCATCTTCTGTATAGAATCTTTCTTTGGTATAAGCACCGCGCCTAAAGTCATATATCCATGACACTCTACAGTTTTGTATTTTAGATTGTGTTTTAACCTGGCACTTATATAGTTTATGGTCAACATCAAAGATGATATCTGCCTCCGCGCTGTGTGGAACTATCATCACAGTATCTGCGTGTAAAGAAAGTAGCGAGGCTACTAAGTATTCTCCAGATCGGCCAACTCTTTCAGATTGGCGTGGCATGGGGTTATTGTGGTACTGCTAACAATGATTGTTCTTTATATTGATCTTCTATTAAGCCTTGTGCCTGTGGTCCTGTTAGACCAATACTTGTTAAAACAGCCACTTTTGCATCTATAGGAACGCCACTTTTTGTAGCCCAGTTTTTGAATGAAACTTTAGTTGCTGGATTTGTTAAAGCAGTTGCTAATATTTTTGGCATTGCATATGCACCTGCTGCAACTGTTAATCCTGTTGTTGGATCTCCAGCTAATAAACCACTACCAGTTCCTATACCTATGGCTGTATAAAATTCTCTTGAAGCATTACCAAAGGCTGTATTTGAAAAATTAACTGACTTACCAGCTTCTTTAAATCCTCTTGACAAGTTTTCTATATCGTCAACTTTTGTACCTAAGGCTTGTATTGATATTGGTAATTCTCCTGTACCTTTTTTTAGTTTTTCAAAATTGCTAACTGTTTTTCCTGCTGTAAAACCACCATCAACATTTCTTGTAATATCATAAAATTGTTTTTCGCCAAGTAATTTTAATTGGTTTTCATTAGCTAAGTTTTTATTAAATACGTTACCTAAAAATTCATTAGCTTTTGATGGTTCTGTTTTTAAATTAGTTTCTAATTTACTATAAATTTTTTCTGATGGTAAATAATCTTTACCAGCTTGTGTTGTTATTGGTCTTATTTGTTTGTTAATAACATCACTACCTTTTTTATAATAATCATTAGCTAGTTTTGCTGTTACAGCAACGTCTCCACCAATAGATTCTGCCGCTTCAAACATATCGTCAGATAAAGCTGCGTATAGTTTTTTCATATCATCTAAATCAGGAGATGTGCCAACAACAAAACTTCCTTTTAATTGTCTGCCTATAGTAGATCTTAAGCTAGCTAAGTCTCTATATGTAAGTTTTGGTTCTCCTTGGAAATATAATGATAGTCTATCGCTTAAATTTTTACCAAATAATTCAGTTAAACCCTTGTTGGAAAATCTATATTGATTTGCTTGTAATACTTTTTGTGTTTTGTTTAAATCAAAAACTTTTCTTCTAGGTATTCTTTTATTTAGTGTGTTATATAAAAAGTCTGATCTTGTTAAAAAATCTTCTTCAAATTTTAATGCAGCATCTAAAATTAAATCTCCAGCTGCCTGTTGTGATAAATTTGAGCCAGTAGATGTTAAGTCTGTAATAGCATTATCTAGCTGATTTAAAGCATCATTATATGATTGAACAATCTTTGATCCACCAACTGTAGTTGCCAAAGCATTTTCTGTTCTAGCTATTTTAGGGCCTGTAGTTACACCCAATGGTAAATCTTTCATACCTAAATTTTCAGCAGACTTATAAATAGATTTTGCGGTTGGATCGTTAAATACTTTATTTGCACTTTGTCTTAATATGTCAAAACCTTTTTGTGCTGGAAATGGTGTTAAACCCTCTATTGTTCCTTGTAAAGCCACATCACCAGCATACTCTGATAGTGTTCTGGTATCTTCAGCACCCTCTCCAAAGAAAAAACGCAATGCGTTATCATATATTTCCCCAGCTACTACAGAACCCCCAGCACCACCTGCTGCAACACCAACAGGAACACCAACTACAGTTGGTGAGGTTGTTAAAGCTCCAGCAGCTGCACCTAAACCACCGCCTATTAGTTCAGCACCAATTCTTCCGTATTCAAAAACGTCACCTAAATCAAAACCGCCTGGATTAAATAAAGTTGGTTGTTTAGTTTTTGGGTTTGTAAAAACATAATTATTTGCACCAAAAGGTATAGCATCTGGATAATATTTTTGTATTAGTTTTAGTTTATCTTCTGGTTTTTTATATGCAGAAACAGTCGCTCTTATTTTTTTTGGCGCTCCAGTTTTATTATCTAAATTCTCAAAAGACAAAGCACCGCTAGGTAGTGGAGGGGTTGTTGTCGCGCCTTTTGGTAGTTCTAATGCCATGCTTATTATTGTACCGCTTGACCAGTTTCAGAATATATCCAACCATCGCCTGTTGCATTTACTTCTATTTTTTTACCTTTTAAATAAGCAGTTTGTTTTGTTTGAGTAATTGTTCCTTTTGGCACTTCCATTCCTAATTCGGTATATATTGGTGTTTTTCTATCACTAATAGAACTTAGTAAGTTATCTAATTGTTTCTTTATGCCAGCAGTACCGCCTGATATAAAAAATTGTTGAAATCCTGTGGGATCGCCAACCATACTTTGTAGTAAATCTAAATCTGGTCCAGCAAGAACACCAAGCTCTTCTAAATTTTTAAGCTCTAGCAATAATGATGTATATTGACTTTGTATATCAGCTCTATCTTCTCCCCTTGTAAGTGGGTTAGGCTGTATTTCATCTAATTTTTTTTGGAAAGCTAATATTTTTCTTTCTGAATTATTTACTGTATCAATTTGTGTTTGTAAGGTTTTTCTTCTTTCTGGCGATACCTTAACAACCTCTTCTTCTTTTGGTTCTGTAACAACTGGTTTTTCATCTGCCGCAGTAACGCCAACAGGAGGTAAATAATCACCTTTAGAAATCATACCTGGTATTTTTCTAGTTACTTGTTGTCCAACTTCATTGATATATGTTTCTGTCTTAGGTTGCGATAAATAATCATACGCAGTTTTATACATAGGAGATTGTCTTACAGATTCGTCTTGTTGGCCTAGCAAAAGCACATTATAAAATTGATTGGCAACGCCTTGTCCTTTAAATAATTCTTGGCTTTTACCTCCCAACATACTTTCTGGCACTCCTGCCATTAACAAATCAATACGCCCAGCCATTTCTGGATTTTTTAATTTATAATCTTCTATTAATTTTTGTTGTTTAGCCTGTGCTTGTTGCTGAGCTATCATTTGCTGTCTTTGTAAAACGCCTTGTGATGGATCTCTTCCTTTTAAAACATCAGATAAAGCAAGCATCATGTTTCCATATCTTTGCCTTTTAATCATTGGGTCAATCTGTGGCACTTGGGGAGATTGTGGTGCTTGAGGTATATTCATAGAACTTATTTGATTATTTGTTTTATTAATATCATCAAACAAACCTGTGTTAATAAATGGTTGATTATTTAAAATTGCCATATTATTTTCCTACTTTAAAAAACCAAAAGGATTGAATCCACCAGTCCACGCAGAGCCAAGAAGTCCAGCAGCCCCTCCTAGCACATCACCTAAACCAGTTTTTTGTTTACCAGTTGTAGTTGTGCTAACTAATGGTGTACCCATACCACCTTGTAATAAACCAATTTGCTGTGGTCCATAACCAAGCGCTCTTTGAAACTCGCCTCTTTGTGCATCGATTGCTCTTTGCTGTAATGCCTGCTGCTGCGCACCTGCGCCTCCTAGCAATCCTAATTGTTGTATTTGCTGTCCTTGTAAACCACCTAGCAAGCCTGCTCTTTGTTGTCTTGCCTGCATCTCTAGTGATGGTTGTGCTAAAGCTGCTCTGCCAGCAATGTCTAAACCACCTAGTTGTCTTTGTTGCTGTAGCTGTGCTTGTTGCATACGTCTTTGTTGTCCTAGTTCTGCGCCAAAGATACCTGCTTGTTGACCAAGTTGTGCTTGTTGTAATGCACGTTGTTGCTGTTGCTCTGAACCAAACATACCTAACTGTTGTTGTCTTGCTAGGTCAGCTTGCGCCGCCGCTTGCGCCTGCTCAAAGCCTGACTGTCTTAAACCAGCAGCTGTTCTAGCCATCTGCTCTGCGTAAGGTCTTTGTGATTCAGACTCTAGTAATGCAGATCTTGAACCACCGAAAGCACCTGCTCTGATTGCTCTATCCTGCGCACCGCCACGCGCTATGTCAGCTTGTCGCTGTATGTCGCCCATTGCTAAATCTATGACTTGTTGTTGATATGGAGATTGATAAGCGCCTATGTCTTGGCTTAGTAAACCTCTGAACTGTGGAGCAGATACTGGACCTATTTGAGCTGCGCCAGGAGCTTGTGTTGCTTCTATGGTTGGTGCTTCAAAACCAGTGACAGGTTGTATGGTAGGCTTAAATTGATCTTGTGCCATACCTTGTAAAGCTTGTGTTGGGTCATAACCCATACCAGATTCAAACATACCTCTAGTAGCTTGAAATTGTCTTAGTTGGTCTGGTGAGAAACCAGCAACCATTGGTCCTGTATAGGGTAAAAATGGTTGTTGTGCTACACCTTTAGCTGCACCAAAAAGCTCTTTAAATTGTGCTTCTTGGAACGCTGGTAAACTTGCTTCTGATACTGTTGTGGTTTTTCCTTTACTCATAAGTCTTTTCTAATTAAATATTCTGTTTCAAATCCTAGATGTTTTATCTTTCTAATCCATCCTTTTCTGCCACCGCCGTAAAGCCTTTTGATGCCAGCTTTCTTAGCGAACTCCTCTATATGAGGTAGCATTTCTTCTAATTCTTCGTAATCACCACCACAAAATAATAAATTCATTGCTTTCACTTGTGGATATATTACAAATTCTGTTATGTATGCAGACTTTTTGCCTGGCCATAAATGGAATATACCATGTCTTATTTTATCTTCTATATCGTCAATTGTATAGGAATCTTGATACTTTACAGCTTTTGCTATATATGGTTTACATCTTTCCCATTCAATCTCCCAAGGTTCTCTTTGCTCCTTTGGGTGTAATTCAACTACTGTATTAGTCGCCTTTTGCATATTCTACGATGCTCGCATAAACAGTTAAATTACCAGCACGATCTGCTTGTATTTTTACAACATCGCCTTGGTGTAATACTAAACTTCTAGTTAATAATTCCTCAGTATTGTAAGCAGTAATAGTAAATTCTTTAAATAAGGTATAAGTAGTAGCCTCATGCGTTACAGTAACTGTTATATTGGTTTGTTGATTATCATGGTCACAAACCAAAATAGATTCAATGATTGCAAAAGTAAAATCATCACCGCTTGGGGATGTATATAATGTTGTTAAATCTGTAGTGGTAAGTATTTCATGCGCTGTTTCAGCTCTTTGTATATATTGTCTTTGTGAGGATAAATCCATTATCTTCTACCTCTTGGTCTTATATTTAATCTTATATTACCAACTTGGAAATCTTGTGTTGTGCTACCTGTTACAGTCATCTGTACTTGTCGTGCTGTAAACCTAGCATCGGTATATCCATCATTCTCAAAGGTAAAACTACCAAAGTCTGTCTCGCTACCTAGAGGGGTAAACTTACCTTTAAAACTTATTGTTACACCTGGTAATGTGTTTGCCTCTTCATCTGGAATAATCTGATTACATTGTACATAGTTATCGCCATTACCTAATTCTATTGGACCGCTTGTGCAAAACGGCACATCGCTGTTTAAGTTTGGAGAATTAGATAATGTGGTTGATTCGTGTTCGTAAATAAAACCAGCTGAATCACCAGCAATAGGATAATCAAACGCACCTTGGTCAATCCAACATCCTCTATCTAAAGAACCTATAGACCAAGTATTTTCTAAATAATTCCAGATTACATATTTATTTGGTCTGTATATACCTTCTCCGCTTGGAAAACCCCACCATATTTCGTTAAAGTTAGAGTTGTGTCCACCCCAACAAGCTTTCCTTCCTGGTACATTTAGTTGGTCATATACATAATCATGCACATCGCATGGTATTTCTCTTACAACACCATCGTAAACAAAGAATGAGTTTTCACCCATCCACGCTAAAAAGTTTCCTGTTTGTACTACTGATCTTCTACTTACTGCTTTACAGTTTGCACCTGCTGCGGTTATACCATAGACAAAAGGTGAGCCTACATAGCTCATTCTATCTATACCAGTATCACTAAAAACTATGACATCGTTTTGATATTTAACTGCTAATAATGCTCTACCACCTGTAGGTATTTGTACATCACCTGCTGTATTGGTAGCTTTAGATGTCCAAGTGTTTCTATCTTCTCTATCGCTCCATGCTACTCTTCTAGGATCTCCACCAGAACCAATAGCAACTAAGTGCCTTTCATTGGTCACTAGGACAGCCTGACAGCCTGTAGGAGCGTTTGTTACGACTGTACCTATGGTATCAGCTGTTCCGCCTGAAACTGGCCTCCACTTGTATATCTTGCCATCACCAGAAAAACAAAAGATTAAATCTTCACCCCAGTTATCAAAGGAGAAATGACCTGAGTCAAGAGGTAGTCCAGATTGGCTTCTAGCGTCACCATAATCTTCTACGTTATAGTTGTATGCACCGTAACCAAGAGGATCGTTATCAGCATCGTTTACAAAACCAACTGGTGTTATATCAGTCCAGGTATTGTCGTATAAGACATAAACTTTTTGTCTTGTACCAACAGCTAAAACAGATGCACCTAAGTTGTCCTTATAGGCATACATACCTATAGGCTCACCATCAAGTGCTGTAGTTTTTAGTTTTGACCAACCACCAATCGGCTTAAGATAGCCATTTTCAAAACGCACAAGATTGCCGTCAACCCAACGACCTTTGTTAGCATAGTCAGTACCGTTTTTGACTATGCCAGCTGGCGGAGTTACAGGCAATAGTGCCATTTTTAGCTATTGGATGATATGTAGCTTTTACCAGTTGCAATAGCAGTTGTATAAGATGTTTTATCATCTGAACTACCAGCTACATCAGGGTCTGTGTACGCTAAGACTAGTTCTAAGTGGTCTACGTTCCTTTGTACCATGTCGTTGATTTCTGATTGCTCCATATTTGTAACATCCCAAGTTCCAGCGTTTACACCGTTGATAAGTGTTACGCTATCTGTTGCTGCTGTTAAGACTTCGCTTACTGTTTGTGCCATATTATTCTCCTTTTAAAGTTTGTATTTCGGCTTTTAATTCATCTACTTGTGATGAAAGTTCTTGAACTGCTTTGACCATTAAAGGCATTAATGAAGCATCACCAATTCTTTGTCTGCCGTCAGCCTCATCTTCTGACCACATATCAAAGCCTTCTTTAAGATTGTGCTTGTCTATAGCTTCTTTAACTTCTTGAGCTATAAAACCATGATTATATTTACCATTCATAGTTCTTTTTTCAGAACCTTCTTTATAGGCTTTCATATTTGAAGGTATATCTTTTTCTTTTTTCCATTGGAAAGTAACAGGTCTTAAATCGTTTATAAAATCTAAACCTACTTCTTCATCTTGTATATCTTCTTTTAATCTTATATCTGAAGGTGCTGTAATTGTTGTTGCACCATTTGCGATATTACTATCTGAAGTTCCATCACCAAAAGTAAAGTTACCATCACCTACGCAAGTTACTCCATTTCCTAATACAAATTGGGAACTACCACTACCTGTAGAAACATCAGACACATATCCAATTATTATATTACTGCTGCCTGTGGTAATAGAGTCTCCTGCTGAATTACCTATACAAGTATTATTAGCACCTGTGGTGTTGTTGTACATTGCTGCATAGCCAACTGCTGTGTTATTGCTTGCAGTCGTACTGGCTTGAAGTGCGCGAACGCCCAAACCTGTGTTGTAAGAACCTGTGGTGTTTGCACCAAGTGTACCAGCAGCTCCACCATACAAACCCGCACCAACAGCTAAGTTAAATGTTCCTGTGGTGTTGGCATACAGAGAACCAGAACCCACTGCGGTGTTGTTGCTTGCGGTGTTGTTGTACAGTGTAGTCCCGCCCACGGCTGTAATACCGTTGCCAGTTTGATTGCTATACAAAGCATTTATACCGACGGCTAAGTTTGCTGCACCTGTAGTGTTTGCTGTTAAAGCTAAATAACCAACAGCAGTATTGTTTGAAGCTGTGGTGTTAGCTGATAAAGCTGCTAAACCAAGTGCTACGTTATTAGCACCCGTGGTGTTTACATTTAAAGCTGCCCAACCAAGTGCTACGTTATTATCACCTGTGAGGTTTGCTCCTAAAGTAGCATAACCAACTGCTGTGTTTTTAGAGGCTGTAGTCATCGAAGGAGCTGCAAGACCACCTATGAGGGTATTTTGTACGCCTGTGGTTACTAAGACTCCTGCGTTAAATCCCACAGCAGTATTGTGAGCATCTGTAGCAGATGTAAAGTTTTGAGTTAGTAAAGCACCACGACCAACAGCTGTACTTTTGCTTCCTAAAGTATCAGACTTTAACGCTGAAAAGCCTATAGCAGTATTATAATCTCCGTCTGTAAATGCTGTACCTGCTTGAGAACCTATTAAGGTGTTATCTATGCTACCACTAATTAAGCTATCTCCTGCTGTATCACCTAAAGCTACGTTGTTTGTACCAGTTGGATAATTACCATCAAGTTTAATTGTTCCACCGTCTACTGAGACGTTACCATTTACGGTTAAACCTGTAAGAGTTCCTACACTAGTTATGTTGGTTTGAGCTGCTGTTAAAACTGATCCAGTTAAGTCACCAGTTACATCTCCAGTAATAGATGTATTAGCTGTAAGGGTTGTGAATGTACCTGCTGCTGCTGTAGTACCACCAATGACAGAGCTATCTATTACT
>Ga0209504_1002359_pt1 | contig 12915 bp, 10 predicted proteins | sample COGITO_mtgs_1005_FD_184791 | JGI IMG/M metagenome (GOLD analysis project Ga0209504, IMG submission 184791) | Pelagic marine microbial communities from North Sea - COGITO_mtgs_100511 (SPAdes) (version 2) | ecosystem: Environmental > Aquatic > Marine > Epipelagic ...
GACAAAAACAGTACAAAAGTAAAAGTTAAAAATTTGAGTACATTTTTTAATTTCATAGTTTGAATTTATTATTTAATAAAAACAAATATTAGGGTTTTATTTAAAAACCCAATTAAATTTGTTAAAACTTAGATGTAACGATGTTTTTATACAGATAATGTAATTTTTAGACGATTAAAGATTCCCTATCAAAAACAATGGTCTTTAATCTTCTTACAACTATAAAGTCTTTTTATTAAAATTGTAGTTTTTTTAACAAATATAATTCCTAATACACACAAAGTTGGGCATAGATGTTAGAGCAACAAATGAAAAAATTGAAATTCTGGGCAGTAGCCGCTTTTTTAAGAAATAAAAAAGAGCAGCTATAAAGCTGCTCTTTTGTTTGAATAAACTTAGACTAATTATTGTGCTTAAAACTGGTAATTGATACCAACCATATAATTTGTTCCTAATTGTCCTAATTGTTGTACTTCTGAAGAATACATAAATCTAGAACCTGCTTGAGAAGTTCCCGTAGAAGCTTTAGTTACATCTGGATACACATCAAAAATATTATTGATATTCGCATTGAATGTAATTCTATCCGTTAGTTTATAACCAAGACCTAGATCTGTAGTGATTTTTGCAGCCAATTCTTGGTCTGTTCCACTAGCAGGTGCTGTAACAGTAACTTCTCCAAAACGAGTGTTGTTAAGAGAAAGATCCCATGCATCACCAATATAATTCAACCCTAAGACCATTTTAGACCTTGGTCTAGAGTTTGTAATTAACCCTTGCTCTTGTCTGTCAAAAATATCATAACCAGCATCAGCAATTGTTTTTGGTGTATTAATCGCATCAATCGTAGTTTTGTTAAAGTTAGCAGCAAAACTTGCGTGCAGCTTTCCTTCACCCATTTCTATGTTTCTGTAATTCAAAACAACATCTGCTCCAGTGGTTTTAGTATCACCTGCATTGATAAATACTTGTACAGCAACAACATTGTTTGCTTGTAAAATTTGCTCTACAGGGTTTGTAGTAGTATCATCACCATCAGAACCAATTTGAGAAGAGAATAATACTCTGTCATCTACTTGTATTTGGTAAAAATCTACAGAAGCAGAAAAGTTTCTGTCAAATTTATACGTTAATCCAGCAGATAAATTTTTAGAAATTTCGTGCGTTAAACTCGGAACCCCTAAAGCTTGTACTGCAGGATTATCATTTGCTAATGTACCTTGTAATAGAGGCTCAGATGAACCTGCTACAATAATATATTGACTTAAAGTAATGTGAGATTGGTGCAAGGTTGGTGCTCTAAATCCAGTACTGTAAGAAGCTCTTAACGCTCCTTTAGATCCTAATTTATAACGTCCATTTGCTTTCCAAGAAAAATTAGACCCTGCATCTGTAAAGTCTTCATATCTTCCAGCAACCCCTAGTAATAGTTTTTCATTTACATCATAATCTAATTGTGTGTACAATGCTAAATTGTTTCTAGACCATTTTCCAGCTTCGTCAGGCTTAATCCCTGCAAAAGAATCTGAACCTGCACCATAGTATGATAAAGGATTCCCTTCAATCGCTTTGAAGCTCTCTTGTTTGAATTCCATTCCTAAAGCCAAACCTAGTGCGTCTGATAATTGACTATTAACATCAAAATTACCTACAATATTTGTAAAAGCGTATCCTCCTGGATTGAATGTTCTTGGTGACGTTCCATTATCTGCTAAGTAATCTCTGTTTACAGAATTATTAACAGTAACATCTACGTCATTTGAACCATAGGTAACAGATGCATCTGCACTCCAACCCTCTGCAATTGGAAACTTCACTCCGATTGCGTTAATATAATCGTTTATTTTTGTTTCAAAAGTTGGTTGATATCCTATAAAATCATTTGGATTTTTAGTGATAAAGTTAGCCTCTGCTACATCATTTCTCCAATATGGAGCTCTGTAATATGCAAAACTTTGACCATCTCTTGTGGTATACCCATGAAAAGAATATAATGTTGAATTATCTCCAATAGGGTGCTCCATATTTACAAAAAGATCTTTCTTTTCCATTGCAGGCTGTCCAACGGTCATTCCTGCTCTTGGATTTGCAGCCAACCAAGCAATATCTCTTGGAGTACTTCCTTCGTCAGATGCTATACCTGCTCTATTTGTTGTTTCTTGCTTATAATACCCTAAAGTAACATTTACAAAACCACCATCTCCAAAACCGAATGCAGTATTAAAATCAGATGATAAACTAAATCCATCTTGTTCAGAAGTAATTCCTGCCTTGGTCGAAAAAGTAGAATATTCTACATCTTTTTTTAAGATAATGTTCATTACACCCGCAATGGCATCAGAACCATAAATTGCAGATGCACCGTCTCTTAAAACCTCAACTCTTTCAATAGCAGCAGTAGGAATACTCTTTAAATCTACTCCAACTTCTCCTTTTCCTGGAGTTCTGTTCAAATACACTTGTGCACTTTGGTTTTTACGTTTTCCGTTTATTAAAACCAAGGTTCTACTTGGTCCTAAACCACGTAAATCTGCTGGATCATAATGCGCTGTTGCATCAGAAATTGCTTGATTCTGAGAATTAAAAGAAGGAACCTTAAAGGTTAACATCCTGTCTAAAGTAGGTTTCCCACTTTGCACCAATTCTGCCACATTAATATTGTCTATTGGCACAGGAGAGTCTAAAATTGTTCGTGGTTTGTTTCTAGAACCAGTTACAACAATTTCATCTAAAGCATTGTCTTCATTCATCACAATTGTTAGATAAGAAGCATTTGCAATGTTTACGGTTTTTGTTTCAAAACCCATAGAGGACACCACTAGACTTGTAGGTAAACTTCCTACCGTAATGGAGAATTCTCCATTATCGCTAGAAACGATACCGTTAGAAGTGTTTCCTTTTTCAACAATATTCATATATGGTAATCCTTCACCAGATGAATCTGTTACTTTTCCTTTTATTGTCTGAGCCGCCAGTGTTGATGACAAAAACAATGCAAAAGCAAAAGTTAAAAATTTAAGTACATTTTTTAATTTCATATGTAAATTGTTTAGTATTTACTCAAATATTGTGTTTTTTATTTAAAACAACAAGTAAAATTGTTAAAATTTAGATATTAGGGCGCTTTTTTACGGATTTCACAATTTTATTCACCCCCATGTTTTTCGACAAAAGTCACCATCTTTAACCTTCTTTTAACAAAGTCTTTTTGTTAAAATTGTAGCTTTGTTTATCAAACTTAATATACAGAAAGAATGGATATAGACGTAAGAGCAATAAATGAAAAAATCGAAAGAGAAAGTGCTTTTTTAGATATTCTTACCCTAGAAATGAACAAGGTTATTGTTGGTCAAAAACAAATGATAGAAAGTTTATTAATTGGGCTTTTAGGGAATGGACACATCTTACTAGAAGGAGTCCCAGGACTGGCGAAAACCCTAGCAATTAATACACTTTCGAAAGCAGTTCAAGGAAGTTTTAGCAGGGTTCAATTCACCCCAGACTTATTGCCTGCAGATGTTGTTGGAACAATGATCTACAACATGAAAGAAAACGATTTTGCGATAAAAAAAGGCCCTATTTTTGCAAACTTTGTATTGGCAGATGAGATCAATAGAGCCCCTGCAAAAGTGCAATCAGCACTATTGGAAGCAATGCAAGAGCGTCAAATTACAATTGGAGATACTACTTTTAAGCTAGATGAGCCTTTTCTAGTTATGGCGACTCAAAACCCCGTAGAGCAGGAAGGAACGTATCCATTGCCCGAAGCTCAAGTAGACCGTTTTATGTTAAAAGTTGTCATTGACTATCCAAAACTACAGGATGAACAAACCATCATGCGTCAAAATTTATCGGGTGGATTTGCAACAGTAAACCCTGTCGTTTCTGTAGCACAAATTCTAAAAGCAAGAGAAGTTACAAACGAAGTGTATATGGATGAAAAGATTGAAAAATACATTCTAGATATTATTTTTGCAACTCGTTATCCAGAAAAATACAATTTACCACAATTAAAAGATTTAATTGGTTTTGGTGCCTCTCCTCGTGGAAGTATTAATTTAGCGAAAGCTGCAAAATGCTATGCTTTTATCAAAAGAAGAGGTTATGTAATTCCAGAAGATGTTCGGGCTGTAGTCTTTGATGTTTTACGTCACCGTATTGGAATTACTTATGAAGCTGAAGCTGAAAATGTAACATCGGTAGACATTATCAATTCTATTATTAATGAAATTGAAGTTCCATAGAAAATAATCCAAAACACCAACAGGATTTATGAACCAAAACAATGGAAACTAAAGAAATACTTAAAAAAGTTCGTAAAATAGAAATTAAGACAAAACGTTTGTCTAATGATATTTTTGGAGGGGAATACCATTCTTCCTTCAAGGGGCGGGGTATGACTTTTTCTGAAGTTAGACAGTATCAGTTTGGAGACGATGTCAGAGCGATCGATTGGAACGTTACCGCACGCTATAATGAACCATATATCAAAGTTTTTGAAGAAGAGCGTGAGCTAACGATGATTTTAATGGCAGATGTTTCGGGTTCTGAACTCTTTGGAACATCGACACAATTTAAAAAAGAAACCGTAACAGAAATTGCAGCAACATTGGCTTTTTCTGCCACACAAAATAACGATAAAGTAGGTTTGATTTTATTCTCTGATGAAATAGAACTTTTTATCCCTCCAAAAAAAGGGAAAAGTCATGTACTAAGAATTATCCGAGAACTCATAGAATTCAAACCAAAAAGTAAAAAGACAAGTATTGGAACGGCCTTGAAGTTTTTGTCTAGTGTGATAAAAAAAAGAGCCATTGTTTTTATGTTGTCCGATTTCATGGATGATGATTACGAAAAAACCCTAAAAATAACAGGGAAGAAACATGACCTAACAGGGATTAGAGTCTATGACAAATACGATGAAGAGATTCCTAACTTGGGAATGGTGCCCATGTTAGATGCTGAAACCAGTCATGTTCAATTGGTAAATACCGCTGCTAAATCTGTTAGAATACGCTACAAAGCAAATGCAACACAAATCAGACAGTACTATATAAATATGTTCAAAAAAAGTGGGGCAGGTACCATTAATATTAGAGTAGACGAAAGTTACGTGAAAAAATTATTAGGTTATTTTAAACACAAAGGAAAATAGAAACTAGGTTACTTTTACTTATGGGAAAACAGCTTTGCTACATACTATTATTTATTGCCACCTTCAGTTTTGGTCAAAACCCAATGGTGAAGGCTGAAATAGACACTACAAGTATTAGAATTGGAGAGCAGTTCAATTTAAAAATTTCTATCAACGAAACCCAAAACGTTATTCTTCCTAAACTTGAAATAAAAGGGCTAGAGGTAATCGATTCAACAAAAACAGACACTGTAAACGATTTTTTAGTCAGAAAATATATTTTAACAGGTTTTGATAGTGGTGCTTTTTACATTCCACAGCAACAAATATTTATAAAAAATCAAGCCTTTTTTACAGATTCTCTTTTAGTAAACGTAGCTACAATTGCAATAGATACTCTTCAGGTAAAAAAATTCCCTATCAAATCGATTAAAAGTGAACCCTACGGCTTTGATGATTTTAGAATATACGCATATCTCCTGTTAGCTGCGATCCTTATTGTAGGGTTTTGGATTTATTGGTTTGTGATACGAAAAAGAAAAGAAAGCGAAGAGGAGGAAACTTATAAGATACTCCCTCCATATGAGGAAGCGATATACAGGCTAAATGAGCTGGATGAAAAACTTTTGTGGCAAAACAATAAAATAAAAGAGTATTACAGTGAATTAACAGAAATTGTACGTGGGTATATAGAGCGTGAACTAAAAGTTTCTGCCCTAGAAAATACAACGGATGAAATTCTAGATATCCTAAAAGAATTTAAGGGCTCTGAAACTATCCAAATCTCAAAAGAAACCTTTAAAAAACTACGAGAATTATTACGTGAAGCTGATTTAGTGAAATTTGCAAAATCAAAACCACTGGCTATAGAAATAAAGGAAGATCGAAAAGATGCAGAGGATATTATTAGTAAACTAACTCCAAAACCAATTTTAAAAGAAGATGATGAATTGGAATAATTTTGAATTTTATAACAGTGAGTTTTTATGGTTACTAATTCTCATTCCGATCTTAGCTATTTGGCATTTTTTAATGCGCAAAAAAGATACTGCAACCCTAACGATTCCGAGTATAAAAGGATTTGAAAAAACTTCATTCTTATCAAAATTTAAAGTTTTTTTATATGTATTCCGTTTATTTTCGCTAGCAGCAATCATCGTTGCTTTGGCCAGACCAAGGAACGTTTCTGTAAGTAAAAAAACAAAAAGCAATAAGGGAATCGATATTGTCATGGCCATAGATGTTTCTGCAAGCATGTTGGCCAAAGATTTAAAGCCGAATAGACTCGAAGCTTTAAAAAAAGTTGCTGTAGAATTTATTGACCGAAGACCAAACGACAGAATAGGGATTGTTGTGTATGCAGGAGAAAGTTTTACACAAACTCCAATTACTAGTGATAAAGGAATCGTAAAACGCACCATTTCTGAATTAAAATGGGGACAATTAGAAGGAGGTACTGCAATTGGAATGGGGCTGGGATCAGCAGTGAATAGATTGAAAGAAAGTACTGCAAAAAGTAAGGTAATTATTTTATTGACGGATGGGGTAAACAATTCCGGGAACATAGACCCAAGAACCGCAACTGAACTTGCCAAAGAACTAGGAATTAAAACCTACACAATTGGAATAGGAACAAACGGAATGGCAGACTTCCCTTGGAGCAAGGACCCAAGAACAGGTAAGCTACAGTATAGAAAGCAACAAGTTGAAATAGACGAAGATCTATTAAAAGAAATTGCCTCAGAAACGGAGGGAAAATATTTTAGAGCAACAAACAATGCATCATTAAAAGAGATTTATGCTGAAATTGACACCCTCGAAAAAACAAAAATTGAAGAATTTAAATACTATAATTACCAAGAAAAATATAGGTTTTTTGTCTTTTTAGGAATTGGATTTTTATTGCTTGAATTTATTTTAAAAAACACATTATTTAAGAGTTTTATATAAAAATGTACAGAATAGAAGAACCCATTTATTTTTACTTTTTAGCAATCATTCCCGCAATGATTGTTGTGTTCCTAATGGTTTTATGGTGGAAAAAACATACCCAAAGTAAATTTTCGGATTTAAATTTACTTCAGAAAATCGCTCCAAATTCATCAAATTTTAAATCGACTTTGAAAGTGGGGATGTTGCTCATCGGAATTGCTTTTTTAATCATCTCATTGACAAATCCGAAAATGGGGACCAAACTAAAAACCGTAAAAAGAGAAGGAGTTGATGTCGTGTTTGCTTTGGATGTTTCAAAAAGTATGTTGGCTGAAGATATTGCGCCTAATAGACTAGAAAAGGCTAAGCAAATCATTTCAAAAACTATTGACAAATTAGGTTCAGATAGAGTTGGAATTATTATTTATGCAGGAAATTCCTACCCGCTACTACCAATAACTACAGATCATGCAGCCGCAAATATGTTTCTTCAAAATGCAGCTCCAGAAATGGTTTCTAGTCAAGGAACCGCAATTAACGAAGCGTTAGAATTAGCGAAAACATACTACAACAACGATGAGCAAACAAATCGTTTTTTAATCATTATTTCTGACGGGGAAGACCATCAAGAAGAAACAAAACAAATGGCTCAGAATTTAGCAAATGAAGGAGTAAAAATCTTCACAATTGGTATCGGTACAGAAAAAGGTGGCCCAATTCCATTGCGAATAAATGGGTCAATGATTGGATATAAGAAAGATCGAAAAGGTGAAACTGTGATTACAAAACGCACTCCGAAAGTTTTAGAAGGCATTGCGAATGCAGCCAATGGAAAATATATAGATGGAAATGTTACCCAAAAACCTGTAAACATTATTTCAGAAATTATTGCAAATGCAGAAAAAAATGAATTTGAAACAAAACAATTCGCTGATTACAAAGATCAATTTCAATGGTTTTTAGGATTTGGACTGCTTTTTTTGGTTATTGATGTCTTTTTATTTGATAAAAAAACAAAATGGGTGACGAACATTGATTTATTTAATGAAGAAAAAACAAAAAAATAACATGAAGTACTTACATCCTCTTTTTATTCTTTTTTTAATGCTATTTTCTTCTAAAGAGATTTTAGCGCAAAGAGATTCACTTTCACTTCAGCGCAAAGCAAAAAAGCTGCTTAGACAAGGAAATGAATTGTATGAAAAAAAACAATACACAGATGCTTCTGTTGCATATCAAAAAGCGTTGGGAGCTAATAATAAATATGATAAAGCAACCTATAATTTAGGAAATGCCTTGTATCAAAATAAAAATTTTAAGGAAGCAATTCCTCAATACGAATTAACTGCAGAAACAGCCAAAGATAAATTTACAAAAGCTGCTGCTTTCCATAATATAGGGAATGCAATGATGGACTCTAAAAACTATCAAGGAGCTGTAGATGCTTTTAAAAATTCATTAAGAAAAAATCCCAATGACGATGAAACACGTTATAATTTAGCCGTTGCTCAAAAATTAGTAGAGAAAGAAAATAAAGATAAAGACAAGAATAAAGATAAGAACAAAGACAAGAACAAAGACAAGAACAAGGACAAAGACAAGAACAAGGATAAGAACAAGGACAAAGACAAGAACAAAGACAAGAACAAAGACGAGGAAAAAGACGATAAGGATGGTAAGGGAGACAAAAATAAAGACAAACAAAAACCAAAACCTCAACAAGGAAAAATGACTCCTCAACAAATTAAGCAACTACTAGAAAGCTTGCATAATGAGGAGAAAAAAACGCAAAAGAAAATGAATGCTAAAAAAACAAAGGGGAAAAAAATTCAACAAGAAAAAGACTGGTAATTTAGGAACCTGTATTCAATGAAGATAAAATTTTACATCGCAATATTTATCAGCTTACTTTCGATTACTGTAGTTGCTCAAGAGACTGCTTTAACGGCAAAAGTGAGTAAAAATAAGTTAGGGGTAAACCAGCGCTTAAAAATTGAGTTTACAATAAACAAACAAGGAGGGGACAATTTCTCCCCTCCTAATTTTTCTAACTTTAAAATCGTTGGAGGACCAAGTCAATCAGTAAGTCAATCATGGATTAATGGGAAAGTAACTTTCTCTCAATCTTATACCTATATTGTTCAACCAAAAAGAAAAGGAGAATTAACAATTGGAAGAGGAAGTATCGATATTGGGGGCAAAAGCATAAAATCTAAGCCAGTTAAAATCATTGTTTTAGATGCTGTAGAAATTCCAAAAGACCCTAATGACCCTAATTATATTGCACAACAAAACATTCATTTAGTTGCAGAAATTTCTAAATCTAAACCCTTTGTCGGAGAAGGTGTTTATGTAGAGTACAGGCTCTATGTTAGTGAAAACATTAGTGTATATGACACCAGTGTTACAGAGGCCCCTAAATACAATGGGTTTTGGAATCAAAATATTAAAATCAATAGCTTCCCACCAAAAATAGGGAAATACAATGGAGAGGATTACAGGTACATTGTACTACAAAAGGCTTTTTTAATTCCAACAAAAACAGGAAAGCTACAAATAGATCCCATGAAAATGGATATTGTTATTGGAGTGCCAAATGGAAGGGCAGATTTTTTTGGGAATCCAATTACTCAAAACATTAAAAAAGAATTTGCATCGGCAAAAAAAATAATAACCCCAAAGTCGCTTCCTTTAAAAGGAAAACCAGAAAATTTTTTAGGTGCAGTTGGCGCTTTTAAATTTAATGTTGCTCTCAGTAAAATTCTTTTAAAAGCGAACGAAAGTTCTCAGATACAACTTACTGTCAAAGGAAAAGGAAATCTCAAACTATTTGAATTACCAAAAGTTATCACTCCTGTTGAGCTAGAAAAGTACCAGCCTGAAAGAACAGAAAAAATTGGAGTACGTTCGTCGGGAATCTCAGGGAGGGTGTCTGATATATATACGATTGTCCCTCAATACAAAGGGAAGTACAAAATACCAACCATTTCATTTTCTTATTTTAACCCCAAAGAAGAAAAGTACCATACAATTAGTACCAACGATCTTTTTGTTGATGTTATTGAAGGAAAAGAATTAAACCCTGTTTTAGAAACAAATACAATTCAAAAACAAACCGTTGTTTCTACCGGTAAAAACTTTAGATACATTCAAACTAAAAGCCAATTAAGACCCATAGATTCGTCAGATTTTTTTAAGTCTAATTTATTTTATGTGCTTCTATTCATTCCTTTATTTACGATCCCAATTGTTATTTTAATCGCAAAAAAGAATGAAAAAAGAAATAATGATTTCATTGGGAGTAGGTCAAGAAAAGCAGAACGTTTAGCAAAAAAATATTTATCCGAAGCTCGAAAACAGCTCGGAAAAAAAGAAGCTTTTTATGAGTCTCTAGAGCGAGCTCTTCATAATTATTTAAAAGGCAAGTTGGGAATCGAGACCGCAGACATCAGCGAAGAAAAAATAACGGAACTGTTAGAAAAAAAGGAGGTCCATTCAAATACAATAAATGAATTTATTGAAGTTTTAAAACATTCAGATCTTGCGCGTTATACTCCTATAACAAATTCAGAAATGAAGGAAGAGTTTGAAAGAGCAAAAGAGGTTATTGTTCAATTAGACAAACAATTATAAGAATGAAAAAAATAGTCTTTTTATTGTGGATTGTTGCCAATTCAGTTGCAGCACAAAATGCAGACAGCTTGTTTGTTAAGGCAAATAACTTCTATAAAAGCGGTGAATTTGAGACTGCAATTGAGAACTATAAAAAAATAGAATCTCAAAATCTCATCTCATCTGAGCTATATTACAACTTAGGTAATTCTTATTATAAGCTCAATAAAGTTGGTCCATCTATTTACTATTATGAAAAAGCCCTATTATTGAATCCTCTGAATGAAGATGTCAAGAAGAATTTGGTGTTTGCAAAACGTTTGGCTCTAGACAACATTCAAAAGTTGCCACAAACTTTTTCGCAAAAAATTAATACGGATTATCTCCAAAAGCTTTCCTATGATAAATGGGCTGTTTTAGTTCTTGTGTTTTCAATTGCAGGAAGTATCTTGTTTTTATTATTCTTTTTTGAAGAAACTCCATCAAAAAAAAGACTTTATTTTGTCACTAGTATTGGATGTATTCTATTTTTTATAAGCGCATTATTGATAACAAACAATCAATATCAATTATCAAAAAACAAAACAGAAGCAATTGTCTTTGCCAATAAAACCGAAGTTAGAAATGCACCTACCCTAAATTCTGAAAAAATATTTACTTTGCATGAAGGCACTAAAATTATTGTGTTAGATATGGTTGATAATTGGAAAAAGATTAAATTAGCAGATGGAAAAATTGGTTGGATTATTGCATCCGATATAACACTATTAAAATCCTTTAAGTTAGATTGAAATTGATTCAGATTCGCATCGCTATTTTTTTTACATTAATGTTTTCTGGGGTAATCGTCACGCCCGGAATCATCTGCTTGGTTGATGACACCCAAGACATTAATTTTTTTCTTGACATGAATGAAGAAGAAGAGAATAAAGGAAAAGAATCGGAAAAAAATTTAGAAATAAAAATTGACTTTTCAGAAGAATTTAGTGATTATATATTGAGTGGTATTCAGAAAAAAAGGAACATCATTTTTAAATCAAAAAACTACACGTCAGAATATTCAAAAATTACGACACCTCCTCCACAATTGCTTGTGTAGCTTTTTCATTAATCAAAACAAATCAAAAAATTTAATTTTTAAATTACTCTAAAAAACATTTAGAGTAAAATACTTATATCTATGTTTAAATATATTAAAAACGACCTACCAGCGAGTATGGTTGTGTTTTTCGTCGCGTTGCCTTTATGTTTAGGGATTGCGTTGGCAAGTGGTGCTCCTCTTTTTTCAGGTTTAATCGCAGGGATTATAGGCGGAATTGTTGTGGGGTCTCTTAGTGGTTCTAAAATTGGAGTAAGCGGTCCAGCTGCTGGGCTCGCAGCCATTGTATTGACGGCTATTGGCACTCTTGGGAGTTATGAAAATTTTCTAGTAGCCGTTGTGTTAGGTGGAGTAATTCAATTAATTTTTGGACTCTTAAAAGCCGGAATTATTGGGTATTACTTTCCGTCGTCCGTAATCAAAGGAATGCTAACGGGTATTGGAATTATCATTGTTTTAAAACAAATCCCTCATTTTTTCGGATACGATACAAATCCAGAAGGAGATTTTGCTTTCTTTCATGTAGATGGTGAAAACACATTTTCTGAAATTTTTAAAACGATTAATAATATTAGTGTAGGATCTACTATTGTCGGTTTTATTGGGTTGGGAATTCTAATACTTTGGAACAATATCTTGTCAAAAAAAGGGAAAATTTTCAATATAATTCAAGGCCCTTTAGTCGCGGTTGTTGTTGGGATTATATACTATTTTTTCACAGATTCGGAATCTAAATACGGCATTAGTGCCTCTCATTTGGTGAGCGTTCCTGTGCCTGACAATTTTGATTCTTTTGTGAGTCAATTTAGTTTTCCAAATTTTGCTGCAATATCGAACCCAAAAGTATGGGTTATTGCATTTACCATAGCGTTGGTTGCTAGTTTAGAAACTTTATTGTGTGTTGAAGCTACTGACAAATTAGATCCGCATAAAAATGTAACCCCAACAAATAGAGAGTTACTTGCACAAGGAACAGGAAATGTCATTTCTGGATTAATAGGAGGGCTTCCGATTACTCAGGTAATTGTCAGAAGTTCTGCGAACATTCAGTCTGGTGGGAGAAGTAAATTATCCGCAATAATTCACGGATTCTTTTTATTAATTTCTGTAATTTTAATTCCAAACCTATTAAATAAAA
>Ga0209504_1002362_pt1 | contig 12910 bp, 7 predicted proteins | sample COGITO_mtgs_1005_FD_184791 | JGI IMG/M metagenome (GOLD analysis project Ga0209504, IMG submission 184791) | Pelagic marine microbial communities from North Sea - COGITO_mtgs_100511 (SPAdes) (version 2) | ecosystem: Environmental > Aquatic > Marine > Epipelagic ...
TTTTTATTTTTTTGTTTAAGATTATTAAAACTTGTTGTTGCGGCATATAGCCCGCGGTTTTAGTCACACGTGCCGTTTACCGTTGAGATTCATAATCCTGCGGTTGCGGAGATACGCAGCCAGTGTTGAATGGCTGCGTTCCTGTCTTGAGTTGGTATTTCGTCCGCCGCGAGATACGTTCGATGATCTTGGTACCACTTGTCAGCTGCTGCCTTTAATTTATCGATTTTTTAATGAACACCTATCTGGAAAATGCAAAATTCCAGCTGGACTTTTTTTTTCTCTCTATCGCTGCGTGCGCATCAATCAGTTCATCCCCCGGCTTGCAATCGTGGCGAGCTGCGCGGCGTACAACGCCAAGAGCACGTGCGGCGGGGTGGCCGGCTTGGCGTGCGGCATCTGCACATGCCGGACACCCTTGCCGGTGAGGTCGAGCGCAGCAGCGGCCGCTGCAAAGTCGGCCGCCGCTACCGTCAGCGCTGGGCTCGTGACGAGGCCCGGGCGGCCAAAGTCCGCGGCTGGGTCTTGGACGCCGGCGTGCACAACCACAACGCCGCCTTCCTGTGCCAGCGTTTTTGCTGCGGCGTCGGGGCCCACTGCAATGCGGCGCACTGCATGCGCGGCAAGCGCCGCGAGCGCCGAGCCCGCCACCGGGGGCTTGTCAACCCAAAGTGTAGGTGCCAGCACCGCCGTGACCGGGGCGTTTTTGGCCGTGGGGTCAAAGGGCTGTTGGGCGCTGGTCGCGGACACGCCTTTCGCAAACGCGTCAATGGCCTGCCACCCAAAGAGGTGGCACGGAAGTTGCGAACGAAAGGACGCGCCGCCATCGGCACCGCGCCCAAACATGGTCAGTGCTGGATGGCGTTCAAGTGTTGCTGGGTCAACCATGACAATGTCGGAAAACATGTACGGCATCCGACCCATGATCGCGCGGGCGAACGAGCCCGGGACGTTGTCGACGTCGGCCTGCCGCGCTTTTTGTGCGTCGCCGTGCGCCGCGCACGCCAGCAGCCGAACGTACGGCAGCAGCTCGGCGCACGCCGCGGGCAGCAGCACGTTCTCGATCCCCGCCGCCGTCAACACGGACGGCTGCACCGCCGCGGCCGCGCACGCCGCAGCGACCGCCGTGCAGTCGCACCGAACCGTCGCCGCTGGGTCTTGCGACGCCGTTGCGACCATGGGCAGCGCCGCTCGAGCCAGGTGGCCTTCGAGCTGCAGCGCAACGCCCGGCACCCACAGTGGTTCCCCCGACAGCGTCGAGATGCTCGCGTCGTTAAGCCGGAGCTGTTTGAGGTTTGGCGGCCTGGCGTCTGACGCCAGGCGGACATCGATGCCCGTAAGGTCCAGCTCTTCGAGCCCGCGGCAGTCGGCGGTCCAGGGCACGTACGATTCTGGCCACTCGTGCTTCCGAACGGCGGCAGCGGCGCCGCCGTCGCCGTCCCCCAACCGAACCGTCAGCTTGCGGAGGTTGCCGTGCACAATCTGGCTGTCCAACGTGTAGATATCGAGAACCAGCTCCATTGCAGTTTCGGCTTCAAACGTAAACTCCTTGACCGTCGGCGGCACCGCGTGGACCACCTGCGCCGCTCGCCACCCCCCCTGGGAGTGCCGGCACCGCACCACGCTGTACTCGATGAGGTTGGGCAGCAGTGCCGCGAGCGCGTCCACGGGCGTCCAGTTGGACGACGGCGTGTCGATGGTTACAAGCGCAAGCGTGTGCACCGCGCTCAAATCCAGCATGGATGGCAAGGAATCGACCAGCATCAACGTAATTGTCTTTGAGCCGCGACCTGCGCCTTCTATCTCGACGCTGCCCGCCACAATCGCGGCTGAGCCCGCCGGGCCCGCCGGGCCCGCTGGGCTCAAAGATGGGAGGATTGTTGCAAACACGTTTACGAGGTGCAGCTTGTCGCATTCGATCGCGGGGCGGCCGGCCCGGCCGGTCCAGCGCGTGTGCTGGCGGGCGCCGGTTGCAAGGCATGTGGCGTACGTCGACGTCATCTGCACACACTTGGCGGCCAGCGTCTGCATGCCCGGCGTCAACGCAACGGCAAAGGCTTCGCTGGCCGTGAGCTTGACCGTTTGCAGCGGTGGCGCGCCCGCCGGCAACTCCGGGATCTTGAGCTCTTTGTTGGAGCAGTCCAAGTGGCGAAGGGCTGGGCACGCATGGAGCATGGCCGTTTCCGAGCGGGGCGGGCACGCGACGGACGCAAACGGGCCTTCGAGCTTTTTAAGCCTGGGGTAGACGTCCCCAAGCACCAGGCGTGTGTTTGTCGTGTTGCGTTGGTCTTGCCGCAAGGCGACAATCCCGAGGGGGAGCCCGGTCACCACGGTTTGCAACGCCGGCACGCCGGGGGACACCTTGAACGACGTTGTGAACAACGCGACGCCCACCCGGAAGCCGGCGCCCACCAGCCTCCCGGTCATGCAGAGCCGGGTTTTCCCGCTGGTATTCGGAGTCCACTTCGAGCGTCGTGCTGGGTCGCCCTCGCGGGGTTTGCTGGCAGCAATGTTCCCTTCGATCGGCATCTCGATGGTGAGCGGGCACCGGCGGCCATCGCCGCCCCAAAACCGGCAAAAGTCGCCGACGAGCGTCGCGGTCATCACCACAGTATCGTCGCCGTACATGTTGTCGATCAACGTTGGGATGCTGACCGTCTGGTCGCTGCGGAAGAGCCTCTTGCAGTGCAGGTGCAGGTACCGGTACCGCCGCGGGTGCGTCAGCCGGAGCGCCCGGACCAACTCGCGCATCACGGGCGTTGGCAGTGTTTCAACGATCATCGCCATGATCTCGATGGGGTAAATAAATTCGGTGCATGCAGACATGTTGTTTCTTCTTTTGATTCGTTTGATAAAGTGACTGCAGCCAATGATTGCTCCAAGTTAAAACTCAAATTAAAAAAAATAAAAATAAAAATAAAAAAACTACAAAAATGTCCAATGGACAATTTGTCATGTGTGAAGCAATTCGATTTTTTTCCTTCATCATGCCACAACAACCACCCCCCACTTCTTCACAATGAACGCGATCACCGCAAACTTCTTCGCACAAGCGTACCCTCAATGCGAGGTGACGATTTCAGACAATGTACCTAATTGGCTCCACGCACGACACTCGTCGTCGAAGCATCCAAAGATCGGCCAGGCACCAAATGCTGTGGCGGGCTACACGCGCGTTGGCGGTGGGTTTTCGCGATTGGTCGAGTACGAAAAGCCAGGGGTTGCAACAATTACCGTGGAGCGGCTGCCGTGCCGTTCAGTGTCGTCGCACCGCGCGGCTTTGACAGGGCAGTGCGAAAAACCAGGCAGTGTCGCACGGGAAGCCCAATGATCCCCGCAGTGGGCACGCTGAGCGCCGCGTCTTGCACTTGGTTCGGGCCACGCAGCCAGCCAAGTGGAGAAAGATGCTGCAGGAACGTGGGAGGCGGCTGGAGCTCCGTGTCGAAGCTTTGGGGGGTGGTGGGTCTGCTCTGCCGTGCTATGATTGCCGTCGCTTTTTGGTTCGTTATTTACCAGACATGAGCGTCGTGTGCGTGCGGGGGGGCAGCATAGAATGGAAGTCGCGTGCGAGGCACCTTCCCGAAACAAAGCGCTCTAGAGCCACAATAGAATTTCATGCCCATTTATTGTAATTAATAAAATCAGTTTGTTTTTAAGCGTTGCGAATTTCCCTTTAATTTAACTGTACAATTGAAAAGTCTCTCCCGCATTAAAAATACGATCGGCCGTGCACGCCGCGGCGTACGGGGGGCGCGCCCGGAGTGGGTCAAGCAAGCAATCAAGCATCTTTTTTCTTTCGTGCCTTTTGCGATGCGGTTTCGTACGCTTTGAGCGCGGTCCACCGCACGTGGGCTGCTTTGCGGATTGCGGTCCACGTCTCGGCCGACTGCGAAAACGTTTCGGTCATGGACCACATTTTAGATTAGATTTATTTTATTTTATTTTATTTTTCTTTTTTCCCGCAATAAATACTGGCGCTGCAAGCAGTACTTGACTCGAGCTCGAGCAGCACGCGGTGCTCATGGTAAATAGTCACCTGCTCAGCGCGCGCTGCCCACGGGCTTTCCGTCGCTGCATCGCGGCGTCCTTATTGCCGCCGCGCACCACCGGGGTTTTTGTCAAGATTTTTTTGGATGGGCGGCAGTACGCGTGACGGTCGTTGTGCAGCGCCGCACGGCTTGCACGGGCGCTCCTCCATACCCCGTTGATGCTATTTGTAAACTTTTTGGACGCGCGATATTAAAGAAAAGGACGAGTTGTCGAATACCGTTTTCTTTATCATTTCTGTTTTGCTCATGCATTCGTTGGTTTCACAGGGCAACCCCCAGTTTTGTAATCGCATGCCCCAATAATGGTTCATTCTTAATTCGGATGCTGGAACATCCACTGACGACCCACTTTGAAGAATATTGTGATGCATCTGGGCACGCACGTTTTTAGGGCGATAGATTGGTTTGTCAAGAGTGTTTGCTGGGAATGGTGTTCGCCGGACAATTCTTTCGGCAACCCATTCAGACGGACGTGAAGTGTCGTTTCCCAGGAACAAAAAATTTTTTATCGACAACTCAGAAATTTCAGGTCGAGATAATGCATTTATTCTACGAGGCAACCACCCAGCGTCAAAATCGATCAAAGAGAAAGGATATTCGTCCATGTCAAATGCAATCTGCCAGTCACTCAGGTGTCCGTAAGAGTCAATTGCGTGTTGGTATGCCCTGATCTGCGTCCCCCCCAGGGTGTGTGGGTGGTTGTATTTGCCCCAATCTATATAAAGTATGTTAGAACGAGAAGCCGCCCATTTTTTTAAAGCTTCATCATCTGTCATGTGACAATCATACAAATAGATTGTTTGAACGCCTGCATAAATCATATATTTTACCCACTGATCCAGTTCAAACGTTGTCCACTTTGCCTTATCGTGTCGGTATATTCGTACCGCAAGAACCGCGTCAATTCGCAGCACGGGCAATGTTGTACTTGGCGTTGTACTTGTCCGAATTGAAGTAGGTGCAGCAATCGCCGTGTACGTACGTAAAGTTTTAGGTTTCTCAAAACGCCGAAAAGTTGCACAAATAAAAAACACAAGACAAAAAATTAAGCACGCAAATTTTGGGCGAACAAATCGGCGTGCCTTTTTTGCGTAGCAGGCGTCTTTCATAGTGCCGTGCTTGTGCAGCGCGGGGGCGATGCTTATATCCGACGGACAACATCCGAAAATGATCCACCAGGCATGTTTGCAGCAACGCTAGTGTACACTTCCGGCAGTGAGTGTATAGCGGGGGGTGTATAACGCCACCAAGTACCCTGTGGTTGCACACACCCAACTGGGATAAATTGACAGATGACAAAAAAGTGGGTGGTGATTGTTTGCATGTGTACGTTGGCGGCCAAGTTCGTTGCGGAGATCGCGGTGCTTGAGCGGCGGCACCCGGTGCACGCCACGCCGACGGTGGCGCCGACGCCGTCGACGCGGTACCACGAGTACCGGGACCGGCGGACGGCGCCGACGGTCGAAATGGTGACGGCAACGGCAAAAGTGGTGCCGGCGTCAAATAAAACAGAAGAAGACGTGTTAATACTGGTGTTGTCCCGACGCCCAGCATTCGAAACGCGCACAACAATACGGGAAACGTGGGGGAAAGGCTGCACAAACATACGTTTTGTTGTTGGGTCCTGCTGCAGGCTACCGCAAAGCACCGTTCAGCCGTGGACGTGCATCCCCCACGCCCCCCGTTCCGCGTCCCAGCAAGAGGTGGATCGCAGAACTGCAGATTGTGTTGAGGAAGATCGTCAGCTAGAGCGCGAACGCAATCAATTTAATGATATGGTATTTGCACGCACGGTTGACGTGTACCGACATTTGCCACAGAAGTTAAAGGAAGGGTATCAATGGGCAATGCAGAATTCGTTGGCAGAGTGGATTATCAAGACGGACGATGATTCAGTCGTACGTGTTAAAGCACTGACGAAGTATCTGCGCACAACCTTGGATGCGTCCGTTCCTACCGTGTACGGATCCATCAGCAAGGGGTGGGGTGTGCATCGTGCTGGAAAATGGGCCGAGCGCACGTACGCCCCACCAACGTACCCTGCATTTCCGCTTGGGAGTCATGGGCACGTTGTCAGTCGTCCTGTTGCGCAGTGGATTGCAGACAATCAACACGGGTTGATAAACTACCAAGGCGAAGACGTGTCAATTGGCATATGGCTTGACGGGTCTCCGTTGAAATCTAAAGTAAAATGGGTCGCAAGCAAGCACACCGCAAACCATGGAAATTGTTTCGACCCGTCCTTGTGGATGATTGGCCACGATATTTCGGCGGCCAAGATGCGGAAATGTTTTGGCGCAGCAGCCAAATCTGTATCAATCAAGCCCCTTGGCCGGCTTGGCAACCTTATGTTTGAGCATGCATCGGCGTACGGCCTGGCGCAGCAGGCCAACGTGCCGTTTTGCATCGACCGCGGCAACAGCGAATTTTCGTTTAGCGTGCTTCGCGAAACGTTTGTTGGACCGTTTCCACCGTATTGCACGCACCGGGGTGCAGCATCGATTGCAGAAGCAGGATACGCCATGCACGATGCTCGCATTGCTGGCATGTTGCGTCAAACCAACACGCCGGCGACATTAAACGGTTACTTCCAGTCGTGGCGATACTTTGAGGGAATTGCACCCGCTGTACGTTCTTTGTTCACGTTTAAACCGGATGTGATGGCGCAGGCTCGCACTGCAATAAATCGTGAGCGGAATCAGCAGTACGTCGGGGTTGTCGGCATTCACGTGCGTCGCGGGGATTACATGAAGTATGGGTACTTACGATTTCCGCCGGCTTCCTATTTTGAAAGCGCGATGGTGTTATTTCCGCGCCATCAATTCATTGTACTGACAGAAGACATTGCGTGGTGCAGAGAGCAATTGTTTTTTATGAACAATGCTGTTAAAATAATGCCAGCCGGCCGGGCTGGGCCAGTCGACATGGCCATTTTGTCACTGTGCGACGGCATCATATTGACGCTCGGGACATTTGGGTGGTGGGGTGGGTGGCTGGCAAACAATGCGCGTGTTGTGTATTATGCAAACGTGTTTAAACTCGAGCATCCAACAAACAAAGGTAAGGTGCAATACGAAGACCATTTTTTGCCAGGTTGGACGGCCATCCCGGTTGTTTCCAAAAAAAGTTTAGTCAAGTCATCAGACAAAATTATGCAAAAAGGTGAATGGGAAGGAAGTCCGATTGTGCTTCGAAAATACAAGCTGGTATTTTGGACTATTCCAAAAAATTCGTGCGAGGAATTCAAACGACTTTTTCGACGTATGGAAGGGTATGCGGATTGGCGGACTCGGTACAATTCCCCCCGTGGCTATGCTCACGATGGACCCGCTTCTACTTTGCCGCACGACCCGTCTCAAAACGGGCTAACCTACTTGTACAATTTGAGTGCAAAGGAAGCAACAACCATACTTAACGATGAAACTTGGATCAAAGCGCTTTTTTGGCGCGATCCAATGGAACGGTTTGTATCAGCCTATCTGGACAAGATTGTTAAACATCCGTACTACAACACGCGATTGGGGTGGGATTTTAAATTGTTTGTATCTAAGGTAGAGAACGGCAAACGAGACGTACATTGGAACCCACAGTGCGAGTTGTATGATTGCAACAAGTGGATGCCCATAATAAATTTTATGGGGCATATTGAGACAGCAGCGGAAGACACCGAACGTCTGCTGCGTCAGATTGGGGCGTGGGAAGATTTTGGGGCAAATGGTTGGGGCGTGGACAAAAATATGCCGATATTTCAAGGAAAAAAACACGCGACACATACAACAGGGGCGCACGAGCGAATGCACGAATTTTACGCAGACGGCAAGATAAGACAGAGGGTCAAGTTGCTGATGGCAACGGATTTGAAACAAATTATTAAAGCAACACACGTTCACCGCCAATCCGACTCCTCAAGCGGCGCCACTGGTAAAGTATGGATTGATGCCCGTCGTCGTTCACCGCTGCCGCTTAAATTTCAACATTGGACTGCACCGGCGCTTGCAAACGACGTTGTGGCATCATGTACCCGATGGGGGGTCGTTACAACAATCAACGCACCCACGGAGGCAGTGCAACGGGTGGCTAACGACCCTAATTGGTGCACTGTCGTCGTGGGGGATATTCAAGGCCCGGATGCATACGACATGAAAGGCGTCGTTTTTCTAAATCCGGCGGCCCAACGCCGGCTAAGCAAATTGTACAACATGATTGACATTTTGCCGTGGCGACACTTCGGCCGAAAGAACGTTGGATATCTCTATGCCATCGCAAAGGGCGCCCGGCTCATTTACGATTTCGACGACGACAACGTGTTGCACACAGCTATACCGCAGACCACAACTATTAACAATAGTGCATGCTGCACCGTAAACAACGCGTCCTGTATTTACAACCCGTACCCGGCAATGGGATCAACTGCAGACCCTGTTGCATGGCCACGCGGCATGCCTCTCGTTGAATACCACAACGCATCCAGCCGACGTGCGTGTATTGCAATCCAATGCCCGTCGAGCGCGTTGGTGCTGCAATCGGTAGCCAACAATGATCCAGACGTGGACTCTGTGTATCGGCTAACGCGTGCGCTTCCGTTTGATTTTCGGGGCAATGTCAGCGTGGTGATTCCAAAGGGTGTGTTCTCGCCATACAACGCGCAGGCATCCTTGCATGCGTACGATGCTCTGTGGGCATTGCTATTGCCCATAACAGTTCCAGGCCGGGTGAGCGACATCTGGCGTGCATATTTAGCACAGCCGATATTATGGAGTCTTAACGCAACCATCGCTTTTGTGCCCCCCATTGTAACACAAAATAGAAATACCCACAATTACATGGCAGACTTTGAGGCGGAGCAACACTTATTCACGCGAAGCAGCCAGCTGTTAACATTTTTGGGCGCGTGGCATTGCCCCTCTATCCCACAAACGGTACCTGCGTGCATAGAACAATTGTGGGCCGAGGCATATGAGCGCGATTATTTGCAAAACGAGGATGTACTGTTAATGCAACGATGGATAGACGCGTTGCTATATGCAAAGTATAATTTTCCGCGCATAAACTAATTTTAATTTAATGTTAATTTGTTTACTCGTGTAATACGACGTGTTTGCCAGCGGGGTTGTGCCAAAATTCATCCCGCACAGACGCCTGTGTGTTTGTGGAAACTGTCTGGATGTAGAACCACCAAGTGCAGTAAAGGCACCATACCATATAAATACACCCTGGATCATGACAACCCAATACGCACTGAAAGTTTGCTGTTGATCAAACAAAAAGCTACCGTATACACGTTGTGCAAATCAGGCGCATTAAAAAAACAGTTAAAATGCAAACGCGGTATAAATGCGGCGATGTATTTCCTGTGCACCAAGGTGGCAAAAACGGCATGCTGCTTACAAGCGTTGTAATATCATTATTAGCGGGTCGTGTGCATTCTGTTCCAGTGATTGGCATCTTAAGCCACGAAAACAATCGCGGACTGCGAGACGCGATCAGACAAACATGGGCAAAGTCGCGAGTGTGCGATGTATGGTTTTTGATTGACGCGCCTACGCAACCGACAAACAACGAAGTTGCGCAGTTCAACGACATTGTTTTCCTGGAATCACCGTATCGTGGCCGCGCCGTTCGTTTCGGAGACAAGTTGTATCGATGGTTTCATTACGCAGTCCGTGCGTTTCCGAACGCACCGTGGATTGGAAAAAGCGACGACGATGTGTTTGCGGATTTGGACGCAGTCTCAGCGTTTATTGGACCACATTTGTCCCCAACGTTGTACGCCGGGTGGTTGCACGGCAAAAAAGCAATGGCCCCCACGGAATTAAATCGGATTGATGAGGCATTCGTTGTTGTCGGAATGGCATTGGTCAAACGACTGGTTCGCCGCTCTTATTGTGTGGACAATACGCAATGTGGTACCACAGGCTTACGGGATACAAACTATGGTGGTACCTCGTTGGGATTGTGGCTTTCAGTCTACGATGACGTTATCACGCTGCCCCTTAACCAGCACATGGTGCTAACTAAAATGCGGGGGGTCGTGATTGACCCATCTGTTATGTATGTTGTAAATTCGATAAAGACCGGGGGCGCCATTCGGCGGTTAGCCCGCATTTACGCTACTCACGGCAGCAAGGGCAAACTCGCCAGGCATCCGACCGACCATGGGATTTGCACGTTTCCACAGCCGTTGTACAATGAAAACAAACGCTACACCACATTTAAACGAATGGGGCTAGTTAAACGCAAAGAGTTGATCCGAATTATGGACAACCTGCATCAATTTTCAGATTTTAACAAGGATACAATGTTTATGTACCTTGACAGTGGCGTGGCGTTAGGCTTGTACCGCGAGGGAACCTTGAAGGAAGATGGCGATGTAGACGTCAGGTATGGGTTTGCGGTTAATACGTTTTTAAAACTCCCGGATACAAAAAATGCAGTCGGGTTAACCATAAGTATGAACAACGTCGCAAAATGGGGAGACTTCGCCAACCCAAAAGTGGGACCTGGTCCCCGTTCTCTGTCCGCAGCTAAAATAACTGCGATCAACAGCATGCTTTGCACCATTCACCGCGATAATTTAACGTTTAAAATGCATCGGGACCAAAAAGAAACGCTGCGTCGAACTTACGGCCCGTTGTGGTTTGTACGTTTGCCATTTAAGAGTGCAGCTCCTGACATGATTGCTCCCAGTAAAGCTGGATGGGCTCAAACTATGGCCGTGCTGAACCGCATGGACATTGACAAAAATCAACGCATTACCGTTACCGAATTGGATCAATATACAGTTAACGACGGTATAAACAAAAAGGCGTACGCCGACCAAATTTCAGCCATCGAGCGATGCAAAGCCGCCGCGTTTGCAACATGGATGTTCCAGTTTACCCGCAAGCCGTACAAAATTTCAAGCACGCAATGGAAACGCGACGGCACTCCGTTTTTTGAAAACTGGTTTGCCAACGAATGTAACAATTAAATCATGTTTATTTTTGCAATCGTTATAAACCGCGTGCAGAAATGCGGTCAATTATAGCGGTCGTAGATATTCCCGGAGTTCGCGGCACTTCTCTGTAAATGCCAAGCGATAGTGCATTGCCATACATTTTTGCCTTATCTGCATCCGAAATTTCACTCCCGTGAATTACAAAATCAATGCCAGTGTCTTTCAAGAATTGGGACGCAACCGCAAGGGGCGCGTTCAACACAACTTCGTCGACATACTTGCAAGCTCGCACCACTTCTGCGCGCTCGTCCATTGTGCATACCGGCGTTCTCTTGTAACCGGTTATCGTTTTATCATTGTGGATGCCAACAATAAGATACACACTTTCATCGGATTGCATCCCATCTTCTCGAAACTGTTTACATTGTTTTAAATATGCCACGTGACCTGCATGAAACAGATCGGCGCACATATCGACGTATATTTTTACAGGCATTTTGTAGCACAACCCAAACTTTTGCGCTTGCAAACATCCCATGCTTTATAAGCATGCTGTCAACTTTGGCTAAACGGGGTCTGAACATTTAGCGCGACCGGCCAGCGAATGCAGTCATCAATATTTCGTGTTGGCCTGCCAGGTTTAAGGCCAGCTGGCATGGATGAAACAGCATCTGCATTGGCTTGTGCGTGCTCGCGAAGGCAAACTTAACCGATGCCCTGGAGCGTGAAGATAACGCATACATCACCCGGAGATTTTTTGTTTATAAAAAAGGTGTACATTCAGGTTCTTGGGGCGTGTAGCCAAATTTGTTTATTGTAAATGTGAACACGCCACACCTGCTTTGCACCTTTCTTTGTCTACTCGGCCGCGCGCTGCTCCGCGCCCGCCGCCGTCAACGGCCCGCCCACGTACACCGGTAGCTTCTCGCCGTAGTATGCCTGGGCTCGCTGGAGCACCTTTTCTTGGTAGTGAAACTTAAGGTACCTGTCGGTGTGCAGCTCCTTGTTGGCCGCCGCGATTGTGCGGATCCGTAGCGCCTCGGACTCGGCCTCGATCTTCCTTTCGAGCGCCTTGGATTCCGACGCAATCTTGCGCTCCGTGGCCTCGGTCTCGGCCTTGGCGATCCGCAGCTTGCCGGCGTACTCCTCCGTGAGCAGCTTCTCCATCTGCTTGGCCTCGACCATCATCTTTGCCGTCTGCGACTCCTTGAGCTTGCGCGCCTGCGTGTCGACCTCTGCCTGCAACGCGGTCCGCTCCGCGGCCTTGCGGTCGTAGTTGGCCTGGATCTCCGCCGGGAACGCTGGCTTGTGCACCACCACGTCCGTAATCGCCAGGCCCGTCCGCCGTCCCGCCTGGTGCGCCTCCAGCCCGGTCTGGAGCGCGTCGTTCATGCCCGAGAACGAGGTCCGGATCTCTTCGAGCGTCATGTCGTTGCACATCTCCAACACGCGCTGCGTCACCTGCGCCGTGATGAGCAGTTCATCGTAGTCAAAGCCGTACTCGCGCACAACCGGCACCACGCGGTCGGCCGGAAGTTGGTTGTACACCAAGATTGCGGGGAACACAATCGCAATGCCTTCCTGCGTGCTGCACTCGATGGGCGGAATCGCATCGACCTGCGGCTTGACGTCGACGTCAACAATCGAGAAAACGGTCCCAAACCGAAGGTAAGGCCCGCCAGCGGGCAGCGGCTCGGGCGCGACCGCACCAAAGGTAGAGCGCACGCCGACAAAGCCCGTGGTCACGTACGACGTCTGCAGCCGTGCAAACACGCCGGCCGCAACGACGGCGGCGAGCAATGCACCAAGCAATTCGGAAAAGTTCATGTTCGTGTTCAAGATCGATCCAGAATGAATTGTGTCCCCCCAAAAAACGAGGTCGATGCCCATTTTCAAGTTTTTTTTTTTTTTTTTTTTTTTTCCC
>Ga0209504_1002365_pt1 | contig 12907 bp, 15 predicted proteins | sample COGITO_mtgs_1005_FD_184791 | JGI IMG/M metagenome (GOLD analysis project Ga0209504, IMG submission 184791) | Pelagic marine microbial communities from North Sea - COGITO_mtgs_100511 (SPAdes) (version 2) | ecosystem: Environmental > Aquatic > Marine > Epipelagic ...
ATTCTGTCCAACCAACTGAGTTCGCTGGTTAACCGAATCCATCACACCGGCCATACCCAAACTCCTTATTTGAGTAACAGATTGCTGTCAGCGTAGCAGGCGGCACGCGCCTTGCTATCTAACCCATATGAACATTGAAACGACAACTAACCGACGCTCACTGACAAAATGCCGCTACTGGCTGGCAGTTGTACCCGCTTTGCTGGCACTCGGCTATAGCGCAATGGCAACAGCCGACTTCACACGACCCGAACAACTTATCGGCGCTGGGGAAGTTTTTCTTGAGCAAACGGTGAGTGATTATTTACAGCGTAGCAACATAGCTGGCCGTCATGAGGTTCAAATCAATCGACTCGACCCTCGCCTGCGCCTGCCATTGTGCGCACAACCACTGACCACCACTTTGGAAAGCCCTGCCGAGCCCATTGGTCGCGTGACCTTGCGCGTACGCTGCGAAGGGGATGCACCGTGGACGGTGTTCGTGCCTGGGCAAGTGCGTTTGTACCGTGAGGTGGTGATCGCCAATCGTCCGCTCAAACGCGACAATCTACTGACAGAAATGGATATCGTGCTGGCCGAACGTGATGTTGGGCTACTCAATCAGGGCTATCTAACGGCACTCCGACAGGCCCTTGGCAAAAAATTGACGCGCTCGCTGCTACCCGACCAAGTCCTTGCGCCAAATCATGTTCAATTAGCCGAAGCGATACGCAAAGGTGATTATGTGGTTATCAGTGCACGCAGCGGTGGCATCAGCGTGCGTATGCCAGGCGAAGCCTTGTCGGACGGCACGCTTGGCAAGCAGATCAGCGTACGCAATCAACGCTCCAATCGCGTGATCAGGGCCCGTGTAGTCGGGCCTGGACAGGTTGAGGTGGCAATGTAGGCATGATTCTTGTTTTAACTTTGTGCACTCAGTGAGCTGACGATTATCCACACTGCGTTTAGACTGTTATCGGGCGCACATTTTTTGCCCTAAAGTTTTCCAGGGTAAGGCCGACAACCAGGCAAGCGTCCAAACACTGTTCGAGGTTTTGCATCATGGTCATCGACATCAACCGGCTCAACAATGCCGCAACGCCAGCCAACTCGGGGCGTACCGGCAGTGCACAAGCAGGTGGTCAGAATGAAGCCATCGGCAACAAACAACCTGGCAACGTACCCAGCACCGCCGCCCAGGCCCAGCAAGCCGGCAAAAGCGGAGAACCGGTGCAACTGAGCCGCGAAGCCCAACAGCTGCAAAAAGTCAGTGAAAAACTGCGCGATCAGCCTAGCGTCAATAAAGAACGTGTTGCCCAACTGAAACAGGCGATTGATGACGGCAGCTACCAAGTTGATAGCCAGCGCGTCGCCAGCAAACTGCTTAATTTCGAATCCCAGCGCTAGTCATCGGGCTACGCTGGGGTAATTGGCCGCCCAATAGACACTTCATGCCATGTGCTGAAGCGTTTGTTACCCCGAAGAGCCCGCCATGCACGACACCGCCCTGCTTGAACTGTTCAGCAACGATATCGGCACCGCCGAGCAATTGCTTGAATTGATCGACACCGAATTCAAAGCCCTCAGTGACCGTGACCTGCCTCACCTGCAGAGTATTCTCACGGAAAAACTGCCGTTGTTAGCGCAACTCGACCAGCACGGCAAGGAACGCAGCCAGCTGCTCACCGGCCTCAGCCTCAGCGCCGACCGCGCCGGCTTGCAAGCACTTGCAGCACAATCCAGTCACGGCGAACTGTTGCTTGAGCGTGGCGATCAGCTCAATGCTCTATTAGAACGCTGCCAGGCAGCCAACCTGCGCAACGGTCGATTAATCCGCTCCAGCCAGGCCTCAGCCAACAGTATGCTCGGCATTCTGCGCGGCAATGACACACCCAGCCTCTATGACAGCCGCGGCAGTGCCGCTAGAATCGGCCACCAGCGCCCGCTCAGCCAGGCCTAAACCTTTAAAAGGCACAGGGGACATACTGTCATATAGCCAGTATGCTAGTGCCATTGCATTTGCTCGGAGAGTTACGGACTGTGTCCAGCCCCTTTAGCCAGGAAGATGGCCCGCAACCCCCCAAGGTGCTTAAGGCACCCATGGAAATAGTTGCCAACCTGCGCCAACTGCAACAAGACCACGACCCACTGATCATCACCTTCCACGAACGCAATCAGCGCTTCCAGAGTTACGTGATCGAGGCTGATCGCGATAAAAACCTGTTGATTCTCGATGAGCTGATGCCGAGCGACGGCGAACGCTACCTGATCAGTGGCGAAACCTTCAGTGTCGAAGCCTTCCACGATGGTGTTCGGGTCGCTTGGAAATGTGAGCAGAACGTGCGCATTGCCGAGCATCAAGGTGCGCGCTGCTACTTCAGCCCGATGCCGACCGAGGTGCTGTATCACCAGCGCCGCAGTGCTTATCGCGCACCACTTAAGCAAGCCGAATTAATCAAGATTGAACTCGCGGGCAACAAGCTACGCACGGCTTTACCGGGGCAGTTGCTGGATATCTCTGCCACCGGTTGCAAGTTACGATTTCCTGGCGACATCAGCAGCAGCCTGCAAGCCGGCCAAGTCCATGAAAGTTTTTCAGCACGGTTTCCATTTGGCGTCATGACTACGCCCGTTGAAATACGCCATGTGCAATACGAAGATAAGGTTGACACTACCTTTGTAGGCGCGCGCTTTCATCGTATCAGCGGCCAGGAGCAACGCCAGGTCGAGCGCTTCGTCTTTCAATTACAGCGCGAAGCGCGAGCAGATGGCGACGGTCTGTTCTAGCAAGCGCTGTGTATAGCCGGCTAAATTTGGATATTCAGCTCAGCCAACCGCGGCAAGTCCTCAGGTCGGTCTACATCCCATAGCATGGGCAGCAGCGCCGGGGGCCAACCCAGCTGCTGTAAGCGCTTCAGTGTGATATTGAAGACTCGCTCAGTCCCCCATGGCATATCACTGAACAAAGTGGCATCCATACGGCGCAACCCCAACAGCACATAACCGCCATCTTCTGCCGGGCCGATCACCACTTTTTGTTCTTGCAGCGTTTTACACGCCGCCTGCAGATAGTCGCCATCTATCGCAGGACAGTCATTGCCGATCAGAATTACGGCATCGCTTTCTGCCAATCCCAGGGTCGCAATACGACGCATACGCTCACCCAGATCACCAGCCGGCTGCTCGACCAGCGTCCAGCCAAGACGCTGCGCTAACGCCTGTAGGTCTGCACTGGGCAAATCGTCCAACCATAAAAAACGCTCACTGAAGCCATGCGCAGGTAACTGCAAAGCACGCTCCAGCAACAGCTGCTGTAAATCACAGGCCCCCTGAGGCCCCAGCGCTGGAATCAGGCGCGTTTTCACCTGCCCCGCCACGGGTGCACGTGCAAGCATGTGCAGTGAGATCGAAAGATTCATAGCAACGACCCTCGACGGTACTGGCGAGCCAGTTTTTCTGGACTCACACCGCAGTAATAAGCTAAACGCAGACACCACATCAGCACCACGGTACGCCAGATACCTTTTTCCTCCCAGCGCCGACTGGAGGTCGACAATGGTGGGCGCAGGCAACGCGGGCGAGCCTGCACCCTCAAGCGCCGACACAGCTGTAAATCCTCCATCAGCGGAATCGACGCATAACCACCTAAGGCGTCAAACCCCTGCCGGGTAACAAATATCCCCTGATCACCCGAAGCGATGCCGGTAAGCCGAGAACGCAGGTTGATCATCCAACCAATCACCCGAAACGCCAGCCCTCCCCCGGACAAACGCACATCAAAACGCCCCCACAGCGGCCGCTCACCAAGCACACTCTGCAAGCGACTAAGCGACTCGGCACTGACCCGCGTATCGGCATGCACGAACCATAGGTATTCGCCACGGGCTAGCGCCGCACCCGCGTTCATCTGCAGTGCGCGGCCTGGGGCGGTCCTAAGCAGTTGGTCCGCTCGCCCTAATACCAGCTCGCAGGTGCCGTCACTGCTACCGCCGTCGACCACAATCAGCTCCGCTCCGGCAGCACGCAGAGCAGACAAATCATCTAGCAAGCGCGGTAACACCTGCGCTTCATTACGCACGGGGATTATCACGCTGAGCTGCGGCATCACATGCGCATCTCTTGCTGGGCGGATGACTCAGTTGCAGACTCAACGCTCGCGTCCGGCGCAGGGCTGTTGTCATGCATCTGCTCATGCACCACCTGCTCATCCACACGCGGATCGAGTGCTGCCGTCAGCGGCGAACTGGTGGTGCTATCGGGCATCGGAATATGGTGCAGCGGCGCATCATCCACCTGATGCAGGTGGGTCACGCGCTCAGGCCGTACGCGTATCACCAAGATCAAAGAGCCCGCACAGACGAAGGCGTAAAGCATATTTGCGCCTAAGAAGCGCATCAACACCCCCGCCAACAGCGGCCCAATACAGGCGCCCACGCCAAAAGTCACCAGCAGCATGGCGGTCAACGAAACCCTGCGCTCAGCCTCCACATGGTCATTAGCCAGCGCCACCGCCAATGGATACAGGCTGAACTGCAGCGCAGACACCAGAAAGCCAACCACAAACAACAGCGGCAGTGTGGCCTGCGGCAAGATCGCCAGTGGCAAAGCTGCCAGCGCCAGCAGAGCGGCGCAGCCGCGAATCAAACGTACCCGATCATGACGATCAGACAGCCAGCCCAGCGGCCACTGCACCACCAGACCGGCAATGATGCAGCACCCCATAAACAGGCCGATCTGCTCAGTGGACAGCCCCATCCGCGTGCCATACAGCGGCGCCAGACCGTAGAACGAGCCGATCAATAACCCCGCGACAACGATAGTGGTTAATGACAGTGGCACGCGGTCGAGAAAAAAGCGCATGTCCAAGGGTGCAGGGTGCAGAGGCTCAGGGTGTAACTTACGGGTCAATGCCACAGGCACTAAACACAGCGCAAAACACAGCGCCACCAGCATCAGCAGCTCAAGGCTGAGCGCCGGATGCACGACCAGCACGAGCTGCCCCAAGATCAAGCCTAAGTAGGAAGCCCCCATATAGCCGGCAAACACCTGCCCACGCTGGCTGGTTTCGGCCTGCTCGTTGAGCCAGCTCTCGATCACCATGTACTGGCACATCATGCCCAAACCCACCAACACCCTCAGTAACAACCAACTGGGTAGCCAATCGCTCAGGCCATGCCCCAGCACGGCAGCGGTCACCACACCGGCACAGGCAACATAAGCCCGGATATGGCCGACGCGGGCAATCAATCGATGACCCAGTTTGCCGCCCAGCACCAGCCCCAGATAATTAGCCGCCATCAGCGCACCGACCCAAAGACCATCGGCCGTTTCCGCCAGACGCAATGCGAGGTAGGTACTCAATAAACCTGAGCCCAGGAGCATCAACAAGGTGGCGAAATACAGCGAACTGAACGATTTAAGGATCACAGACATGGGACGGCACATGGCTCCATAGAGGGCCGCCAAAGCTATGCTCGGCGGCCAGGCGTTAGATTCTGTTTACGATCTCGCGAGCTCGAGCCCGGCAAGGCACTACGTTAGTAACAGCCCAGGCTTGGCCCGAAAAACCAGCTCACAGTAGATCGTAGACAGACTCTCAGGCGTGGGCCGCCAGCACGCGGCGCTCCCACGGAGTAATTTCATCAAAGAAGCTGGTGAGCTCCATGGTCTTGCTGGCGATGTAGCCTTCGATAAACTCTTTACCGAACAGTTCCAACGCCAGATCACTGCGCTTGAGACGCTCAATCGCGGCGTGCATGGTACAGGGTAGCGCCAATTCATCGGGTACTTCGAACTCGCCCTGAATCGGCGCACTGGGCTGCAACCGCTGCTCCATCCCGTACAAGCCCGCTGCCAGACTTGCCGCCAGTGCCAAATACGGGTTGGCATCAGCGCCTGGCAAGCGGTTCTCGACCCGCCGCGCGACTGGGGCACTGGCCGGAATACGCAACCCCGCTGCGCGATTATCCTCAGACCAGCAAGCGTTGTTCGGCGACGCGTAAGGATGGCAAAGGCGCTGATAAGAGTTCACATGCGGAGCAAACAACAGCGTGAAGTCGGCCATGGCCGCTTGCTGCCCAGCAATAAACTGATAAAACGCCGGCGTTGCCTGGCCATCGGCCGCGCTGAAAATATTCTGCCCACTGCCTTGGTCCACCACACTCTGATGAATATGCATGGAGCTGCCCGGTGTGTGTGCCAGTGGCTTGGCCATGCACACCACACTCAGCCCATGCTTGAGCGCCACTTCCTTGAGCAGGTGTTTGAACAGAAAAGTCTGGTCGGCCAACAGCAGCGGATCGCCATGCAACAGGTTGATCTCGAACTGACTGACGCCCATCTCGTGCATAAAGGTATCGCGCGGCAAACCCAGCGCCGCCATGCACTGATAAACCTCACGGAAGAACGGACGCAGGCCGTTGTTGGAACTCACGCTAAAGGCCGACCCACCATCTTCACGCCGACCATCGAGCCCCAGCGGCGGCTGAAACGGCTGCAACGGATCGGCATTGCGGGCAAACACGAAAAACTCCAGCTCGGTCGCCACCACCGGCTGCCACCCGTGCGCCGCATAGCGTGCAATTACCTGCTTGAGTAAGCTGCGGGTCGACAACCCAGAGCTGCCACCATCCAGCTCATCGGCATCACAGATAGCCAGCGCTCGTGGCGTATCCGCCCAAGGCAAACGGTGAATCTGAGTGGGCTCGGCATTCAACGCCAAGTCACCGTCATCGCTGCCGTAAAAACGCGCGGCCGGGTAGCCGCCCATCATGCATTGCAGCAACACCCCCCGCGCCAACTGCAACCGCCGCCCCTCGAGAAACCCCTCAGCGGTCATCACCTTGCCGCGCGGCACCCCATTCAAATCTGGAGTCACGCATTCGATTTCATCAACACCACGCAGCAGTTCAGCCAGGGCGGTGCGGTCGAGGGTGTTCATTTGCTGTTGTCCTTATTTGCGCAAAAACCGTAGTTGAACGGCTGAAGCGTACAAAATACGCATCAGCCGTTCGAAATTTCAAGCAGGGCTATCCAAGTGATCAAAAAAGCCCACAACATATGGGCATACACATCAACTTAATCGATATATATAGAAAGACAGAAAACCTCGAGGAAACTACGCTTTTTTCTAATAGAAAAAATACTAGCTAAATGATTTACATAGAAAAAAATCAACTATCAACGGCATCGATGATTACCATGCCCAGCCTGCACTTCTTCATCAACTTTTCGTAAGTAATATGGGCCCGTACTCACTGACGACCCGCCCTTACGAGGAGCCTGAACATGAAAAAGCAAATTCTCACCGCCCTGATCCTGACCAGCCTGTCCGCCAGCGCTTTCGCGTTACCGCAGAACAACCCGCAACCATTACTCGGCGAAATGCTGGATAGCAGCGTACATACCCAGCTGGGCTTGGGTCGCAACCTGCAAACAGAAGGCGGGGCTGATCGCCTGCAAGAACGCTTACGCATCGCAGAAGATGGGGCCGAGCGCACGCCGGGCATACGCGTAGCGGCAGACGGAGCCGACCGCACAGGTCTGAACCGCGTTGCCGAAGGGGGCGCGGAGCGCACACCCGGCATGCGCACCAGCTAACACCACCCCGCTTTACCTCTCGCATAAGGCACCCTTGGGGTGCTTTATGCGTTTAAGGCCGCCTCCAACTGCGCAAGCCGCTGCTCCAGCTCCGCCACTCGCGCTTCCAGCGCATCAACTCGGCTGTCTTGTTGCGCATTACTCAACGGCCGGTTTGGCTCACTGGTCTTGGCCTCCAGCGCCGCCTGTAAATCGGCGGGATCACCCAGCACGTGCATGTAGCGATCCTCACGCTGCCCGGTCTGACGCGGCAGCAGGCACGCCAGCTCACGGCTGATCAGTCGCTCAAGATTGTGCTGCACCTGCTCGGCATCCTCGAACGCATGCATGCGACTGCTGCGCGTGAGTAACTCATTAACCGTTTGCGGCCCACGCAGCAGTAACAAACCCAGCAGTACAACCTGCGCGACCACCAGCTCCAGGCCTTTATCGGCGCGGTGCTCCCAACGGTCCGCGCGGCTGCCCATAACTAATCGGGCCAACTCGCGCCCTTCGAGGCTGCGCAAAGCTTGCCCGACCTGGCCTGCTGTCAGGTTCATCACCGGCTCGCGGCTGGTTTTCTGGTTGCATGCCAGCACCAACGCGTTGAGGGTCAAAGGATAGGCTTCCGGGGTGGTCAGCTGCTTCTCAATCAGGCAGCCCAGCACCCGTGCTTCGGCTGCCGTCAGGGGCTCAAGAGCCACGTCACTCACACCTTCATTGGACATAACGACCTCACTGTCTTGGAGAGACCTAGCCTAGCCCGACCGGCTGTAGGTTGATAGCCACAGCCATTGTGGCCATGGCGCTGCAGGTAAATAGCGGGCGCTGTGCTAAAGTCGCGCGCTATTTTTCAGCGTGGCCTTGTTTCATCCCCCGCGAAAAGCCTCATAACGCGCAACGCAGCCATGCATCCAGCCCCCCGGCGCTCCGAGCCCGGCGAGCAATAGGAAGAGATCGCAGGCCTGCCCGCCAAGTAGAGATGCATGTCATGACCACTGCCCAACACCCCCTTCTACAACTGCTCAACCGCACCAGCCTGGTGCTGCAAATTGCCATCGGTTTGGTTGCCGGCATTGCCCTGGCGCTGCTCCTGCCTGAAGCCGCGGCAAGTGTCAGCTTCCTCGGTACGGTGTTTGTCTCGGCGCTGAAAGCCGTGGCTCCGGTGCTGGTATTCGTACTGGTGGCGGCATCGATTGCCAACCATCAACAAGGCCAGCAAACCCACATCAAGCCCATCCTGTTGCTGTACTTAGTCGGCACCTTTGGCGCCGCGCTGATTGCCGTGGCCGCCAGCTTTGCCTTCCCGTCCAGCCTGACACTGGTGAGCAACAGCGCCGAGCTGTCGCCCCCTGGCGGCATCAGCGAAGTACTGAAAACCCTGCTGCTGAATGTGGTGGACAACCCGATCAACGCGCTGCTTAAGGGCAACTTTATCGGCATCCTGGCTTGGGCCATCGCCCTGGGCTTTGCCTTGCGCCATGCCAGCCCTAGCAGCAAGCAGATGCTCGCGGACCTTTCCAGCGCGGTCACCAGCATCGTCAAATTGGTGATTCGCCTGGCGCCCTTGGGGGTCTTCGGCCTGGTGGCGGCCACCCTGGCTGAATCGGGCATGTCCGCCCTGCTCGACTACCTGCACTTGCTGCTGGTACTGGTGGGTTGCATGCTATTTGTCGCATTGGTGAGTAACCCGGCGATTGTCTACTTCAAGACCCGCCGCAACCCCTACCCATTGGTGCTGACCTGCCTGCGTGAAAGCGGCCTGACCGCGTTCTTTACCCGCAGCTCGGCCGCCAACATCCCGGTCAACCTACAGCTCTGCCAGCGCCTGGGCCTGCATGAGGAAACCTACTCGGTGTCGATCCCGCTGGGCGCGACCATCAACATGGCCGGCGCGGCGATCACCATCACCGTGCTGACCCTGGCCGCCGTGCACACGCTAGGCATCGCCGTCGACTTGCCGACAGCCTTGCTACTCAGCCTGCTTGCCTCCATCAGCGCCTGTGGCGCATCGGGGGTTGCCGGTGGCTCGCTGTTGCTGATCCCCCTGGCCTGCAGCCTGTTTGGTATCCCCAATGACGTGGCCATGCAGGTGGTGGCTGTCGGTTTTATCATCGGCATCGTGCAGGATTCAGCGGAAACCGCACTGAACTCCTCCACCGACGTGCTATTCACCGCAGCCGCCTGCATTGCTGAAGAGCAACGCGGCTAACCCCCAGCCCCACAGCGCGCCAGACGATGTTCGTTAGTCGTCTGGCGTTTGAATAGCCGCCTGATTCCGGTAGGCTTTGCCCCGTATTTATTTATCCCCTTCTTTAAATGGAGTAATCCCATGGCCCGCGCCACTGCCCGTCACATCCTGGTTGCCAGCGAAGACAAGTGCAACGAACTGAAAACCGCTATCGAAGGCGGTGCCGACTTCGCCCAAGTCGCCAAAGACAACTCCAGCTGCCCGTCCAGCCGCAGCGGCGGTGATCTCGGCTCGTTCGGCCCAGGTCAAATGGTCAAAGAATTTGACGCCGTGGTGTTCAGCGCACCGGTCAACGTGGTGCAGGGCCCGGTGAAGACCCAGTTCGGTTATCACCTGCTGGAAGTGACCAGCCGCCAGGATTAATCCTGCTTGCTCGCTGGGCCGCCCCAGGCCCAGCGTCTTCGTGTAGCACCTCGCTTGCACGACACCTGACCAACAACCGCAAGCCGCAGGCAATAGCCAGGTATACTCGCCGGCCTTTTGTTCTCGCACCCGCGGATCTCGCCATGACTCAGACACCAGCACCCACACTCGCCGTTCAGCCTGTCGATAGCGCTGCGCCGGCCAGTGACGAGGCCGCCACCGTCAACGCACCTAAAGCCACTGGCTTTTCCTCACTGTTCAGCGCCGCCAAGGCTGCCTCCGGCAAACTGGACGATCAGCCTTGGCATCAGAAGGGCAATAAATCTGCCCATGAAAAGAAGATTGGCCCTGCGCCTAACGGCACGCGCCGCTCCATGGGCAAGCGCTAATACTCAGGCCAGTCGCGCGCGCAGCCTGCCAAACAGCCAGCCACCGCAAAAATTCAGCAGCAGCCCGAGCATCACCAGCAGCGCCCCCACCAGCTGCAGGGTGCTCAAACGCTCATCGAGCAACAGCGCCGATGACGTCAGCCCGACGACCGGCACCAGTAACGAAAACGGTGCCACCTGGCTGGCCGGGTAACGCGACAGCAAGCGACTCCATAGCCCATAGCCGAGGATCGTTGCACCGAACGCCAGGTAGGCCAACACCAGCAGCGTATCCAGACTGATCCCGCGTAACGCCGACGCCATCACCTCGGGCCCCTCCAGCAGCCAGGACAACGCAAAGAATGGCAGCGGTGGCACCAGACTGCCCCACACCACCAGCCCCACCAGGTTCACCTTACCCAGTTTGCGCGTAACGATATTGCCCAGCGCCCACATAGCGGCCGCGCACAGCGTCAAAACAAAACCGGCCAGCGTCATCAGGCCATTGCCCTGCGCGCCAATCAGCAACAAACCGCTAGCGGCCACCAACAGCCCGAATAAGTTGACCAACCGAAAGCGCTCGCCCAGCAACAGCACTGCAAACAATAGGGTAAACAGCGCCTGCGATTGCAGCACCAGTGAGGCCAAGCCAGCAGGCATACCAACCGACATCGCGGAAAATAGAAAGGCGAACTGCCCCAGCGAAATAGTCAGCCCATAAGCCAGCAGCCAGCGCAGCGGAATCTGCGGGCGCTTGATAAACAGCACTGCGGGAAAGGCCGCCAGGAGAAAGCGCAACGCGCCCAACAGCATCGGCGGCATGTCATCCAAACCGATCTTGATCACCACAAAATTCATGCCCCAGACGATGATCACCACCAGGGCCAGTAGTAAATCTTTGGGCAGCATGGTCGCACCTCGTTAACGGGCAAACGTTTATTAAAGCCGCCAGCAGCTACGCCCAGCCCATACAGTAACTTGGCAAATCGACCGTACAGCCACCCATGGCAAGCCCCAACAACCCTAAGTACGTGCCTGATTTAAGCTACAAAGGTGCCGCAAACGCCCCGAAGCGCTAGAATCGCCCCCCTGACTGACCTATCAACCTGCAACGACGAGATAAGCCATGGGCGCCCAGTGGAAAGCCAAACCTAGAGAAGCCGCCGCCAATGCCAGGGGTAAGATTTTCGGCCGCCTGGTCAAGGAAATCATGATCGCCGCCCGTAACGGCGCCGAACCGGACCTCAACCCCAAGCTGCGCCTGGCCATCCACCAGGCGAAAAAAGCCTCGATGCCCAAGGAAACCCTCGACCGCGCAATCAAAAAAGGCGCAGGTCTGCTGGGCGATACCGTGACTTTCCACTCCGCCACCTATGAAGGCTTCGCCCCGCATCAGGTGCCGGTGATCATCGAGTGCCTGACCGACAACATCAACCGCACCGTGGCCGAAGTCCGCGTGCTGTTCCGCAAAGGCCAGATGGGCGCTTCCGGCTCGGTAACCTGGGATTTCGATCACGTCGGCATGATTGAGGCCAGCACTGAGAATGATGCCGACCCGGAAATGGCCGCGATTGAAGCCGGCGCCCAGGATTTCGAGCCCGCTGAAGATGGCAACACCCTGTTTATCACCGAACCAACCGACCTCGATGCCGTGTGCCGCGCCTTGCCAGAACAGGGTTTTAGCGTCAACTCGGCGAAAATCGGCTATATCCCGAAAAATCCGGTGAGCAGCCTGACGGCAGAACAGCTGGAAGAAGTCGAAGCCTTCCTCGAAGCCCTCGACGCGCACGATGACGTGCAGAACGTCTACGTCGGGCTTTCCGGCTAAGTAAAGGCTGACCAGGCCCGCCGCGCAGGATGCGTCGCGGGCCCACGAACGGCACATATTAATGTGCGCAGTTCGTCGTACCGGCAGATTGACAGCTCCGCGCATCGCGTAAAGCGAGTAGAATCGCCGCCCGCCGCGCCACCAGCGCCCAGCGTGTACACAAGGACGTTGTCACACAGGAGTTTTACCGTGCACAAGTTTCTGATTTTGGCCACCTGCCTGTTACTCGGTGCATGCACCAGTAACCCGCAGAAGACCTATGAGAATGAGGTCAAGGCAAGTAACACCCCGATGGCAAAAAGCACCCTAGAAGCCATTCACAACACCCAGGCCATCCCGCTGCCACTCAACCCTGGTCTGCTTGCCCCACAATGGCCGATCAGTGCCGATGAGCCACGCCTGGATTTCGGCAGTTCGATCTCCAACTACCGGATCTTTTCCCTGCAGTTGAAAAAAGGCGAGCGCTACACCCTTAATGTGCACTCCTTGTGCAACAAGCCGTGTATGGGCGTCAGCAAATACGCCCTGAAGCCGCGTGCC
>Ga0209504_1002369_pt1 | contig 12890 bp, 3 predicted proteins | sample COGITO_mtgs_1005_FD_184791 | JGI IMG/M metagenome (GOLD analysis project Ga0209504, IMG submission 184791) | Pelagic marine microbial communities from North Sea - COGITO_mtgs_100511 (SPAdes) (version 2) | ecosystem: Environmental > Aquatic > Marine > Epipelagic ...
GGTCCGGCATCAGGCAATAGGCCGGGCAAGCCACATGATAACGCGCCATTGTATGGAAAAGCGACTCGCGCAACGCGAGGTGATGCGCATGTGTCAACCAACCCGTCGCCCGCTGATGCATTGTCATGGTCCAATGCACATAGGCCGGCCCCCGATAGAAACCCGGATCCAAACGTCGAAGGTGATCACGATTGTCGAAGTTCCCGTCAGCATCCACGAGGTCAAGGTGCCAACAAAGCATAGCGAAAGCAAGCGGCGAGTCCTTCGAAAGATCTTTTCCCGATACGAGTCCCGTAGCCGCGGCGCGAATGCGACGTGGGAAGGCGCGGCTGGCCAATACGCCACTCCAAACGACTTCGTCGTTCGGCTACAGCGTAAGCGCTTCTCCCGATACGAGCCCCGTAGCTGCGGCGCGAATGCGACGTGGGGAGGTGCGGCAACCAATGCGACGCCTCCAAACGACATTGTTCGTTCATTGCCCAAAGGGCACCCATTCACTCTCCCTTCGGGCCAAAACTTTGTTTTGACCATCTCCGCGCTTACGCGCTACGTCGTCGTTCGGCTACAGCAAGGCGAAAGATCTTTTGTAAACGGTAATTCTTCCCCCACCTATGCGTGGAGCTCGATTCGGTCTAAGCTGTCCGGATGCAATTTGAAGAATCAAAGGTAATTTTATTTCACAAGGCCAAGATTGGGACAGGCAATCACAAAGACCTGATGGAAATCACCGGGACTGAATCTCCCCAATGAGTTTATTCAGCGGGATTGATTCAATAGAATGTTGTAGCGGGAAACGATCCGCGCCTGAGTGAACGACATATTTCCTGGATGGCGCGACGTCCTCACAGGCTTCATAAAACCCCTTGCTCAGGGTCGCCTGAGCCCCTCGCTTGATTTCAATGGCCCACCTTTCCTCCATACTGAATTCGATCAAAAGATCAATTTCAGCGCCCCTTGCAGTTCGATAGTAATACAGACGTGCCTGTGGCGGCAAGTAGGCTGCAATGTTCTCAATTACAAAACCCTCCCAACTTTTACCGACAACCGGGTGACCCAGCAAATCATTATAGCTACCGACGTTGAGCAGCGCATGGGTGATCCCGCTGTCCCGCAAATAAAGACGAGGCGACTTGACCACCCGCTTTTTCACATTTGGACAATATGGCAGTAATTTACGCACCAGCAATAAATCAACAAACAAATCCGTATAGCGACCGATCGTAACGCTCGACACATTCAAGTTCGCGGCAATCTTGGAGGCGTTCATGGTACCCCCTTGGTCATGGGCAAGCATGACCCAAAACCGCTCAAGCGTGCTGGAAGGAATGCGTGGCCCTAATTGCGGAATATCGCGCTCCAGATAGGTTCGGATAAAGTCCTGACGCCACTGCAGGCTGCTTACATCATCCGCACTGAGCGTGCTATCGGGAAAGCCGCCCCGAAGCCAGAGTTGCCGGAGTGAATCATTGGTAGAATACGTTTCTAGCCATTCAATCACATCTACCGGAAAAAGCTCCGCATAGGCGATCCTGCCCGCCAGCGTTTCACTGGATTGACGTAACAGTTCGATCGAAGCAGAGCCCAGAAACAGAAATTGGCCAGAATGATACCCCTCCCGTCGCTGCTGATCTATAATACCCCGGATCGGCGCGAAAATTTCGGGGGCACGCTGCACCTCATCCAGAATGATCAGCTTGTCACGGTTCGCCTGATGAAATTCCTTGATATTTTCAACCTTCTGTAAATCGATCCGATCCTCCAGATCAAGGTAAACAGAGGGACGCGTCTGCATGACTTCCATGGCCAAGGTTGTTTTACCAACTTGCCGGGGTCCCATGAGCGCAACAGCGGGCATTCTATCCAAGTCCTGAAGGAGTCGTTTAATGAGGTGACGAGTTATCATTGTGCAAATTTAACACGAAATATTTAATTTGCACAGATTTATTTTCAATCCGACAGGAATTTAGGGACAGGCATTTGTTTATTAATGTTTCGATACGAATCCCGTAGCCGCGGCGCGAATGCGACGTGGGAAGGTGCGGCAACCAATCCGACAACTCCAAACGACTTCGTCGTTCAGCTACAGCGTATGCGCTTCTCCCGATACGAGCCCCGTAGCCGCGGCGCGAACGCGACGTGGGAAGGTGCGGCTGGCCAATGCGACGCCTCCAAACAACTTCGTCGTTCGGCTACACCGGCAGGGCTTTTCTCGATACGAGCTCCGTAGCTGCGGCGCGAACGCGACGCGGGAAGGCGCGGCAACCAGTGCGACGCCTCCAAACTACGAATTAAAAAATAGAGACATTTAAAATTCTTTTCCCAGATTTACAATTTGAGATTCAGATTCGTAATTTGTAAATAACACTATGATTCCGAGGAACATTGAACCGACACTGCGTCAAATGGCGGGGCAGTTTAAGGCTGTTGCGATCACGGCGCCTCGTCCATAAGGACTGTGAGCGTTCCAGCCAAGCGATGGCTTGCCGACAGGCATTCAGGGTTTCCACTAAGTTTTCTTTCGCAGCTTCGCTCATTTGGGTATTTCCGCCTCCTATTGCACCGAGAGTCGGAAGAAACGGCAATTGTCTCCTGTCGTATCGATCCGTAACTCAAGCCGTTCATAATCACTGGTGATACCAGACTGATCCGCAGAAGGCTCTAGTTCACTTTCCAAGTCAGGCACGGCTGTCCAAGACGTGGGTGATAAATCAGAGGAGCTTTGGACGACAATTGAAATGCCAGCAGGTGTCTTCTCTGGCATTAGGCGAACGAATTCCAATACGAACTCATTACCCTCAATGGTCGTTGAACCAGTCGAAGTCGGCTCTTCGCCTCCATCGGACGGATCTGTGTTAAGCAATATCTCTGCAATATTTGATACGCCATCACCGTCGGCATCGTCGTCGGCCGCAACCTGATCCCCGTCAAGAATTCCAAGATCTACCATTCTTTGCGCAACAAAGCTATCAACCGCAGTCGGGGTAACGGAGCCATCGGACGGATCTGTGTTTAATAAATACTCTGCAATATTCGATACGCCATCACCATCGGCATCTGCGTCGGCAGTTACCGAGCTACCATCTACGACTCCAAGATCTACCATTCTTTGCGCAACAATGCTATCATCCTCAGTCGGTATGTCCAAAGCGTCGGAGGGATCTGTCTTGAGTAAGAGCTCAATATAATCGGGAATAAGGTCAAAGTCTGTATCAATTAAGGTAGTATCACCAGGGAATTGGTTAGCAAATTCTTCACTTACAAAGATTGAGGTCAGGACTTCCTCAAGCGTCTCTGCTTCACCGACATCAAAACCCTGCGCGGCTGGAAGTAAGGCTCTCAGGGCAAAACTCCTATTAGCTTCAGACTGAACCGCTTTCCGAGCAAAATCCCAAGATGAAAGTGGGTTGTTTGGACGGCCATAGTAGACGATCTTAGTGTAAGGATAGCCATCGCCAGTAGGAATCGAAGCTATCGGCCCTGTCGCTAGATTCACGTCGAGGGCGAAGTCGGCGACGAAGTTAACGACGTCGCTTTGATATCCAGGCAGGATGTATCCATTACCCATATCCTCATCGATGCCTGTCAAACGCTGGCCAAGTATGCCAGAATTTAACGTCGTAATACTCACGCCATGCTTATTGCGGTAAATTTGTGCCACAAAAGACGGGGCTAGATTGAACGAATCCGTATCCGCATCTGCCAAGAAACCATTAGACCCATTGTATTCACCTTTAAGGGCTTCAACGAGCGCTCTCGCCTCTAAAGTGGTTGTATCTGATTCAATAGAACTAGCAGTCGATGTGACGATAAAGTCACCCGAAAGGGAAAGGGAATAACCACCAACCGTAGCAGTATAGGTGCCCGTCTGACTTGCGACAAAACTCACCGATGGATCTAGATCAAATACCCCGCCCAAGAAACTATCATCGGAAAATCCGACGAAAGAACCATCTGGAGCACGCACCGTCAGCGTGGCATCAGTCAGCGGGTTACCATTGGTGCCATCACCGGACACGCCAATAACGACTTCATCGCCTTGCGTATAATCGAAGCTTAGAATTTGGGTCGCTCCTGCCGTGATCGAACCCTCCAACGATACCACTGTTTGACTCGATTGAACTTCGGGGTCTTGCGAAATGATCTCTAAACCTGCCTCCAGTTGCGTTTGAGTCGGCCATAGGCCTGTCAGTGTCTTGTAGACAAGTGCAACAGTCTGCGATTCTGAATTGCTATATTGATCCAACGGGAAGAGCGTATCAGCAAATGCGGCACGATTAACTGGCGTATCGTCACCAAGCGGGCCGATCACCTTTGTAGCTTCTTCAAGTTCTTCTTCACTCGGAACCAAACCTTGGACTTGTTTATAAATGAAGTAGATAAAGTCTTCAAGGCCTTCGTCTGTATACGAGGAGGGATTAGGAAGATCGACAAAGACCGTGAGTGAACTTTGCACTGAAACACCCTCTGAATTTGTGGCGGTGACAGTCAACGTGCCCGTGTTACTGAACTCAAAATTTTGGGAGTAAGTCAACCCACCATCCAGTGTCTGACTCACCGCAGGACTACCGTCGTCTAGCTGCCAATCTATAGATGCCAAGGTAGATGCATCGATACCGCCGACTTCAACCGTAAAGCTACGTGTGGCACCGAAAAATTCATCAGGGGCCCCCTCAATAACGTATGGTGATGCTGTTGGTGATGTAAATTCGACCGAAAACGGCACTACATTCAGCTGAATTTCCACCAGTTCAGTGCTCGTATTACCGCGGTCATCGACTGCTAAGACAGAAATGTATTTCGTCCCAGCAGTAGGGAGGGTAGCGCTGTCTAAGAAAAAGCGATACTGATCGTTGCCAATAAACAAGGCCTGTCCCAATTCCGAAGGGGTTCCATTGTCTAAATACGAAACGCTCACGCTGGAAATAGACCCATCGAGATCAAATGCTGTGATCTCAAATGGGATCACGTCACCATAATTATGGGTGCTCTTTGCAGATGGACTATCGATGGTAACAGCAGGGATACCGCCAGTGAACACCGAAATGGTTTCGAGGTTGGAGATGCCCACATTGCCACGATCATCCGTAGCACGCGCTTGCAGGTTGACCAGACCGACGGTGTTGGCCACATAGTCGAAGCGGTAGCTATTCGCACCCACCAGATTGGCCAGGCCCAACGATGTCGCGCCGTTGAAGACTTCTACCTGGGCCACGGAGCCGTCCAAGTCACTCGCAGTGATCTCCACCGGTATCACGCTCCCACGGGTGTAGGGGCCGCTACCAGATAGCGGGGCAGTGATTGTTGCATCCGGCACGACGCCAGCAGTGATTGTGAACTGCACAGTTTCGGACTGGACCACATTTCCGTCGTCGTCAGCGGCGGTTAGCACCATATCAACGACGTCAGAATTCTCAATCGTGGCGATGAAGACGAATTCGTTTGGTTCTGACGACTTCTGCATTACGTCTCCGAAAAATGATTGGCTTCCCGGTCGAATGGATATCGTCCCTTGACTAGCTTCAAAGAAAAAATTATTATCTGTTAGCGTCGCCGAAGTGATGATCCCATCACCATCGGTTACACGTGCACGGACAGTAAAGGGTTGGTCGACCGAGAGAATTGCTCCCGCCGCTGGTTCGAGTATCTCAATCTGCGGCACTTCGCCACGAACAACCCCCACCACCACAAGTTCTGAATCAGTCTGATTGCCACGATCATCGGTTGCCTTTGCGGTCAGATTAAGCACACCGAGATCGTCGACTGTTGGTGTAAAATTGAGGCGATATTCACCCGCCAGACCAGTCGGGACAGCAGTGCCGAGTGAGGTAGTGCCGTCAAAAACCTCGACCGCGGTAATCTGCCCATCCGCATCGCCGGCCTCAATAAGTATAGGCAAGTTATTGCCTGCAGTCACCGAAACTCCATCCGCGGGACTCGTGATCTTCACGGTGGGAAAATCCCCGGAAAGGACAGAAATAGGGACCGGCGCCGAAATTACGGTCTGTCCATTGAAGCCAGTCGCACGGGCAAAGATCCCAAAGTCCCCAGCCTCAGCGAATACGTTGGAGAAGCGGAAGAATGTATTACCGGATAGTTGTACCCGGCTGCCAAATCCAAGTGAATCACCAGAATTCGACTCGAAGAATTCCACCTCATCTATTTCATTAACAGGACTGACCTGCGCAAGGAAAGTAGCACTGCCACCGATTAGAATTGGATCGGTCGGATCGCCTCCTGCAGCAACTTGCCGACTCAAACTGATTTCCAAAGGTTCGTAGGGCAGAATTTGGAAGGTGATGGGTGATGAGGTGGCCGTCTGTCCATTTTCGTCAAAGACCTGAGCAAAAACCACGTAGTCGCCGGGATCAGGGCTCCCTTGCCCAGCAGGAGGGAATTCTATGGCGGGGATATCAATAGGCCCGTCGTCGATGTCCAGATTGCCATTCCCAGGGGTCAGATCTGCTCCGTTTACAAATAATCTGTAGGTTTTCAGTTCTCCAAGTGCGCGGAAGAACTGTGCAGAAATATCGATCTTACCATTAGCACCCGGATCGCGGAGGTCGTCCATGACTGCATTACCAAAAGAGCCCCATTCAGGGTTACCGACATTATAGAAAATGGTAACCTCGTCAGGTAGGGTATCAACGCGACCATTGGATAGCGTCACGCCAGCAATCCCACGAGTTACATTATGACCACCGGTAGTCAGCAGCGTCGCACCCGAGGCGTTGCGTGGGAAATATCCCTGGCCCGCGCTGACCAGGCTTAGGCTGTAGGAAACGTTAACGCCAACAACCCCTACTTCGTCCACCGTAACGATTGCTCGAGAGGTCTCAGTATACTGGAGCACAGCGGGAGTGAATACCTCGTTCGTAAAACCAGGGGTGGGCGAAACAATCAGAGCAGTCGGCGCCCCAATAATCTCCGAAAGGAAAAGTTGCTTCCTGACGACGGTTGTCGCGCCCGAAAGGTCTTCGACAGCCACTTCCACCTGATAGGTCCCCTCAAAATTGATCAATTGAGGCAGATCAAAATTATGCAGGCCATTCTCATTGTCGGAGGCATCATCATCTTCCGATGAAAAAACGATGCCCGGGCCGCTGATCCGTGCGGTCACCTTCGAAAAATCATTCGTGCCTACGCGTGCGCTGGCAAAAATATCGCCGACATCAAAGAAACCTCGGGTCAGATTATCGTCAGGGAAAAGCACCTCCAGCAGAGGGTCGATACGGAAAGTGGAACTGTCCGACGCAAAGTCATCCGTGCTGAGTGCGTTGGTTTGATAGGCGACGACCTCCAAATCAATCGAACCGCCACCGATCTCTCGGTTTTCCGGATCGAAGCCAATATCTACAGTCGCCTGATAATCATTACCAGCCGTATTGACGAGCTGTGCCAGAATGATCGGTGCCCGAGGTGTGCCGTCGGGCTTGGCAGGTGGGTTATTCCATCGCACGAATACCGTGTCGATTGTCTCTCCCGCTGCCGGGGTAACATCTGCAATAACGGTCAATTGGTTCAGCTCTTCCTGAGTCCGGCTAAGACCATCAGGGTCTATATCGTCTCCGTCAAAGTAATCAAGCACTGCTCCATTGAGTGCCCCAGCACTTGCGACCGTAGGTGTAGTATATGTTACCGAATTGACCGTCGCAACTGATGGCGGCGTCGGAGACGGCGGCAAAGCTGGCCGGATGGTGATTTCTATTTCATCCGTGCCAGTGCCGGTGACGTTTGTTGCGGATACTGAAATCGTCACCGTCCCTTCAGTAGTCGGCGTGCCGAAGATAAGTCCGGTATTCGGATCCAGGGTCAATCCAGGCAGGTTAGCGAGTGAGGCACTATACGTTAAGACTGGCCCCCCGGTAGCGAGGATCTGATAGCTAAATGGAGAACCCACATTCCCATTCACAAAATTATCCGAGGTAATAACAGGAGCCAGTGGATTGACTGTAAGCTCTAGCGTTTCCACGGTCGACTCGCCGAATGCATTGGACGCCGAAAGAGTGATGTAAAAGGTCCCGGATTCGGTAGGCTCACCCGTGATGGCATTACCCGAATAACTGAGCCCTTGAGGCAGCGGGTCGCCCCCGATCGAGTAGGAGGTCGGGCTATTTGTCGCCTCTATCGTGTAAATGTAAGGCTGTCCGAACAACGTTTCCTCCACGAGTGCAGAAGTAATGACAGGGGGAGTTCCAGGAAGGGGCGCACCGATAGTAATGGTCAACACCTCACTGTCGGTGCCGGCGGAATTCGTCGCCCGAATGACCACGTCAGCGACCAGCTGCGCAGTAGGAATTCCACTGATCTCTCCCGTAAGAGGGTTAAAGCTCAGACCATCAAAGGCTTCTAAACCAGTGACGCTAAATGTATCCGGCTCGTTATCCGCTGTGATCGTGTAGGAGAAGGACGAGCCCTCATTACCAATTGCAGTGGAAGATGAGCTAATCGATGGAACCAAGTCCACAATCGTAAGAAACAACACCTGCGAATCCGTGCCGGCATCATTCGACGCGGCAATAGTGATTTCGATGGGGCCGCTAACTGCCGTGTCTTCGACCGGAGTTCCACTGATGAGGCCATTCCCGTCATGGGACAGACCAGATGGCAATGAAGTCGCCGCGTAGGTAATGGGATCGACCGGAGCAACTAACTGCGTTTCGATTTGGTAATTAAAGACCTGCCCAACCACAGCAGTTGCCGCAAGCGGACTGATGATGACAGGGGGAGTTCCAGGAAGGGGCGCACCGATAGTAATGGTCAACACCTCACTGTCGGTGCCGGCGGAATTCGTCGCCCGAATGACCACGTCAGCGACCAGCTGCGCAGTAGGAATTCCACTGATCTCTCCCGTAAGAGGGTTAAAGCTCAGACCATCAAAGGCTTCTAAACCAGTGACGCTAAATGTATCCGGCTCGTTATCCGCTGTGATCGTGTAGGAGAAGGACGAGCCCTCATTACCAATTGCAGTGGAAGATGAGCTAATCGATGGAACCAAGTCCACAATCGTAAGAAACAACACCTGCGAATCCGTGCCGGCATCATTCGACGCGGCAATAGTGATTTCGATGGGGCCGCTAACTGCCGTGTCTTCGACCGGAGTTCCACTGATGAGGCCATTCCCGTCATGGGACAGACCAGATGGCAATGAAGTCGCCGCGTAGGTAATGGGATCGACCGGAGCAACTAACTGCGTTTCGATTTGGTAATTAAAGACCTGCCCAACCACAGCAGTTGCCGCAAGCGGACTGATGATGACAGGGGGAGCATCTTGCGGGCTGGCAATAACAATCGTCAGAATCGCAAAACCCGTGCCGGCGGAATTCGTGGCTTCGATGATCACATCGCCTGTCTTACCTGCAGTAGGAGTGCCGCGGATGGTGCCGGCATCAGGGTCAAAGATAAGGCCGTCAAATACATCTAAACCAGTAATATCAAAGATGTCCGGGAGGTTATCCGCAGTGATATCATACTCGAACGGATCTCCAGCAGCGCCTGATGCGCTACTTGCAGAGGTTATCACTGGTGTGACATCTTCAACAGTCAGCTCAAAGGTCTGAATATCTATTCCGTCCGCATTCGATGCGGCGATAGTAAACTTGAATAAACCATCTTCGGTCGGCGTGCCGGAGATTAAGCCGTTACCGTCGTGACTGAGGAATGGAGGCAATGAAACCGCGGCAAAACTGGTCGGCACGCCGGATGCCACGATGGTATACGTGAATTCCGCCGGGGCGCCAATCGTATACGTATCTGCAAGCGGACTCGTGATCGTAGGGGCTACAGCAAAGGCGCTCGTGGTGCCGAGGCTCAAGCCTAGGAACAATCTCAGGGCTTTAGGGATTCGAAAAAGAAACTTATTCATGACGTTTTATTAAAATGAACTGGGGATATGTAAGTAGGTGTTCTCATGCCTGCGTATCAATCTGTGTTATCTTTCCTAGGTATAACGGATATTTTCAGGGAGCGTGGAGCACTGTGGCCACTGCGATTGAGTGCACGAATTGTAAGCGTATGTTCTCCGGGACGAACCGCATTACCATAAAGCGTGGCACCCTTGCGCTTGACCCAGACTGGCAGATCGCCCGCAAAATAACCAAGCGGCTCGTTCGTAGCAGTAATCTCATACTCAAACGGTTTTCCAAATTCCACCTCAATAGTAGCCGCGCTCGTGATGACTGGAGCTGCTAGTTCCGCCTCAGAAGCGAACGAACTGAGACAGACTGAGAACAAGAGGCAGAGCCCTAGAAAAACGCGGTAAATGTGAGGCATAATCTTTAAATATCTCTTCTGAGATAGTACTTATTCGCCGATAGAAATCCCACGATTCGTACTCCCTGAAGGAGTCACAAGGCTAGGATTCTGAAAGAGCGAGTTCGCATTCATATAAGGGTAGTTCTGCCGTGCGGGGGAACCACCAGGGCTGACTAAATTCGCCGTGACAAAGATCAAGAGGTTTCGTTTTTGGCGGGTTTCACCTTCGTTGCGGAATAGGCGACCAAGACCAGGAATATCACCAAGAACCGGCACCTTATCGTTTACGCTCTTTATCTCGTCTCGAGTTAAACCACCCATCACGACGGTCGCACCGTCGAAGATAGTCACTTCGGTTGAAATTTCTCGAACCGAGAAAATTGGTTGATAAAATCCCGCTGGCACAGTCACCGTAGTTTCACCAGTGATGGCGACACTGGGCCCGCCATACTCGACGAAGCCCTCGAATTCCGTGACCCGTGGTTCAAGGATCAGGCTAATTGTATCGTCATTCTCCACATTGGGAGTGACCGCCATCTCAACACCGACATTGCGGGTGACAAAGTCTTGGGGCGTGCCCGCAGTAATAGAAATTGCGGCACTGCCACCAGCACCACCGTTGCTGCCGCCGCTGCCGCTGGAGGATGCGGTCGACTCTATGTCACCATAACTTTCTGGATAGCGCAACTCCTGAGCTACTGTGATGGTGGCGCGCTTGCCGGAAAGCACCGTGACTTTTGGAGCGCTCATCAAATCGCTGCCCGTTTTCCGGGCTAGAGCTCGAATAGCAAAATCCACATCGTAGCCACCGACTGACCAACCCATGGGAACATCGACTAATTTCGTACTCACCATTGAGGCGAGATCGATTGCATTAGATAGGACCGGGGCGGAGTTTTCGACCACGCTTGCGCCATTAATCGTAATGGCTGATTGTGAAGAGGAGATACCAAAGGCATCGTTTAAATTACGGTTCTGCGTACCAAACTGACGCGAGTACTCGACGACTGGTTGGCCGTTTTGGATTAATGGAAACCCATTATCCCCGTAGACTTGAGTCGCACCGCCCTTTAGTGACCACTCGAAGCCGAGTTCTTCCAAATCACCTTGTGAGACCTCGAGGAATTTGGCTTCGATCTCAACTTGCTTCACTTCGTTGTAGTTACGAAGGATGGTGCGCATACGCTCTAAGTTGCGGCGTGTTTGCGTGACGATCAACTGCTCGCCATCGAAGGCGAGGCTGGCACCTTGGAGTTCAAAGTTCACACCGGCACTCTGGAAGAAAGTTTGGAGTGCCTCGACTTCATCATTTTGAGAAGGGCCCGAGGAACCACCGCCGCTCGGTGCAGCAAACGGGTCGACGGGGCCGGAAGAGCTACCGCCACCGTCGCGGAAACCAGTCAGGCGAATCACAGTGGCGCGTGAGATGGGGAAGAACTCGGTAACCGTAGTCGAGCTACCACCAAGGCTGTCGCTGGGTTGAATCGTCACGGCGTCGCCGCCGACATCGTAAGCGAAATTCACCTGCTGGGTGACGAACTGGAGGATGCGATCCAGATTGAGGTTACGCAGGCTGATGTTCACCCGGGGATTGCTGTCATTGGAGTTGAAGAGCGGGATGATATTCACACCCACGCGCTCTGGATCATATTCTACCGAGAGCTCGGAGAGCGTCTCGATCACACGGGTCAGCTCCATGCCGGAGAAATTAACCTGCGGGATGGTGATATTGTTAAGCTTGTCCTGAATGCGGCCACCTTGATCGACTTCAACAGCGTTTGTCGTCGAGATATCAAAGACCTTGGGTCGCTCCCATTGTTGATCGACCTCAGTGAGCATTTGCCCGCGAGTCTTGTATTGATTTTGCTTGTGGATGCCGCCGAGGATCTCGGCCATTTTGGTTTGAAACAGCTTGGCTTCAGCATTGTTGGCGTCGCGTGCTTCGACTTCTTTGAAGCTTGCTTGTGCACCATCGTAATCACCATTCAAGTATTGAGCACGGCCACGGGTGAGGAGATCGCGTATAATCTTGTTCTGTGCGACATACTCCGGGCTGATCTCGTTAATATCGAGGTCATAGGGATTGCTGATTTGATTGTCGAGTTGACCGACGAGACGGCGTGCGGCGGCGGATTCGCCACCGGCGGCGCGGTATTCTTCAAGCTTAGCTTCAGCTCCCTTCGGGTCGCCGGCCTCAGCGAGAGCGCGGGCTTCTTCCAGTACGATGTCAGCCTTGGCCGCTTCGAGAGCTTCAAGCGTGCTAGCCGTCGCCGTGTTCAGCATGAGGCTGGCACTGGCAGCGTTGAGCAGATTCGACGCATCACTGTAGGCACCGAGCTCAGCCAGTTGTTCGGCATCGGTAATCGCATCCCGCGCGGCGGCGATCTTCGCATCCTGATCGGCGGCGGCAGCAGCTACGATCGCATCGGCCCCCGTCGCAGCCGCAACAGTGGCATCGGCAACAGTGGCATCGGCAACAGTGGCATCGGCTGGCAGGCTCATTGCCTCCTCAACAGTGACTGCAGGTGCTTGACCATAGACGGCAGCAGCGGCAGGAGCAGCGGCGCCACGGCGATCCAGCTCCCGATTAATCGAAGCCAACAAGCGTTGCACATTCTCGTCGTTTGGAGCGAGCTTAA
>Ga0209504_1002376_pt1 | contig 12868 bp, 4 predicted proteins | sample COGITO_mtgs_1005_FD_184791 | JGI IMG/M metagenome (GOLD analysis project Ga0209504, IMG submission 184791) | Pelagic marine microbial communities from North Sea - COGITO_mtgs_100511 (SPAdes) (version 2) | ecosystem: Environmental > Aquatic > Marine > Epipelagic ...
TGTCGCCGTTATTCACTAGATAGGTCACCGCAGTATTTTTTTCATCAACACTAGGCGCAGTGCCACGAATCTGATAGTAAATGTAGTCAACAAAATCACTCGAATCGCTGACTGGGTCAGGGAAGCTCGTTCCAATGGCCACACTCGTGGTGACCGCAACACCATTAGTGTTGGTGGCAGTGACGAAAAGAGTCGCGCAAGTATCAACCGTGAATGACTCGCTAAAACTCAACTCTGTTCCCAGATCGGTCTGTACGACTGGATCCTGGCTATCGAGTTGCCAGACGAGCGATTGTAAGGCCCCGGCAGCGATGCCGCCGACCTCGACAGTAAAAGTGTAGGACGTGTCGAAGAATTCACCCGCTGCTGCAATCAATTCCAGCGGGTTCTCAGTCGGGTCAGTGAAGCTCACCGAAAAGACGATCGGCAAGATATCCACAGTCAACAGTGCAAATCCGACATTCCCTAGATTATCAGTCGCCCTAGCGCTGAGATTGAGCGTCCCTGCGGTTATTTCCGCAGTATCAATCGTAAAGCGATATTGATCGACGTTAATCTTAAGCGCGGTGCCCAGCGATACATCACCATTAAAGATTTCAACTGTGGTCACAAAGCCATCGGCGGCGGCCGCGGTGATTTCCAGCGCGATCAAATCACCCTGCGTGTAGCTAGCGTCGTCCGCAGGACTGACGATATCTACGGTTGGCACCACGCCCTGAACCACCGAGAAGTCTACCACCGGCGAGAAACCAACATTACCTTGGTTGTCGATCGCGCGGGCTTGCAAATTCAGATTACCTAGGTCCGCGGCACTCGTGCGGTAGCTCAGCAAATATGCACCTGCTACGCCAGTTGGATTCGCCAAGCCAAGCGATACGGCATTGTTGAAAATCTCAACGCTCGTGATGAAACCATCACCCGCGTCCGTGGCGTCCACTGTGATCTCTAGAGTTTCGCCGGCACGGATGCTGTCGCCGGACTCAGGACTGTCGATTCCCACCGTTGGAATAAAACCAGTCACCACTGAGACTTCAACCAAGTCAGAGAAGCCGATATTGCCCAAGTCATCGCTCGCGCGCACTTGTAAGTTCAGCAGACCAGGCGAACTCGCCTGATAGTCGAAGCGATACGTATCCACTCCCACCAAAGTGGCCAAACCGATTGAGGTCGCGCCGTTAAACACTTCCACTTGGGTCACTGTGCCGTCACTGTCGCTTGCGCTGATCTCAAGTGTCACTATGCTGCCTAAATTAGCAGCGGGGACCGCACTAATCAGCAAAACAGTGCCAGTACCTGCACCAGCAGTTCCATCATATGTAAATGTCGTTCCTACGTCACTGTCAGCCGCACCTAATGTTGCAAAATCAGTGGTGCCTACTGTAACGATTTCGTATTCCAGGCCAGCAATCAAAGGATTTCTCAAATTAATTGGATCGAGATTTCCGCTCTGCAAAACAGTGCCTGTACTACCCGTTTGAGAAGTGTCGCCATTATATGTAAATGTCGTTCCTACGTCACTATCAGCCGCACCTAATAATTCAAAATCAGTGGTGCCTGCTGTGAGGATTTCGTATTCCAGGCCAGCAATCAAAGGTGCGACACCCACCTCAACCACAGCCGCGCCATTCACCGTATTGAGCACGGTCACCGGAGAGGCACCACTGCTCAGTAGCACATTCACCTCGCTCGAGGTCGTGCGGTTACCAAGCTCATCAGTCGCCACAGCAGTCAAACGCTGTAGACCTGCGTCCGCTGTTTCGGTCAGCACAAACTCATAGTCATCGCCCACACCAGTGGCAGGGGCAAAACCAACTGAGGTCCCATTACTGAACACCTCAACAGTCACAATGCTGTTCGCCGTATCCGCGTGGCTAGCGATCAGCTCCACCGTGATCGGGGTATTGATAAAGAACACATCGCCATTAGCAGGACTGACGATATCTACGGTTGGCACCACGCCCTGAACCACCGAGAAGTCTACCACCGGCGAGAAACCAACATTACCTTGGTTGTCGATCGCGCGGGCTTGCAAATTCAGATTACCTAGGTCCGCGGCACTCGTGCGGTAGCTCAGCAAATATGCACCTGCTACGCCAGTTGGATTCGCCAAGCCAAGCGATACGGCATTGTTGAAAATCTCAACGCTCGTGATGAAACCATCACCCGCGTCCGTGGCGTCCACTGTGATCTCTAGAGTTTCGCCGGCACGGATGCTGTCGCCGGACTCAGGACTGTCGATTCCCACCGTTGGAATAAAACCAGTCACCACTGAGACTTCAACCAAGTCAGAGAAGCCGATATTGCCCAAGTCATCGCTCGCGCGCACTTGTAAGTTCAGCAGACCAGGCGAACTCGCCTGATAGTCGAAGCGATACGTATCCACTCCCACCAAAGTGGCCAAACCGATTGAGGTCGCGCCGTTAAACACTTCCACTTGGGTCACTGTGCCGTCACTGTCGCTTGCGCTGATCTCAAGTGTCACTATGCTGCCTAAATTAGCAGCGGGGACCGCACTAATCAGCAAAACAGTGCCAGTACCTGCACCAGCAGTTCCATCATATGTAAATGTCGTTCCTACGTCACTGTCAGCCGCACCTAATGTTGCAAAATCAGTGGTGCCTACTGTAACGATTTCGTATTCCAGGCCAGCAATCAAAGGATTTCTCAAATTAATTGGATCGAGATTTCCGCTCTGCAAAACAGTGCCTGTACTACCCGTTTGAGAAGTGTCGCCATTATATGTAAATGTCGTTCCTACGTCACTATCAGCCGCACCTAATAATTCAAAATCAGTGGTGCCTGCTGTGAGGATTTCGTATTCCAGGCCAGCAATCAAAGGTGCGACACCCACCTCAACCACAGCCGCGCCATTCACCGTATTGAGCACGGTCACCGGAGAGGCACCACTGCTCAGTAGCACATTCACCTCGCTCGAGGTCGTGCGGTTACCAAGCTCATCAGTCGCCACAGCAGTCAAACGCTGTAGACCTGCGTCCGCTGTCGCTGTCAGCACAAACTCATAGTCATCGCCCACACCAGTGGCAGAGGCAAAACCAACTGAGGTCCCATTACTGAACACCTCAACAGTCACAATGCTGTTCGCCGTATCCGCGTGGCTAGCGATCAGCTCCACCGTGATCGGGGTATTGATAAAGAACACATCGCCATTATCAGGACTGACGATATCTACGGTTGGCACCACGCCCTGAACCACCGAGAAGTCCACCACCGCCGAGAAACCAACATTGCCTTGGTTGTCGATCGCGCGGGCTTGCAAATTCAGATTACCTAGGTCCGCGGCACTCGTGCGGTAGTTCAGTGAATACTTATTCGCGGCCCCAGTTGGATTCGCAAAACCAAGCGATACAGCATTGTTGAAAATCTCAACGCTCGTGATGAAACCAGGAGCAGTATCCGCGGCGTCCACTGTGATCTCTAGCGTCTCGCCGGCACGGATGCTATCGCCGGACGTTAGACCCACGAACGTCGCCGTTGGAAGGTCGCCAGTGACCACTGAGATATCGACCGGTGCGGAGATAGTCTCCTGTCCGTTAAATCCGGTGGCCCGTGCAAAGACCTTAAAATTGCCCGCACGCGTGAAGGTGAAAGAGAATCGGTAGAGTGATTCACCGTCGATTTGCACCCGGCTGCCTACGCCCAGCCTGTCGCCCGAGTTGGATTCGAAGAATTCGACAAAATCAATCGAGTCGATCGGGCTCACCTCTGCCAAGAAGGTCGCGCTCTCCCTAATGCCGACGGGGTCTTCCAGGCTGCCACCAGGTGGGATTTGCCGGAAAATGAAAATCTCCAGAGGATCGTAAGGGACGATTTTAAATGAGACTGGAGATGATGTGCCCACCTGGCCATTTTCGTCGAAGACTTGTGCCACGACCACATAATCACCGGGATCAGGACTGCCCTGTCCTGCTGGGGGAAATTGGATTGCAGGAATATTCACCAGCCCATCATCTGGGTCGAGATTTCCGATCTGCAAAACAGTGCCAGTAGTATCCGTTTGAGTAAGGTCGCCATTATAAACAAATGTCGTTCCTACGTTATTGTCAGCCGCACTTAATACTGTAAAATCAGTGTCTCCTACTGTAAGGATTTCGTATTCCACATCAGCAATCAACGGATTTCTAAAATTAATTGGGTCGGGATTTCCGGCCTGCAAAACAGTTCCAGTAGTACCCGTTTGAGTAGTGTCGCCATTATATGTAAATATTGTTCCTACGCTTATATCAATCGCTGTTCCTGTAGAACCCGTCGAAGCGATCGCTCCTGCGGTAAACACAGTTCCGACGGTATTATCAGGAGCTCCTGCGGTCGTAAAGTCCGTTCCCGCTGTAACGATTTGATATGTTTGTCCTGGTACCAAAGAGTCTTCATTTACCGGTATAGGACCTAATACTGTAAAATCAGTGTCTCCTGCTGTAAGAATTTCGTAGTTCACACCAGTAATTAAATTTCCGACATTAACCACTGATTCGGGAGTGAGATCGGCACCGTTCACAAACAATTTATAGCTCTTCAGCTTGCCCAGCGTGCGGAAAAATTGCGCAGCGATATCAATTTTGCCGTTGGCACCGGGATCACCCAGATCGTCCATCACCGCATTGCCGAACGAGCCCCACTCGGGATCACCAACATTATAAAAGATGGTTGCAGTATCTGGCAGAGCACTGATTCGGCCATTGGCTAAAGTGACTCCGCCAAGCCCTCGAGTCAACTGGCCAACCCCAGTGTTCGCAGTGGTCAAGATAGTTGCGTTCGTAGCATTACGCGGATAGTAGCCTTGGCCCCCGCTAATCAGCTCTAAGCCATAGGTTACATTTGTCCCGACCACGCCCACTCCAATGACAGTGACAGTTGCTCGCGATTGTTCTGTGTAGGTGGCAATTGCAGCCGTAAACACTTCGTTGGTGAACCCCGGAGTCGGCGCAACGACTTGCGCAACGGGAACCTCAATCGTCTCAGTGAGGTAGAGCTCTCTTACTATCGTAGTCGTGCTGCCTTCAAGATCTTCCGCAACGACTTCGACCGAATAGGTGCCTTCAAAATTAATCAGCTGTGGCACTTCGAAATTAAACACGCCGTTCGGATTATTCGAAGGATCGTCATCAACAACACTAAAGACAATACCAGGGCCTGAGATCCTAGCGGTGACACTTTTAAAATCATTGGTCGCCACACGCGCACTCGCAAAAACATCCCCTATATTAAAGAGCCCGCGAGCGAGCCGGTCATCTGGGAAGAGCATTTCTAACAGTGGCTCGACGCGAAACTGGACATCATCCGATTCAAAATCGTTAGTCCCGGCGGCATTGGTCTGGTAAGCCACCACTTCGAGATCAATCTGACCTCCTCCAATCTCACGATTATCGGGATCGAATCCGATGTCTACCACTGCTTCGTAAACATCGCCGGTAGTATTCGTGAGTTGGGCAAGGATGATCGGAGCCCGAGGCGTGCCGTCTGGCCTGGCCGGCGGGTTGTTCCACCGCACGAACACCGTATCGATGGGTTCACCAGCAACCGGGTCTACGATTACGGTGGCTGAAACATTCAGTGTAGTCGCCTGCCCATAGACGATATCGCTCGAGACGGGCGAAAGCAAGTCCACCATTACAACACTCGGCACCGGGACCGGGGGATTGACTGCAACGACGAGTACCTGGGAAGTCGTACCTGCAGCATTTTCTGCCTTCAGTATGAGATTGTAAGGGTTGCCAGCGGCCAAGTCACTCGGAGTAAAAGTGAATGCTCCAGTGGTAGAGAGGCTCGTCGTATCGACGGCATCGGTGGGAATAACGCCTAGCCCAACTAGGTAAAATTTGGTCGGGCTGTTCGTCGCGGTAATCGTGTAGGTGAATGACGAGCCCACGGTCGCCGTAATCGCTGCTGCTGAGGTGATCACTGGAAGAACTGGAGGATCAGTGACAGTCAATACCAGGTCTGCGGTTCCCGTTTCATCTGAATCATTCGTTGCAAAGAGGGACACATTGAACGTACCCACTACGGTCGGTGCTCCACTAATCTGACCACTCAGTGCATCGAGTGTCAAACCAGCGGGCAAGCCGGTCGCGTTGTAAAGGGAAGGCGCGTTAGGGGCCCCGGCCTGATCTTGATCCGTCTCGATCTGGTAAAAAGACATTGTCACTGGCGGCTGACCCGGAACCGTAACGTCGGACGCATTAAGCACGTAGCTAGCGGTCAGCAGATCACTGTTAATAACTGGCTCAACGCCATAGGCGCCCGTGAGTACAAACAGCGATAGCGACAGAACTGATAAAAATTTGACTATAGGTTTCATGAAAAAATTGTTGGCGGTTAGGCTTAGCGATGCTCTCCAGTTTCAGTGGAACGTGCTTGCTTGGGGATTTTGTTTTTAACGATAATCTCCAGGGTCTGGGGATCGCTGACTCCTGCGGAGTTGAGTGCGTATATTTTTAAAGGGTAATGGCCGAGCTTGATGGCTGTGCCGCTTAAGCGATTCCCTTCACATTTTACCCAATACGGGAGATTGGTGACGGAATATCCAAGCGGATCATTGTCCGCTTGGATTTCGTAGCTAAATGACTGTCCCAACACAACGACGAGCTCACACTCACTGGTGATCACTGGAGCCTGCGCATCGGCGCTGACGGCACTAACCAGAAGGGCTAGGAACAGCGCAAGTGCTCGCAACCATCGATCAGGGTGAGTCGTCGTCGTTTTCATGGCTATTAAGTCGCAGTCGAATTCTTAAGTATGGAATAAAATAACGAGGTTACACCTATTCCGCGACTGCGTCAATCGAACGATTCACGGTGCCGGCAGGCGTCATGATCGTCGGATTCTGGAATAATGAGTTGGCATTGACGTTACGATAGTTCTGACGTGCTGGCGAACCACCTGGGCTGACCAGATTGGCAGTGACAAAGATCAACAGATTGCGCTTTTGGCGCGACTCTCCTTCGGAACGGAACAGGCGACCGAGGCCTGGAATGTCACCCAAAATTGGCACCCTATCATTGACGGTCTTGACTTCATCACGAGTCAAACCACCCATCACGACCGTCGCACCGTCAAAGACAGTGACTTCGGTAGTGATTTCACGCACCGAAAAGATCGGCTGATAGAAGCCCGCTGGGACAGTCACCGTCAGCCCACCTTGAAGCGCGACACTGGGGCCACCATACTCGACAAAGCCTTCAAACTCTGTGACACGTGGCTCTAGGATAAGGCTGATGGTATCATCGTTTTCAACGTTTGGAGTGACGGTCATTTCAACCCCGACATTACGAGTGACGAAATCCTGCGGTGTGCCTGCAGTGATGGAGATACCACCACCGCCGCCACTATTATTATCACCACCACCACTGCTACCCGAAGACACGGTCGACTCGATGTCGCCATAGCTTTCTGGATAGCGCAGCTCTTGTGCCACGGTGATGGTGGCACGCTTACCAGAAAGCACGGTGACCTTGGGCGCACTCATTAAATCGCTGCCCGACTTGCGCGACAGCGCTCTAATCGCGAGATCGACGTCCGCACCCGCCACAGACCAGCCACTCGCGGTGAAGGCATTCGTAGCGCTATTTGCTAAGTCAATCACAGAGGTAAGACTGGGTGCCGCATTGCTAGCTACATTCGTACCATCGATTTTAACCGCAGACAGATCCAACCCAGTAGAGAACGCAGTGCTCAGACTACGATTATTGTTCGTTACGCCCTGTCTTTGGTAGGAGAAAACGGGATTGCCTTGGTCGTCGATTAGAGGAAATCCATTGCTCTGATACTGCTGTTCCGCTCCACCTTTGACTGCCCAATCAAATCCAAGCTCATCCAAGTCACCTTGAGTCACTTCCAAGAATTTCGATTCGATTTCAACCTGCTTCACTTCGTTATAGTTTCGCAAGATGACGCGCATGCGCTCAAGGTTGCGGCTAGTCTGGGTCACGATGAGTTGCTCGCCATCAAACGCGAGGCCCGCACCTGGCACATCGAAGTTAACTCCCGCGCTTTGGAAGAACGATTGCAATGCCTGAACTTCGTCGTTTTGCGAAGGCGCGCTGGAACCACCACTGGAGGGCGCTGCGAATGGGTCGACTGGGCCACCACCGGACGAGCCGCCACCATCACGGAAGCCAGTTAAACGAATCATGGTTGCACGCGAGATCGGGAAAAACTCGGTGATATTCGAGGACTCGCCACCAGTGGCATCACTGGCATCGACTGTGACCGCGTCGGAACCGATGGTGTAGGCGAAGTTCACTTGCTGGGTGACAAACTCTAGGATGCGGTCCAAGTTTAAGTTGCGCAGGCTGATGTTCACGCGGGGATTGCTTTGATTGGCATCAAACAGCGGCACGATATTCACTCCGACTTGCTCTGGGTCATATTCAACCGAAAGCTCGGAAAGTGTATCGATCACGCGCGTCAATTCCATCCCGGCAAAATTCACCTGCGGGATAACGATACTCTTCATCTTTTGTAAAATGCCACTGGTATTCTCAACTTGTGCGGTGGTGTTTTTATTGATGTCGAAGACCTTGGGGCGTTCCCAACTCTGATCGACCTCGGTCAACATTTGCTGACGGGTCTTGTATTGGTTTTGGGCATGGATCCCGCCGAGAATCTCGGCAATACGAGTCTGGAACAGTTTTGCTTCCGAATTATTCGCATCACGCGCCTCGACCTCTTTGAAAGTGGCTGCGGCACCGTCGTAGTCGCCGTTCAAATATTGAGCGCGACCAACAGTCAATAGATCACGGATAACTTCGCTTTGCGCCACGTATTCAGGGCTGATGCCTTGAATCGACAGGTCGTATGGATTAGAAATCTGTTCATCCAAATCAGCTGCCAACGACTTGGCTGCCCGAGCGCGGCCACCGGCTGCACGATACTCTTCGAGCAGTGCCTCTGCACCCTTGGCATCGCCAGATGCCGCCAGTGCCTTGGCTTCGGTTAATAAGATCGCTGCCTTGGCGTCTTCGAGCTCGTCGAGCACGTCTGCAGTCGAGGTGTTCAGCGTGAGGCTGCCACTCGCTGCATTGAGCAATCCAGCGGCATCCGCATAAGCACCGAGCTCTGCAAGTTGCTCTGCTTCATCGATCGCATTTTTAGCGGCGGCAATCTTGGCATCCTGATCGGCGGCAGCGGCCGCGACGATTGTGTCTGCGGCTGAGGTAGCTGCTACTTTGGGCTCAGCAGCCACTTTGGGCTCAGCAGCCGCCTTAGCCGTAGTCGACTGAGCCGTCGCAGCCTGAGTAGCCATCACCGCGTCGATGGACGCATCTGCGGCTTGGCCAAATACGGCGCCACTCGCTGCGCTGCGATCAAGGTCCTTGTTGATCGAAACGAGCAGACGTTGCACGTTGCCATCGTCCGGCGCGATCTTGATCAGCTCTTCTGCTTTATCCTTGGCAAGTGTGAGGTCGCCCGAATCACGAGCGCGGAGCGCTGCGGCCATCAGCTGAATCTTCTCCGGTGCGTTTTGTGCCTCGGCCACTTGGGGTCCGACGACAGTAAAGGTCGCAAGTGCCGCGGCCAACAAGATGGTTGGGGCGATTTTTCGTACAGTGAGATGTTTTTTCATAATTAGATGCAGTAAGTTGGCTATTTGCTAAATTTTTGGGGTCTTAGAAATCGAAATTGAAGGATTGATCGGATTCGGGTTCAGGGTCTGCCGTGGTCAGGGTTTCTGGTTGTTCGCTTGGGGTAGTCAGATAAAGTTGCTCGGTCTCAGAGTCCAATTCGAGCGCTTGATTCGCTAGTTTCTTCACTGTGACGCTTGATTCTTCAAGGTTTATTTCCTGCAGCAGGTATTTGCCAGCAGCAGTTTCGAAGGCCTGAGGCGCTTCATCGAGCACAATTTCAGCCGACGCATCTTCGTTTGAACGTAGAATAATCGTAGTGCTATCATTATAGAGACGCTCGCCATGTTTGAGGGTCACTTCTTCGCCAGAGCGCTGATCCAGTAAGGTCACATTCACGTTCTTAGAGATGTTGCCGTCCGTATCGCGCACTCGCTCGATGGTGAAATCTAGCAGCGTAAATTCAGCCTCAGCCTTCTGATCGCCGACGCGGGCGCGCACCTGCTGCTGCTGTTCTTCGTCGAACAGTAGTACCAAGCTCTTGGAGGCATCCTTTAAGTCTTCTTCGATGTAGCCTTCGATCTGAATGCGATACGGATCACGCTCCATTTCCGCCAGATAGATGCCGAACGGTGGCTTTGGCAGGGTCTTATCGATGGGGGACTTAAAGCCAAAAGTTCCGTCTGCATTGACCCAAATCTTTGGCGGTGTAAACACATCGTAGAGTTCGTCCGCAGGCTGCTGGCTGGTCTCTTCAGCATCCGGCCACGTGGCCGTGACTGACGAGGAAACTGGAACTGGGATGCTTTGATACGGATTATCGCTCGGCTGACCAAGTTGCAGCGCAGCCGTAGGCAGCTCTCCCGATTTCAGCACATAGAACCCAACACTCGCGAGGAGTGCTAATACAGCGACTGCGAGTAGCAGTTTATCGTATATTTTATTCATGTGAGATTAAGCAGGGTTCTCCTCAGAATTAGAGGGCAGGATGATTTCGATAAATTCAAGAGTCACGGTAAAGCTGGATTCTGTCTCGGAGATCACAGGTATTTGATTAGCATCCGGCGCAGCCTCGATCGGGCTAGAGGACCCAGCGAAGGCACCAAAAATGTCGTCGATGTTACTCGCCTTAGGTTTCTTGGCATTGGCAGTCTTGGCATTGGTCGCTGGACGATCCACCGTGACACTGCGCACCACGATCGGCAGATCAAACTGCGCTAGATTGTTAAGGAACTTACGCAGAGTCGGGGTATAGCCAGTAAACGTCACACGAAAGGCGAGCGTATCAATCGTACCTGGCACACGCGCTGAGATCGCTGGATTGATTTCAAAGCCGCTTGCTTTCGCGGCAGGTTCGCCGAGAATTTCACGCTCCACCGCTTGTATACCAGCGGGGTCGGCTGCAATCAGTTGATTCAGGATGTAGCTCAGCACTTGGCGCTGCTTATCCAACTGAGGCACAATGCTCGAGTCTTCTGAAATATTCGTCGTTTTAAGATATTTCTCAAAACCGAACGCGAAATCAGCCGGAATCTGAATCGGCGCTGCGACCTCCGCCGCATTCTTATGCGACGCGACTTGCCTGCGATAATTGGATATATACTTCTGTAAGCCAGACATGACTCGCGTGCCGTCATTCGAAATCGTTAAGCGTGAGCCACGCTCTAGATTCTCGCGAATGCTGAGCAATTTAGCGCTCAGCGCTGCAGCATTTTGTTGAGCCGCTTGCACATTTGCAGGAGTCGGAGCGGGGTTCGCCTGCAGTAAGCCATTCATTTGGCTATCTGCACTTGCAACTTGTTGCTTCGACTTCGAGAGCTTGCCGGATTCCATCACCACCAGCGTAGCGCCGGCCGCAAATACGAGCACAGCAGCCACACAGAAGACACAGAAGGCAGGATTTTTCTTAAATAAACCCATAGGAATTATAATGGTTTAGCCGGATCCACGACCAAATTGATACTGAAAGGGAGAACATTGAGACCTTCTTGTAATTTGGTCCAAGTAATAACTGGTGAATGCGACGACACGATAAACTCAGAATCTTCAAAGCTGGCTCGCAAGCTCTTCAGCTGATCGGACAATGCGTTTTCATCCACATTGTCCGCGCCATTGACAGCTTCACGCACGAGCAACTGCCCTTCAACAAGCACTTCATACGAGGACTCCCCAGCGGCAGACTGCTCACGTACAATATTGAGCTTATCCAGCCACACATCTTCGGCGAGATGAAGACTCTCCTGTAACTCGGCAAAGAACTGAATCCAGTTTGATTTAGAATTGACCAAGCCCTCGACGCGTTGGATCGCTTGGCTAGCCACTTCGGCTTGCGCTTGAGAGTCGCGGATCTGCGCTTGGCTCGACTGTAGTGGTTGCAGGCCCGCTTGGATCACACGGACTTGTTCCGAATATACCGAATGCGCACTCTTAATAGCGACCCAGGCAGGCAAAGGCACCAACGCGAGGCAGGCCGCCGCAATCAAAATGAAAGGCTTCTTCCGGGCAAACGCGATCGCGCTTTGAATGCTCTCCGGCAGTAAATTCACTCCCGCGGCATCTGGAATCATCCCGCGGCAGGCTTCCCCAATGATCTCGCTGGTCTGCATACGCAGCACATCAATATCGGTATCAATCGAACCTTCTAGGGTAACATTCTGCAATGGATCAAAAAACTCGACCGGCACTTTTTGAGTGGTCGATAGTTGCTCGGCTAAGCCCTTCAACAATGAACCTCGACCGTTCAATAAAATACGCTTCGGCGCGGCGCCACCCTTCTGGCGGCGATAGTTCACGATAGAACGCGTAATCTCTTGGCTCATGCGGCGCATGAACGAATCGGAACAGGAGTTCAGCAGTTGCGAACCTGAATCATCCTCAGAATAGCCGTTCTTCCCAGCAAAGAACTTATGCTTCACCGCCTCCGCCTGAAGGAAAGGCTTGCCGAGGCTGTCGGCTATATTCTGCGTGAGTGAGTTGCCGCCCAACTGAATATTACGCACGAAGAACCCCTCTGGATTGCGGAACAGTAGATTGGTCGAACGCGCACCGATGTTAATCAACAGCACATCGTCATCCAACTCAGGGTAGGCGAATTGGAGCGTATTATAATCCAGCACCGTCGCAGCACTAATACTCTCCGCTGTAAAACCCGCGGCAGACACATAACCACAAAACTCATCCACCAAGTTCGACTTCGCCGCAATGAACAACACTTCAGTCTCCACACCATCATCTCCGACTACTTGACTATCCCAGACCACTTCATGGAGTGGATAAGGAATATTTTGCTG
>Ga0209504_1002378_pt1 | contig 12866 bp, 7 predicted proteins | sample COGITO_mtgs_1005_FD_184791 | JGI IMG/M metagenome (GOLD analysis project Ga0209504, IMG submission 184791) | Pelagic marine microbial communities from North Sea - COGITO_mtgs_100511 (SPAdes) (version 2) | ecosystem: Environmental > Aquatic > Marine > Epipelagic ...
AGGTTCTTCGCTATTTTTAGTGGTTCAATGAAAATCGGAACACTCAATTACTTCTGAGATAAGGAATAGCTTGAGGGGCCAGACCGGAGAGTTTTACCACGGAGGCGCAGACGGAGCGAGAGTAGCGCGGAGATGGTGAAGCGTGGAGCGCTTTGCCCCGAAGGGGTGACGAAAGCGGGTGCCCTTTGGGCGAGCGAGGAACAAACGGAGGAAGCTAAACTTACAGGACCAGACGCTTGATTCCATCTTTCAAAACGGGCACATTCAAATTCATCAGCAGTCCCACCCGGCACTCCGTCAGCGGCATGTAAGTTTGCACCTCAATTGCAGCGCCAATGATCTTCTTCGTCAGTTCTTCTTCAATAAGTGATCCATCCATAAATAATGAGCGCCTTAAATTTCTTAGGACAAGCAAGCCTTCTCCGTGTCTCGGTGCCTCCAGCGCAGCGAGTGGTTAAAAATCAGAGCACTGAGTGACCTTACCCACTAAAAATAGCGAAGAACCATCACTGATAACTTCTCCCACACCCCTTTTTCTTCATTCTGTCACGCGAACGCGTGATATTGGAATGATGATCGATGTGTTATAGTCGCTCGAATGACTCGGCTTGGTTACCTCAACCATTCGAAAACCGAATCAAATCGAACTAGGCACAATTGATTATGCAAAATAAGGAACCAGCTAAGCCACGCCGTCAGCACGGCCTTTTCATTGGAGCCCTATTGGTTTTGTTCGCATCCGTTAGCGCACTACACGCGGGAGCGCTGGAACCCGACTTCGAGCAGCCCTCGCATGAAAGCCGGCCGGAAACCTGGTTTCACCTGATTGGTGGCAACGTGAACAAAGCGTTCCTGACCACGGATATCGAAGCCGTCCATGCCGCCGGGTTTCAAGGCTTCCACCTCTTTCACGGAAAAGGCGGGGCCTGGCCGGGAGTCAGCCCCCAAATCCAGACCCTCAGCCCGCAGTGGACAATTTGATTGAACATGTGGCCAATGAATGCGTTCGCATGAGCCTGAAATTTACCATGCAGAATTGCCCTGGCTGGGCGATGTCGGGTGGCCCCTGGATCAAACCGGAAGATGCCATGCGCCACCTCATCTGGAGCCGCACCGACATCGAAGGGCCGACCGGACAAAGCGTCAAACTCGCGAAGCCGATGCCCAGCGATCAGGACTGGTGCAACTATCAGGACGTCGCGGTCCTCGCGTTTCCCACGCCCGCCGGCGATGCCGCGGAACCGCTTCGTCCCGTCGAACTGAAAAGCAATCTGGAGAAGGCTCCATGGAAGAGCCTGTTTTCCGTCGGGGAAAAAGTGAGCATTGAAATTCCGGTCACAGCGGAGGATCGCACGTGGCTGGAAGTAAGGTTTGACCAGCAAACCCTGCTGCGCGCCATGCTGCCGGCTCTCTTCGGCTGGGTGATTGAAGACACCCTGACATCCGAACGCTTCCTGAACGACTGGCGCGACACGATCAACGACTTGTTGGTTGAAAATTATTTCGGACGTATGGCTGAGCTCGTCCGGGAACACGGCCTGACCCTTTCGTTCGAAACCGCCGGAAGTTATCAATTTAGCTCAACAATAGAGTGAGAACAGATATGAAAAGTAAAGGACCCAGAACCATGTTTAGAAAAATGCTAGTAGTGGCCATCTGTTTGATTTCTGCAAGTCAGCTCTTTGGAGAGGAACGCATCAGCCCCTTCGCTTTGCGGAGTGAATATCTCGTTAATCCGGAGGGGATCGATGTGCTGAGCCCACGCCTGAGCTGGATGTTGAAATCCGAAGTGCGCGGACAGAAGCAGGCGGCCTATCGGGTGTTGGTGGCAAGCTCGCGCGAACTACTGAAAAAGAATCAAGGTGATCTGTGGGATACGGGGAAAGTTGCATCGGATCAATCCAACCAACTGGCGTATGCCGGAGAGCCATTGAGTTCACGCATGCAGTGTTTCTGGAAGGTCATGGTCTGGGATATCGCCGGAACGCCGTCCGCCTGGAGCGCGCCGGCTTATTGGTCGATGGGCCTGCTGGATGCGGCAGACTGGAAGGCGGAGTGGATCGGGCTGGACAAGGCACCGGAAAGCACGCCGGAAGTTCCCGCCGCGCAGGAGGGAGCGAACGAGAGAATCGTCATTCAAAAAGCGATCTATGGCGTGCTGAATAATCCCTCCATGCGAGTGGATGTGAAAGAAATCCTACAGAAACGGGTGGATGCCGGGAATCGACGGGTCATTGCGACGAATGATCTCGTGGGAAAGGATCCGGCGCCGGGGAGGAAAAAGAAGCTGAGGGTGGAATGTTTGGTTGGCGGAAAGCACGTGAGGGGAACGGTTCCTGAAAATATCGAACTGGATATCTCGACTGGCGGCATCAGAAAGCAATATCTACCGTCTCCCTATTTGCGAAAGGAGTTTAACGTTAGCGCCCCTATCAAACGTGCCGTGATCTATGTTACCGCACAGGGCTTCTTTGAACTACACCTAAATGGCAAAAGGGTGAGTGACGAATATTTCATGCCCGGCTGGACAGACTACCGTAAACGCATCTATTACCGCAGCTACGACGTGACGGAGATGCTCAGCAGAGGCCCCAACGCGATTGGGGCGATTATTGGCGACGGTTGGTTTCGAGGCAATATTAGTAATCTCGGGCAAAATCACTATGGCAAGCGCATCCGCCTGATGAGTCAGCTGCATATCGACTATGCCGACGGGCGATCAGAGAGGATCTTATCCGACCAAAGCTGGAAGGCCTCGTTCGGGCCGATCATGGAGTCGGATATGCAGGCAGGGGAGACCTATGATGCGCGCCGCGAAATGCCCGGCTGGGATCGCTCCGGCTTTGATGATAGCAATTGGGCTGCAGTGGACTTCGGTTCAACAATCAAACCGATGATTCAGGCCTACCCCGGGGTTCCGGTTCGCAAGACGCAGGCGTTGCCTACGGTTCAACTAAGCGAACCCACACCCGATGCTTACGTGTTTGATCTTGGACAGAATTTTTCCGGCTGGATCCGCCTGAAGGTACGCGGCAATGCCGGCGATAAAGTTGTCCTGCGCTTTGCCGAGATGCTCAATGCAGATGGAACGGTCTATACCGAGAATCTGCGTTCTGCCAGGGCGACCGATACATACATCCTCAAAGGCGGCGACGAGGAGGTATGGGAACCTCGCTTTACCTTTCATGGGTTCCGTTATGTTCAAATTACAGGTCTGAGGGGCAAGCCTTCACCAGAAATGGTGACCGGCATGGTGATTCATTCCGATGCCCCCATGACCAGCGCGTTCGAATGCTCGAATCCGATGCTGAACCAGCTCCATCAAAATATTGTGTGGGGCCAGCGCTCCAACTACCTTGAGGTGCCCACCGACTGTCCGCAGCGTGATGAGAGACTGGGCTGGACTGGTGACACACAGGTGTACATCCGTTCGGGCTGCTATAACCAAGACGTTGCGTCCTTTTTCACTAAATGGATCGTTGACCTGATGGATACCCAGAACAATGAGGGGACATTTGGTCAGCAAGCTCCGGTATTTCATGGCCATGGTAGCCCGGCCTGGGCGGATGCGGGCGTGATATGTCCCTGGACCATTTATAGAGTCTACGGCGACCTGCGTCTGATCCAGCAGCATTATGACGCCATGGCTCGATTTATCGACTACTGCAGTCAGAACGGTTTGAAAGGGCCGGGGAACAGGGGATTTGGAGACTGGTTGGCGGTGGGCTCGAAGACACCGAAGGAGCTCATCTCGGCAGCCTATTTCGGGTACTCAACCAGCCTGATGATCGAGATGGCTAAGGCACTTGGCAAATCAGCCGATGCCGCGAAATACAGAAAATTATTCCAGGATATCTGTGCTGATTTTCAGAAGAGTTTTGTGGATGCCGATGGCAAGATCGCAGGCGACTCCCAAACCGGCTATTGCTTGGCACTCCATTTCAATCTGCTCACTGCGGTACAGCGCGAGCAAGCCGCCGCTCACCTTGTCAGCAGGATCAAGGCGAAAGACACTCACCTGTCGGTCGGTTTTGTGGGAGTTTCGTTGCTACTGCCCACGCTCACCGAGATCGGCCGTAGCGACCTGGCCTACCAGTTGATCCAGAACAAAACCTATCCTTCGTGGGGATACTCGATTGAACAAGGCGCGACGACCATCTGGGAGCGCTGGAATAGCTACACGAAAGACAAGGGATTCGGAAATGCGGGGATGAACTCCTTCAATCACTATGCCTATGGGGCCTGCGGCGAATGGATGTTTCGCAGCATGCTCGGTATCGACAGCGATGGCGCGGGCTTCCGTAAGATTGTGATGAAGCCTGAGTTAGGCGAGGGGATCACATGGGCCAAAGGGCATTACGATTCAATCAATGGTCGTATCGAGAGCGCCTGGGAAATCGAGGGCGGACAGTTCAGTTGGTGTGTTGTCGTTCCGCCCAATACGATGGCTACCGTTTATGTGCCCGCTCAAAAAGTCGAAGAGGTTAGTGTCGACGGACAGCAGGGCGCTTCATCGCCCGATGTGGAATTCCTGCGCATGGAGAACGGGCGCGCAGTATTTAAAGTCGGTTCGGGCCGTTACGGCTTTGTGTCTAAACAAGCGATTAATAAGTCGAATAGTGGAGGGGCTGAAAACGGGTGATGTCATGACCTTTGTGGGTCCTGAGCTGGAAAGCTGAGACTGAAGCACTACAATTTAGTGATCAGTCAGATCGCTAATCCATCGAATCATTGAATCGGCATACTCGTCCCCCGTATTGCGGATTGCGGGTTTGCCGTGAAGCATTGCGGGGCCATGTTTGCCGCCTTCGACGAGGACTAATTTCGTGGACACTCCATTCTTTTTGCAGGCGTCATGGTAGCGCTTTGAATTTGCGGGATTTACAGCGTTGTCAGCCGTCCCGTGGGCTAGGAAGGCCGGCGGCGTCTGCCGGTTGACCTGTTCATCGTTGGAAAGCTTGCTGCGTAATGTTTCAGAAGGATTCGATCCGAGCAGATGGCGGCAGCTACCCGCATGCGTATACTCTTTTCTCATCGAAATCACCGGATAGATCAGGCAAGTAAAGTCGGGGCGCGCACTGACTGCATCGATCGCATCCATCGGCTGATATCCAAACGGCTCATCGTAATGAACGCTCAATGTCGATGCTTCATGCCCACCGGCAGAGAATCCCATTGCGCCGATTTTATTTTCCTCCACGCCAAACTCAGTTGCTCGACTACGGACAATACGCAGCGCGCGTTGCGCATCCCACAGAGGAATTGGATGATTAAAGGGGCTACAACGATAACTGACCATAAAAACAGCGATACCGTGATCATTCAGGAACTGCTTCATCGGCAGCCCCTCGGTTCTGATGCAAACAGCGCCATAGGCACCCCCACAGAAGATCACCATCGCTACACCCTTGTTCTTATCTTCGGTCGGTAGATAGACATCGATTGCAGGCACGCGAATATTCCTACGATTACCTTGAGGGACTTGATACGTAGCGTTCCGGATTGCGGCCGATGTGTTCAGTGATTTTTCGTCGTCCCCCTCCTTGGCCCCAGGCGGGACTTCCGGCCAGAGCAGAATCGTCTGATTGGGGCTGTCGCCTGCAAAGATATTTGTGGCCAAGCATACGAAGCAAAGCGTGAGTAGTTGGTTAATTTTCATAAATCATCACCTTCTTGATGGATGCAGCCACCTGCTCGGCAAGCAGGGCAGAACCATCCTTGGTGAAGCTGAAAAAAGGGGGCATGTCATGACCTGTGTGGTTTTCCCGTCTTTTGGGGCCTGCGATTTTTAAGAGGCAGTTTGTCGTGCAGAGCGCCGACCTTCACTCGGCAGGGAACTCCAAGTCGCTCAGAGAGATGGGGTGCTCGATCAGCTTTTCGCCTTTCGTGTTGAACGAACTGAGTGTGAGCTGAGATTTTTGCCAATCAATTTCGATCAAGCCTGCGTTCAACTGTGGGTGTGACTTGCCGACCCGGAAGCTGTTCTTTGCCTTTGCCCATTTACTATTTGCATGGGTCATTCCACTACTGGTCAAATCGTAAAACGGGTACTCACCGATCATGACCTTAGATAGCTCGGTAAAATGCACATCGCCTGATATGGCCACCGTGTGATGGGCACGGTATTTTATGAGTAGATCAAAGAGGCGCTGTTGCTCGTGGGGGACATTGCCCCAGTTTTCCATGCCCTTTTCATACGCCAGTATTTGAATACTACTCGCAAGAATACGCACGTCTGCTTCCACCTGGAGTTGTTCCTCGAGCCACTGCCACTGGTCCGCACCCAGTAGTGTTTTCGTGCTGTCTTTGCTGGGTTCATACCAGCCAACTGTCCCAGCTTTCTGTTCCCCCTGATATTTAGGAAGTTCATCTCTAAAATAACGGGTGTCGAGGAGGATGATTTGCACGACCTGACCTTTTCTGCCATACGAGTAGGAGGTGTAAATCCCTGGGCGTGTCCGCCGCACGGAGTCTTTTGGCTCATTGAAAAAATCAAGGAAGAGCTGTTGAGATGCTTCACGTTTGGAGTAGGATTTACCGCCGTCATTGATGCCGTAGTCATGATCATCCCAAGTGGCGAGCACCTTGGTCTGCGCTTGCAGCTGCTGGTATCCTGGTAGGTTAGCGAGCGCTTGGTATTTCTTCTTAAAGATGTTTACATCAGTCGTGTCTCCATAAATGTTGTCCCCGATGAAGAGAAATAGATCGGGTTGCTGCTCGAGAATCGCTGGATAAATGGATTGATCCACTTTCATTCTCGCGGGGTTATTGCAGGAGCCAAAAGCAATTTTTGTCACACTGTCTGGCCTGACCATGTCACTTGAAAATTTCGCGACAAGTGGCTGCGTGGTCGCTTCGCCAGATACAGTGGTTTGCAAGCATAGCACGCAAGTAAGGCACGCTATGAGAGTCGTGTATGTTTGTTTCATATTTATTCATTATAGCACGCGCTCCAGTATCACGGTATCACGTAAACGCGTGATACCGAAGTGATGACAAATGTGTTATATACGCTCAAGAAGCTTGGTATACTGGTATTAATAAAAATCGAATTCATGAAATCCCCTACACTTCATAAATATATCTCTCTTTCAGTGGCCTCGTTGGTCGGCGCGTCGTGTGCGCTCGCTTTGGACGACGCACCGCGCCCGGAAAAGCCGAACTTTCTGCTGATTCTAGCGGATGATCTCGGTTGGCAGGACATCCAAGTGTATGACCAGATGGAAACCGACGTGGTGAATGGCTTTGGTGGGACGAATGTTTTTAGAACGCCGTATATGAATCTGCTAGCAGAGGAAGGAGTGCTCTTTACCAATGCCTATTCTCCCGCGCCGACTTGCGCGCCGAGTCGTGTGGCGATTATGTCAGGGAAGCATCCGGGGCGTAGCGATGTCACGGATGTGTTGGGCGGACATTGCCCGAAGGCCTCTGCCGACGATGCGATTGGGATTCTCCCACATTATCGGAGCAGCCTGAAGAATGAAGAAATTTCGCTGGCGGAAATGCTTCAAGCCGAGGGCTATTACACGGGCGCATTCGGTAAATGGCATATGTCTCCCGACGGGCATCACAGTAGCTTTCCGCAGCCGACCGATCAGGGTTTTAATGTGGCTTATAACGGACGAGGTGTTCAAACGGTTATGGGAGACCGATTAACAGGGTTTGCGACCAGCGCCCCTACTGATCCTTACCAGTTGGATGACAATGACATGGCCACGGATCCGGTGACGCAAGAGGCTCTGAGCTTTCTTGAAAATGCGGTGCAACAAGAAGAAGCCTTTTTCTGTTATTATGCGACTTGGCTGGTGCACGCCCCTTGGCAAGTGCGCACAGAGAGACTGTTGATAGACTATGCCGAGCAGATGGGCTACGATTATTACCCTTTGACGGGGAATGAAATATTTGCCGAGGGACAAAAGAATCCCTACTACGCGGCGATGGTTGAGAGCTTGGATTATTATATGAATCAGCTCATCACTTATCTGAAAGAAACGGACGACCCTCGCTGGCCTGGACATAAGCTGATCGAGAATACCTATGTCGTGTTAACCTCCGATAACGGTGGCATGGAAAACGGAGATAGTAGCGGCCAAGTGACTGATAACTACCCGCTCGATCAGGGAAAGAAATGGATCAAAGAGGGTGGCACGCGTGTGCCGTTCATAGTCCGCGGGCCGGGAATTGCATCGAACACGGTCAGTAATGCGGTGATCAACGGACTGGACTTGTATCCGACCTTTTTAGCCTTGGCGGGTATTTCGATTCCAAGCGAGCGCTTGGATGGCTGCGACCTTAGCGACCTTTGGCTGAATGGTCCACAGGATAAACAACGCATCCTAGATACGTCTGGCGAGGTGCGCGAATCAATGTTTTGGCACTTTCCGCACTCAGGGCGAGTGGCAAGCACGATGGTGAAGGATGGTTGGAAATTGTATAAAAACTACGATCATTTGACGAATGAAGCAGCTGCTCAGGAATACTCGCTCTATCAACTCTACGATGCAAGCGGCGACCCTGTGGATCTTGGAGAAATGACCGACTTGTTCGGCTCACAGACGGCGCTGGCCAATGCAATGGTTCCAGAGCTTGAAGCCTGGATCAATGAGGTCGATGCGCGGCCGATGTATTACAATCCGAAAAATGGCACACTGCCACTGACGGATCAAAGCCTGACGATCCTTTCAACTGGCCATGACGATACGGTGGCGTGGGTGTCATGGAATACGGATCGCGCGGAGCTGAAATATCTCGACTTGCTTTACACTCAATCCGTGATCGCGGATCGCACTGAGGAATGGTATAAGGTCGTGGTGCCATTCACGCACGCTCAGGGGTGGGCGGAAGTGGCGATTCCTGAAGGAGCGCAGCGCTTCTTCTTTACCTTGGTCGACGAGAATAACTTTTTCTTGAGCTCGGTCGACTTGACCGGCCATAGCGGTTATGATTCGGAGCTCGTGCCCTTGTTCACATGGTTACCAGAGGGCACCGCGTCGTTTACGGATGTTGGCACGAGCTTCCCCACTAATGATGTATTATATAGCAACTCGATCAATGGGGCAGAGGTTGCCGTCAGCTCTGATGCTGATTCTGCAGCGATTCAGCTGATTGATGATTCGTTTTCAACGAATACACTGACGAAAGACGGCAATCTATATCAGGATGATACTGGGTGGCGCGCCAGCAGTAGTGGCGCTTGGGCCGTTGAGACTGCAAGTGGATGGGTCACTAATACGAGTGTTAATGACGGCGCTAATAGTGACGGAGGATTGGCGCAAATCGTCGATCTCGACGGCTTGGGGTTGACGGACGAGAATCAGTTGGAAGTGGAATTCAATTTCGTTTCATGGGATGGTGCCAACGATTCCGATGATATTTATGTGCATCTATGGGGCTTGGTGGGTAATTCTTCTACTGGCACGGCATGGATTGCCAATCTAGCTGCGAGCAACGGCAACATGTGGGCTAAGGCAGTCGATGCAGGGTTCAGTGTCTACAATTTGGGCGATGGCGGTTTGATCGCTAGCGCATCCGATACCAATGCTAACAGTGCTGCGATTCAGCTGCTGGATCAAGACTCGGGCACTAGTTCGGAAGGCGATGCGATACATGTTCTTCGCAAGATTAATTTGAGTTCATATGAGGTGGATACACTTGTCGGCTATGACTACTTCGTGATTGGTTTTACGCGTAATCCAGGTGCTGATGGTAATAAATTTGCTCTGTATGATGTGGCGGTGTCTGCGACTGAGTCGAGCACTTCCCTCGTGGGCCAGACGTTTACAGTGACGGACCCAGTCAGCCTTTCGGCCTTAACTTTGCAGTCGTCCACTGACCATACCGTGGGGAATTCCGATTCGGCTGACCTCTACCTCTGGATTGGAGAATACGAGAGCGGGGCACCAAGCGCCAATTTGTTCCGCACTCAAGTCTATGAGAAGGTCGACATGGGAGCTGTGTCCCTTGTCGCAGATAAATATTATCAAATCGATTTCGAAGACTCTGTGCTGCTCCCAGGGACTTACGCGTTCCAGCTTCGGTGGAAAGAATTGGGTATCGGCAATCACGCTGACTGGGCACGGGCTGATGGGGATGGTGCGTATGCTGGCGGCGACCTAATTCATCTGAAAACGCCTGAGGGCAGTGCGGTTGAGTTTCCATTCTCACAGACGGAGAGCACTGGATTGGATCTCGTTTTTGCCTTACATGGCACAACCGATCATTTCGGAGGATGGGCCGCTGAGCATGCATTGGATCGCATTCCTGAAGATCCCTATCTGAATGGAATCGGAGGATCGGTGACCAAGAATAGTGTGTTCTACAATAAGGCTGAGGCGAGCACTTGGGCAATATTTGATGGTGTTTTAAGCAATGCGGGTGATCTTAACAATAGTAATGTTGAAGGAGCGATCGCGAAGTGTATCGACCTCACTCAATTAGCCGACTCCGACGCAGCCGAGCTGACGCTTAGCTTTGACTACACCACGGCCGATGCGGGCGAAACACTCTTTGTGCACCTATGGGGCTGTGTGGATAAAAATCCGGATCTGAATCCAGAGATCATGAGACTTGACGCTCAAAATGGGAATGCATGGATGCTCGTGGCGCCTGACGACATGGACGTGTATAATTTAGGGAAGCCCAATGGAGTGTTCACTACTGGCAATAACGGTCTTAATGGGTATTTCGCCGATGCGGCGGCTGTCTTGACCGGTTCGACTGGTGCGCAGAGTTACAGCGCGACCTTTGATCTCTCGACCTTTACGACTGCGCCGGATGCCATTTCGGACTATGATTACCTCGTGCTTGGCTTCGCGCGTGAGGTGATCGACACGACGAATCCGTCCGTTTCGATTACAAACATCCGTGTGTCGATCAATGGCGGAGAGTCGCTGCACGAGTTTCCTGCCGTGCAGGCGCTTTTGGATAGTATGGATGGCGATCCTGATGGCGATCGTCGTAGTAACCTGTTTGAATTCGCTTTCGGCGGTAACCCCAATGATAAGAATGATGTCGGCTTGCTGCCAAATATGGATACTGTAGTAGATGGAATCGATTTCGTCTATCAGCGTCGATCCAACGCGGCGACGCTCGGCATTCGCTATTTCATAGAAACAACGGCGGACCTGACACTACCAGATTCATGGGAAGTAGTGAATTTGTCAGTGGACGCCGTCGATGCTGTCGATGATGAGTTTGAAACCGTGAAGCATCGCTTGGACACCTCAGGAAAGGAGAAGGAATTTATCCGCTTGGTCGTCGAGGAATTGTAGTCTCACCATTGATGCGATGTTATAGCCAAGATGAGGCACAAAAAATCAAAAAAATCCAGGTCTAATGCCCGAATTCAATTCTTCCTTTTTCTCCACGGTATCACGTAAACGCGTGATACTGGAGCGATGACAAATGTGTTATAATTGCTCAAGAGGCGCGTCTGTCACCTTCGCCTCCGCTATCCTTGAACACTATTAAAATTACTCTCTATGCAATCGTATTGCTCGCCACGTGCAGCGTGAGCGCTGCAGCTCAGCTCCCAGACTTTAGTTGGGACACGGTGTCGCGCTATATGCACGTGCGTAAGGCCACGGCTTTTTCTCCCGAAGAGGTCGAGTATTTAGCGACCTTTCCGCTGATCACATTTGAGAAAACTACGGGAGCGAGGGAGTTTGGCGGCACCGAGGCAGGAACCGTGCAAGCGGCCAAGGCGATCAAGGCACTCAATCCTCACACGAAGATTCTCTATTATCGCAACATCTTGGTGCATTACTCGACTTATCTTGCAAATGCGCAACTTGCCAAGATTCCAGGTGCGTTTCTCGCAGATGAAAAAGGAAACCAAAAGCTAGTGCGTAAGAGTGTGAGGGCCTACGACTTGTCAAACCCCGCAGTGCAATCCTGGTGGCTCACGCATGCCAAGCAGGCCTGCAGGTCGCCGTATATCGATGGAATCTTCGTCGATGGAAATATTAAGGCACTGGAACCCAGCTATTTGTTGGGCTATGTGGGCAAAGCGAAGAAACAAGCGGTCACAGAAGGCTATCACCGCATAATGAAGCAACTGCGAGCAGAGATCGGTTCTGAGAGCCTGATTCTAGCCAACATCATTCGTGCTCGCTTTGATAATGCAGGCTTGGAATATATCGAGCCGTTTGACGGCTCGTATACCGAAGGTTTTGAGCACGCTGTGGCTGGAATGTCACGGGAAGACTATATCGCAAAAGGCATTGCTGCTGTCCAGTCTGCGGCACGGTCGGGGAAGATCATCGCCTTCACGATGACGAAGGGGAGCTATACCGATACCGACATGGACATGGAACCCAGCCAATCTTCGAGCAAGGAATTCGCGTCACCTGTCAATCGCTTTACCTATGCCTTGGCGCTCTTCTTGATCTGTGCTGAGCGGCATAGCTACTTCATGTTTAACGATGGCTACGGTGTCGATAATGGCAGGTCCATGATTTGGATGAAGGACATTCCAGAGTATCGATATCCCCTCGGCGCTCCGAAGGGGGAGGCCACTCAAGAGGGCTATGTCTATCAGCGCGAATTTCAACATGCCAGTGTCATGGTCGATATCAAGCGGGAGACTGCCGAGATCATTTGGAAACAGGTAAAGCAGTGATTCCTTGTGCGTGGCGAGGTGCAGCCTTTATTCTGTGAGCTTTGATCAAAGCGTTTCCCGTGTCACGCAATTACGTGATAGACAGTTTGTCGCAATGCACTATGGTTTATAATATGTATACACAGTCATCCCATAAGGCCTCTCGCGGATAGTCAAGCCTGAGGATTGAAGCGGGTTGGATTGGTTTAGTTGTCAAAAGTCAAAATGCAGAAGTCGTCAGAATCGTCCATAATAGCCCCTTGCTGTC
>Ga0209504_1002385_pt1 | contig 12850 bp, 14 predicted proteins | sample COGITO_mtgs_1005_FD_184791 | JGI IMG/M metagenome (GOLD analysis project Ga0209504, IMG submission 184791) | Pelagic marine microbial communities from North Sea - COGITO_mtgs_100511 (SPAdes) (version 2) | ecosystem: Environmental > Aquatic > Marine > Epipelagic ...
TCTCGCGGGTTGCGCCCAGTACCTGAGCCTGGAACCGGCTGCCGGTGGGAACCGGCAGGCCACAGTGATAACAAGGAGTCGGGCTGGCCATCGGTGCGCTTATTGGGCATCCCCGAGCTGGATGTTTTGCCCGCTCTGTACGTTTTCTTCTTCGAACAGGCGCCAGTCCTTGCCGCCTTCCTGGCCGATCAGTTCGACAAAGCGGCGACCTTGTACCGGATCGATCATCTGCCCGCTGTAACTGCCATCGGCCTGTGGCTGCAGAATCACCCGACGGTCGCGTTCCGGCTGGGTTGGCGAGATCAGGTTAAGCACCAGCTGTTGAGGGCGGCTATTGCCGCTCAGCTGCAGGGTGGCGGTGCCGTTGTCATCGTTGAGCAGCAGGCTGGCGTGCAGCTTGAGGCGAATGGCGTGGTTTTCCCGCTCCAAGGACTGGTTGATGCCTTTGCCGACGTCGTAATAGTCATCGGAAATCAGCCCTGGCGGGTTCTTCGTGGCGATGGTCAGCAGGGTTAACCCTTGGATGACTGAGTAAGCCAGCAGGCCAATCAGGAACCAGGGCCAGAATTGCTTGTACCAGGGCTTAATCATCTCAGGCGTTTGTTCGGTCATGGTCTTCTCTGCTCAGCGCACGCTGGGGCCGATAAAGCGGCTGTCGGCGTCGGTTTTAATGCTGGGGTTATCCACCGAGTGCAGGCGGAAGCTGATTTCATTGGCGCTTGAAGGTAACTTTTCCGGTTCGATGGACAACTCGACAGGCAGCGACAGGATTTCCCCCGCCAATGCTTTGATTTCGCGTTTGCCCTCATACACCAAGCCGTCGAGGCCATCGGCTTCGATCAGGTAGGTCACTTCGTGTTGCGCCTTGTTCATGATCTTGAGGGTGTAAACGTTCTCGATCCGGCCTTCTTCGTTTTCGCGGTAGAGCACGCGGTCCTTGAGTACATCCAGCTCCACCAACGAGCGGTCGGCGATGGCCCAAGCGAAGACGCAGAACATCGCCAACAAAGCGATGGCGTAACCAATCAGGCGTGGCCTTACCAGCTGAGTTTTTTGCCCGGACAGGTTGTGTTCGGTGGTGTAGCTGATCAGCCCTTTGGGGTAGTTCATCTTCTCCATGATGCTGTCGCAGGCGTCGATACAGGCGGCGCAGCCGATGCATTCAACTTGCAGGCCGTCGCGAATATCGATGCCGGTCGGGCAAACGTGCACGCACATCTTGCAGTCGATGCAATCGCCTAGGCCTTCCGCTTTGTAGTCGGCATCACGTTTACGTGGGCCGCGCTGTTCGCCGCGACGTGGGTCGTAGGAGACGATCAGGGTGTCCTGGTCGAACATCACGCTCTGAAAGCGCGCATAGGGGCACATGTAGATGCACACTTGCTCGCGCAGATAACCGGCGTTGCCGTAGGTGGCGAGGGTGAAGAACCCCACCCAGAACAGCGCCCAGCCGCCCGCTTGCAGAGTGAATAGCTCGGGGATCAGTTCGCGAATCGGCGTGAAGTAGCCGACGAAGGTGATGGCGGTGACCAGCGAGACGCCGACCCAGATGCCGTGCTTGGCCAGCTTGCGCAGAAATTTCTGCGAGGTCATCGGTGCTTTGTCGAGCTTCATGCGTTGGTTGCGATCACCTTCGGTGACCTTCTCCGCCCACATGAACACCCAGGTAAATACGCTTTGTGGGCAGGTGTAACCGCACCACACGCGGCCGGCGAATACGGTGATAAAAAACAAGCCGAAGGCGGCAATGATCAAGAGTGCCGAGAGCAGCACAAAATCCTGCGGCCAATAGGTGGCACCAAAGATATGAAATTTGCGCTCCGGCAGGTTCCACCAGACGGCCTGGCGGCCATTCCAGGTCAACCATACGGTGCCGAAGTACAACAGGAAGAGGGCTGCACCACCGAGCATGCGCAAGTTGCGGAAAATGCCGGTGAAGGAGCGGGTATAGATTTTTTCGCGGTTGGCGTACAGGTCAACAACTTCGACCTTGGCCGGGGCAGGGGTGATGTCTTTAACGGGAATTTGTGCGCTCATCAGTTCGTACCACGGCGGTTGATTGGCTGCCTGTGCCGATGCGTGCCGACAGAGGTCATACGGGCTCTTGCGCTATGGTACGCCTGACGATTGTCAGGTAGGTGCGACCTGCAGTCGCGCCTACCTGAGTGAGAGCATTACTTCTCGAGTTTTGCTTGCGACAGGCTGTAAACGTAAGCCGCCAGCAGATGCACTTTATCGTTGCCGAGGAAGTCTTCCTGGGCGGGCATCTTGCCGTTACGGCCATAGCGCAGCGTTTGTTGCACTTGAGCGAAGCTGGAACCGTAGAGCCAGACTTTGTCGGTCAGGTTGGGTGCGCCCATGGCCTGTTGGCCCTTACCTTCAGCGCCATGACAGACTGCACAATTGGTCGCGAAGATGTTTTGACCTGCGGCAAGGTCAACCTCAATACCTTCCGGATTCTTCAAACCAGACAGGGTGCGGATATAGCCGGCAACGTTGCGGATGCCTTCTTCACCAATGCTGTCTTTCCACGCAGGCATTGCTGCCTGACGACCGCCCATGATGGTGGTTTTGATGGTTTCCGGTTCGCCGCCATACAGCCAATCGTTGTCGGTCAGGTTAGGGAAGCCATAGGCACCCTTGGCATCAGAGCCGTGACAGACTGAGCAGTTGGACGCAAACAGACGACCGCCCATTTTCAGCGCTTGCTCGTCCTGTGCCACTTGCTCGATCGGCATGGCAGCGTATTTGGCGAAGATCGGGCCGTACTGAGCATCAGCTTTGGCCATCTCTTTTTCCCACTGGTGCACACCGGTCCAGCCCGCATTGCGCTCTACACCACCGGCAATTTCGATATTGGTGGCGAAGGGGGTTTTGCTGTCGCTGTCGAGGTATTCGAAGCCCGGCAGCAGGCCTTTCCAGTTACCCAGGCCTGGGTACAGGGCCAGGTAGCCGAGGGCGAAGATGATGGTGCCGACGAACAGCATGAACCACCACTTAGGCAGCGGGTTGTCGAACTCTTCGATACCGTCGAAGGCGTGGCCGACAGTTTCTTCGGTGGTTTCTTCGCGCTGGCCCTTACGGGTGCCGAAGATCAGCCAAGTCAGGGCAAAGATGGTGCCCAGAGACAGAATGGTTACGTACCAACTCCAGAACGTGGTCATTGGTTATTGCTCCTGGAAGATTGCTCGTCACGATCAACGGGTTTTGGATCATCGGCGAAAGGCAGATTGGCCGCTTCATCGAAGCTCGATTTACGCTTGCTGCTATAGGCCCAGAGCACTACGCCAATAAAGGCGATAAACACCACTGCTGTGCCTATGCCGCGAATGGTCCCGACGTCCGTGAGGAAAGAAGGCATCGTGCGTTACCGCTTGTTCTTGATGGAGGTGCCAAGAACCTGCAGGTACGCCACCAGGGCGTCCATTTCGGTCTTGCCTTTTACTGCGTCTTTGGCCCCGGCGATGTCTTCATCGGTGTAAGGGATGCCAAAACCACGCATAACTTCCATCTTCTTGGCGGTGTCCTTGCCGTCGAGCTTGTGCTCAACCAACCACGGGTAGGCTGGCATCTTCGACTCAGGTACGACGTTGCGCGGGTTGTACAGGTGCGCTCGCTGCCACTCATCCGAGTAGCGACCGCCTACGCGTGCCAAGTCCGGCCCGGTACGCTTGGAGCCCCACAGGAACGGGTGATCCCAGACGCTTTCGCCGGCCACCGAGTAGTGACCGTAACGCTCGGTTTCAGCACGGAACGGACGAATCATCTGCGAGTGGCAGCCGACACAGCCGTTGGCAATGTACACATCGCGGCCTTCCAGCTGCAGCGCGGTGTAGGGCTTGAGGCCTTCCACCGGTTCGTTGGTGACGTCCTGGAAAAACAGCGGCACGATTTGAGTCAGGCCGCCGATGCTGACGGCGAGAACCATCAGCAGCGCCATCAGGCCGATATTTTTCTCAATGATTTCGTGTTTCATCAGTGCGCTACTCCGACTGGGATCTGTGCAGCTACTTCATATTCAGAAGCTTTAGCGGCACGCACGGTGCGGTAGGTGTTGTAAGCCATCAGCAGCATGCCGGCGACGAAGAATGCACCGCCAATCATGCGCACCACGTAACCTGGATGGCTGGCTTCCAGCGCTTCAACGAAGGAGTAGGTGAGGGTGCCGTCTTCGTTGACTGCACGCCACATCAGGCCCTGGGTGATGCCGTTGACCCACATCGAGGCGATGTACAGCACGGTGCCGATAGTGGCCAACCAGAAGTGAGCGTTGATCAGACCGACGCTGTGCATCTGCGGGCGACCAAAGACTTTAGGCAGCAGGTGGTACAGCGCGCCGATGGAGATCATCGCTACCCAGCCGAGCGCGCCGGCGTGTACGTGGCCGATGGTCCAGTCGGTGTAGTGAGACAAGGCGTTGACGGTCTTGATGGCCATCATCGGGCCTTCGAAGGTCGACATGCCGTAGAACGCCAAGGAAACCACCAAGAAGCGCAGGATTGGGTCGGTGCGCAGCTTATGCCAGGCGCCAGACAGGCTCATCATGCCGTTGATCATGCCGCCCCAGCTTGGCGCCAGTAGGATGATCGACATCGCCATACCGAGGGACTGTGCCCAATCCGGCAGTGCGGTGTAGTGCAGGTGGTGCGGACCGGCCCAGATGTACAGGGTGATCAGCGCCCAGAAGTGCACGATGGACAGGCGGTAGGAATAGATCGGACGCTCGGCCTGCTTGGGTACGAAGTAGTACATCATCCCCAGGAAACCGGTGGTCAGGAAGAAGCCTACCGCGTTGTGGCCGTACCACCACTGGATCATCGCGTCAGTCGCACCGGCGTAGGCCGAGTAGGACTTGAACAGGCTCACCGGAACGGCCGCGCTGTTGACGATGTGCAGCATTGCGGTCACCAGGATGAAGGCACCGTAGAACCAGTTGCCAACATAGATGTGCTTGGTCTGGCGCTTGACGATAGTGCCGAAGAACACCACTGCATAGGCGATCCAGACGATGCCCAGCAGGATATCGATTGGCCACTCGAGCTCGGCGTATTCCTTGGAACCGGTGAAACCCATTGGCAGGGTGATCACCGCAGCGACGATCACGGCTTGCCAACCCCAGAAAACGAAGGCTGCCAGGCTGTCAGAAATCAGGCGAACCTGACTGGTGCGTTGCACCACATAGAACGACGTTGCCATCAGCGCACATCCGCCAAAAGCGAAAATCACGGCGTTGGTGTGCAACGGACGCAGACGGCCGAAGCTCGTCCATTCCATGCCTAAGTTGAGTTCAGGCCACACCAACTGTGCGGCGATGAAAACACCTAAGGACATGCCAATGACTCCCCAAATCACCGTCATGACGGCGAACTGGCGAACCACTTTGTAGTTATAAGCAGTCGGGCTGATTGCTGTGCTCATTATGGGTTCCACGGTTAATGGATTTTTTAGGGGCAAAAATCGGCGGCAAGTATGTAGAAAGCAGGTTCTTATTGCAACGACACATGCCGTCACAATAAGGCTTTCAGGGCTGTCGGCAAGCATGCGTGGCCGCTTGTATAGAGCATTGCCACAAGCAATAAACAGCTAACAGACACAGCGCAAAGATGGGAATCGCCTTGGAGTTATGACACGTGGCGACTGCTGACAAGATTAGCGCATGTGGAGGGTTGCGCGTGCACTTGGTCGGGCGGGTGCGACTCTGGGTCGCACAGCGTGGAGGCCTGCTCAAGGGTGGGAGAGATGTTGGCCTATGCTGGCGACCGGGTCGCCAGCAGGATGCTGCGGCTTTAACTAGTCAGCAGTGGCGGCATTCGGGTGTTTTTGGCTCAGGCTTAGGACATAAGCGGCCAGCAGATGGACTTTGTCGTTGCCCAGATACTGCTCTTGCGCCGGCATTTGGCCGTTGCGGCCGTGGCGGATGGTCTGCTGCAGCTGCACCAGGCTGCTGCCGTATATCCAGCCGGCTGGGCTGGTCAGGTCTGGCGCACCCAGTACGGCCATGCCTTTACCTTCTGCACCGTGGCAGGCCAGGCAGTTGGCGGCGTAGATGGCAGCGCCTTGTTCCAGATCGAAGTGCTTGTCGGTGGGTAACGGCAGACCGGCCAGGTTCTTACGCACATAAGCGGCAACCTGTTGCACGCCGTCTTCTCCAATGATCGCCGCCCAGGCCGGCATCGCGCCCATGCGGCCATTGAGGATGCTGGTTTTGATGGTTTCCGGCTCGCCGCCCCAACGCCAGTGGTTGTCAGTCAGGTTGGGGAAGCCCACTGCGCCCTTGGCGTCGCTGCCGTGGCAGACCGAGCAATAGGTGGCAAACATACGTCCGCCCATTTTCAGGGCCTGCTCGTCGTTGGCTACTTCTTCCAGAGGCATGGCCGCGTATCTGGCGAATATCGGTCCATATAGCTCGTCAGCTTTGTCGACTTCTCGCTGCCATTGCTTAACCTGGGTCCAGCCACCTTCGTAACCCGGCAGCAGGCCTTTCCAGTTGCCCAGGCCGGGATAAAGAGCCAGGTAAGCCACCGAGAAAATCAGGGTGCCGAGAAACAGCATGAACCACCACTTGGGCAGCGGGTTGTCGTATTCCTCGATGCCATCGAAGGAATGGCCCATGGTCTGCTCGGTTGGGTTTTTATGAACTTCGCTTTTGCGGGTGGCGAAAATCAGCCAGAACAGGGCGAGCAGGGTGCCGACGGTCAGCACTGTGATGTACCAGCTCCAGAACGTGCTCATGGGATTGTGCTCCTTGGTGTAGCCAGCTTGGGTTCATCGGCAAAGGGCAGCAGGGCGGCCTGGTCGAAGGCCGCACGGCGTTTGCCGCTGTAAGCCCACAGGGTGACGCTGATGAAGGACAGCAACACCAGCGCCGTGCCGATGCCGCGTACGGTTCCAATATCCAATGCGCCGATCGCAATAAGTTCGAATGACATGGCGCTACCTCTTGTTCTTCACGGCAATGCCGAGCACTTGTAGGTAAGCAACGACCGCATCCATCTCGCTTTTGCCTTTGACGGCGTCGCTGGCCCCGGCGATGTCTGCATCGTTGTAAGGCACGCCGAGTAGGCGCAGGGCTTTCATCTTGGTGGGCGTGTCCTGGCCGTCGAGGGTGTTTTCCACCAACCAGGGGTAGGCCGGCATTTTCGACTCAGGTACCACGTTGCGCGGGTTATACAGGTGCGCGCGCTGCCATTCGTCCGAGTAGCGACCGCCAACCCGTGCCAGATCCGGCCCGGTGCGCTTGGAGCCCCAGAGGAAGGGGTGGTCGTAAACGCTTTCGCCAGCCACCGAGTAGTGACCATAGCGTTCTGTTTCGGCGCGAAATGGGCGGATCATCTGCGAGTGGCAGCCGACACAGCCTTCGCGGATATAAATGTCGCGCCCTTCCAATTGCAGTGCGGTGTAAGGTTTGAGACCGGCTACCGGCTCATTGGTGATGTCCTGAAAGAACAGCGGGACGATCTGGGTCAAGCCGCCGATGCTCACGGCCAGGACCATCAATAACGCCATCAGGCCGATGTTCTTCTCGAGTAATTCGTGTCTCATCAGTGCACTCCCTCAAGCGAAAACTGTGCGGCGGCGTTCATCTCTGCAGCCTGGGTATGGCGCACGGTTTGCCATACGTTCCAGGCCATCACCAACATGCCGGCGAAGAAGATCGCGCCGCCGATGACCCTTACGACAAAGCCGGGGTGGCTGGCTTCCAGCGCTTCAACGAAGGAGTAGGTGAGGGTGCCGTCTTCGTTGACAGCCCGCCACATCAGGCCCTGGGCGATGCCGTTAACCCACATCGAGGCGATGTAGAGCACGGTGCCGATGGTGGCGAGCCAGAAATGCACGTTGATCAGGGCGATGCTGTGCATTTCCTCGCGGCCAAAGACTTTCGGCAGCATGTGATAGAGCGCGCCGATAGAAACCATGGCGACCCAGCCCAGTGCGCCAGCATGCACGTGGCCGATGGTCCAGTCGGTATAGTGGGACAGGGCGTTGACGGTTTTGATCGCCATCATCGGACCTTCGAAGGTCGACATGCCGTAGAACGCTAGGGAGACCACCAGAAAGCGCAGGATCGGATCGGTGCGCAACTTATGCCAGGCCCCCGAGAGGGTCATCATGCCGTTGATCATGCCGCCCCAGCTGGGGGCCAGCAGCACCAGCGACATCACCATGCCCAGACTTTGCGCCCAATCGGGCAGGGCGGTGTAGTGCAGGTGGTGGGGGCCGGCCCAGATGTACAGGGTGATCAGTGCCCAGAAATGCACAATCGACAGGCGATAGGAGTAGACCGGGCGCCCGGCCTGTTTGGGCACGAAGTAATACATCATGCCGAGAAAACCGGCGGTGAGGAAAAAGCCCACGGCGTTATGGCCATACCACCACTGGATCATCGCGTCGGTGGCCCCGGCATACACCGAGTAAGACTTGGTCAGGGTGACGGGTATTTCCAGGTTATTGACCAGGTGCAGCAGCGCCACGGTAAGGATAAAACTACCGAAGAACCAGTTGCCGACATAGATGTGACTGACGTTGCGTTTGATGATCGTGCCGAAGAACACCACGGCGTAGCTGACCCAGACGATGGTAATCAGGATGTCGATCGGCCATTCCAGCTCGGCGTACTCCTTGGAGCTGGTCCAGCCCATGGGCAGGCTGATGGCGGCCAGGACAATCACCAGTTGCCACCCCCAGAACGTGAAAGCCGCGAGTCTGGGTGCAAACAGGGTGGCATGTGAGGTGCGCTGCACCGCGTAATAGCTGGCGGCAAATAACGCGCAACCGCCAAAGGCGAAGATCACCGCGTTGGTGTGCAGCGGGCGCAGACGGCCAAAGCTGGTCCACGGCAGGTCGAAGTTAAGCGCGGGCCAGGCTAGTTGCGCGGCGATAAACACGCCGAGCCCCATCCCGACAATGCCCCACACCACCGTCATGATGGCGAATTGGCGCACCACCTTATAGTTGTAGGCGCTGCTGCTGGTCGTGTTCATCTGTGAGGGCTTCCATCCAGGGTTATAGGCCAATCAATCAAAATCAGCGGCTGCGGGCCTGTACGATCAGTGCCGCAGTCCAACCGATTCTTTAAGCGAGGCAAGCATGAGCAAAGGGCGCGAGACGGGTATTGACGAAGATCAATGCCTGCAAGGGCAAAGTGAGGGCGATTGGTTGTGGGATCGCCCGCTTGGCCAGGCGGACGCCACCTTGATTCTGGCCCACGGTGCAGGTGCGCCGATGGACAGCGACTTTATGCAGCAGATGGCGCAAAGCCTTGCCGCACGTGGAGTTGCGGTGCTGCGCTTTGAGTTCGCCTATATGGCAACGCGGCGTCTGGATGGCAAGAAACGCCCGCCCAACCCGCAGGCCCAGTTGTTAGCGCAATGGCGCGCGGTGTATGCCCGTGTGCGCCAACAGGTCGCAGGGCCGCTGGCTATCGGTGGAAAATCGATGGGCGGGCGCATGGCCAGCCTGCTGGCTGATGAGCTGAGCGCCGAGGCGCTGATATGCCTGGGTTATCCCTTTTATGCAGTCGGCAAGCCGGAAAAACCGCGTGTCGCGCACCTGGCCGAGCTGCGCACACCAACGCTGATCATTCAGGGCGAACGCGATGCATTGGGCAATCGTCAGGCGGTGGCAGACTACGCGTTATCTGAAGCGATCCGGGTGCACTGGTTAACGGCAGCCGACCATGACCTTAAACCGTTGAAAAGCTCAGGCTTTAGCCATGAACAACACATGTCGACCACCGCCGATGTGACGGCTGCTTTTCTTTGCAAGAAGCAGGCTTTCAGCGAATAAGTGCTATTCCTACTAAAACACTAGGACTTTGCCGGCGCGGGTGAGTGGCGTACACTGCGCCCATGTTTGCGAGGAGTTGCCATGAGCACCATTACCATTACCGACGCGGCCCACGATTATCTGGCTGACCTGCTGAGCAAGCAGAACACCCCGGGCATCGGCATTCGCGTATTTATCACCCAGCCGGGCACCCAGTACGCCGAAACCTGCATTGCCTATTGCAAGCCGGGCGAGCAGAAGGCTGAAGACACGGCCCTGGGCCTGGCCACCTTTACTGCCTGGATCGATGCCGTCAGCGAGCCGTTCCTCGACGATGCCGTGGTTGATTACGCCACCGACCGCATGGGCGGCCAGCTGACCATCAAGGCGCCGAACGCCAAAGTGCCGATGGTCAATGAAGACAGCCCGCTCAATGAGCGCATCAGCTACTACCTGCAGACCGAGATCAATCCTGGTTTGGCCAGCCATGGCGGCGAAGTCAGCCTGATCGACGTGGTTGAAGATGGCATTGCCGTACTGAAGTTTGGCGGTGGTTGCCAGGGTTGCGGCCAGGTTGACCTCACGCTTAAAGAAGGTATCGAGAAAACCTTGCTGGAGCGGATCCCCGAGCTGAAAGGGGTGCGTGATGTGACTGACCACAGCATTAAGGAAAATGCCTACTACTAAGTAGATGGCTAAATAAAAATGCCCGCGTTTTGCGGGCATTTTTTATGGGGGCGGATGTTTGATGAGGAGAGTGTTCGCGGCTAAAGCCCCTCCCACAACAGTCAGCAAGCAGTAACTGATTTAACTGACCGCCTCTCTTCCGGTGGGAGGGGCTTTAGCCGCGACACATACAGCGCCTCGCAATCTAGGTGCGAGACCTGCGCCGCTCCAGCACCTCGGTCGCCCGTGCGCGCAGTTGCCCGCAGCCGCCGTCAATGTCCTGACCTGCCGAATTGCGCACCTTGGTCAACACGCCACGGCTGTGCAGATAACGCACGATCTGCACGATGCGGTCGCCATCGGGGCGCTGGAATTCATCGGCCTCCAGGCTGTTGTAGGGGATCAGGTTCATGATCGCGTACTTGCCCTTGAGTAGCCGCAGGATGCCGTCCATTTCCTCTTGGCTATCGTTGATGCCCTTGAGTAGCGTCCATTGGTACTGGATCGGATAGTCGATTTGCCGCGCATAAGCTTCGCCCAGCTCAACCAACTCTTCAGGATCAATGCGCGGCGCGCGTGGCAGCAGGTGCTGGCGCAGTTCGGCATCGGTGCTGTGCAGCGATAGCGCTAGGGCCGGTTTGACTTGCTGCTGCGGCAAGCGCTCGAACACCCGTGGATCGCCGACGGTGGAGAACACCAGGTTGCGTTGGCCAATGCCGCCCTCGGTGCCGAGTAGGTTGATCGCCTCCAGCACGTTGTCGAGGTTGTGTGCCGGCTCGCCCATGCCCATAAATACCACTTTCTTTACCGGGCGAAAGCGCCGGGCTAGGGCCACCTGAGCAAGAATCTCAGTGGTGCTCAGCTGGCGCAGCAGGCCGCTCTTGCCGGTCATGCAGAACACACAACCCACCGCACAACCGACCTGGCTGGACACACACAGGCCATCGCGTGGCAGCAGCACACTCTCCACCATTTGCTTGTCGGCCAGCTCCACCAGCAAGCGTGCCGAGCCGTCTGCAGCTGGGTGTTCGGAACTCAAACGGGCCAGTGCGTCCAGCTCGTCGCTCAGCTCAGGCAGGGCATTACGCACCGCCAGCGGCAGGAAGTTCTCGGTTTTCTGGTTGCGGGTACCGGTATCCAGCGGCTTGCCACCCAGCCAGGCACGGGTAATGCGCCCGATATGCATGGGTTTGGCGCCGAGGTCGGTGAGACGCTGGTGGAATTCGTCGATGGTCATGGGGCGCGCATGCTACCACTGTGCCTTGAGGGGGCGAAGTGGGCCTGCTCGACGGCGCAGGGCCGTCGAGCAGTGTGGATTATTCGGGCTGTACGCGAATGGCCAGCGCCGAGCTCAGGCGGATCATTACCTGGCGGTTGAGGTGCTCGGTTTTGAGTTGTACATCAGGCCGTACCTTTACCGTTTTGCGGGTGCCGTCGCCGAACTCAAGCGTGGCGGTCTGTTGGGTGGTATCAATGGCTTTGACCACGGCAATGATTTCGACGCTTTCGGCAACCAACATGCCTGGCTTGGCGTTGGCCGGTGTTGTGGCGAGTACATCGGCAGCGCTGTCTGTGCTGGCTGTAGCGGTATCGCGTAAGTAGATCATCTGCTCCAGAACGACGGTGGCATTAACCTTGTCGCCGACTTTTAAGCGCTGGAGATCGATCATCTCTGAGCTGGCTTTGAAATCGCGCTGGTGGCCTTGCGCATCCTCCAGGGTGACACTGCTGGTGGCGTAGTTGATGGCGCTGATCACGGCGTTGATTTCTTCAACCTGAGTTGCCACCCCGCCTGGGACGCCCTCTTGGGTGATCTGGGTGGCACGGCTATCGTTGCTTAGCGCTTCATTCTGAACCTGCTTGCTACAGGCTGTGAGCAGGACGCTGCTAAGGATTAAGAGGCTCAGATAATTAAGAGTGGGCATGCACGTTTCCTGAGAATCAGTGGGGTTGAGTGTGGCGAATTTCGTAGACGGCATCTTCGCTGCGCATCGGCGTCAGGTGAATGGAGTAGCGCGGCCCTGGCTGGCCCAACACCATTTCATTCAACTGGTACTGCACATTGAGTTTCAAGTAGCTGACTTGTGCCGGTTTGAGGGTGAGCGTTTGCTCGATATCGCGTGGCTCCCACTTGGCGGCGGGGCTCAGGCCGGTGACGCGCACGCTGTGTTTTCCAGGTGCCAGCTCGATATGTTGATGGCTGTTGAATTTCAGCATGCCAATGCTCTGGCCGTCGATGAAGACTTCCGGGTAGTCGTAACGCAGCGGCTGCATCAGGCCTGGGTTGCTGGCTTGCGGGCGGTACAAATAAAGCACCGCGCGTTGTGGGCTGGATGGCTGCACGGCCTCGAAGTATTCAGGCGTGCTGCAACCGGTCATCAATAGGGGCACAAGCAGCAGTAGCCGAAGGTACATAGGG
>Ga0209504_1002386_pt1 | contig 12849 bp, 6 predicted proteins | sample COGITO_mtgs_1005_FD_184791 | JGI IMG/M metagenome (GOLD analysis project Ga0209504, IMG submission 184791) | Pelagic marine microbial communities from North Sea - COGITO_mtgs_100511 (SPAdes) (version 2) | ecosystem: Environmental > Aquatic > Marine > Epipelagic ...
CCAGTTCTGAACCAGTTCGTAACGGAAAAGTGGTAGTCAATTTTTTTCAAAGGGCTGAGCGATTCCTGCTTCGCCCTTTTTGATTCGAATAACAAAACAGGATTCTGGAATTTGACAGTTCACAAATAGAAATAAGGAAAATCGTAATGAAGAAGAAATATTTAATAAGGACGGTTACGGTGGCATTGCTTTTGATGTTGTCTAATCTGACAGCGACCGCCACCGAAAGCGCATTCAGTATGCCGGATGCTTTGGATGCAGGCTTTGTGGAGCCAGCCATGGAATACGGCCCGCGCACCTGGTGGCACTGGATCAATGAGCGCGTCAGCAAGGACGGAATCACCAAAGACCTCGAGGCCATGAAGACGATGGGCTACAAGGGCGTGCACATGGTCAATCTGCCTTCGATTCAGGTCGCCGGAACCATCGGGGATGATATCGTCGGCAGCGAGATCTGGTATGAGAAGGTCGGCTTTGCTGTCAGGGAGTGCGAACGGCTCGGAATGGAGTTCAGTTTCGGCAGCTGCCCGGGCTGGGTCGCCGGCGGCCCGTGGGTTTCTCCGGCGCAGTCGATGCAGGACATTTACTGGCGTCACACATTTGTGACGGGGCCGACCCGGAGCCCCATTCAGCTGCCGCAGCCGAATAAGACCCGCGGGTTTTACCGCGATGTCGCAGTGGTTGCCTATCCCTCCCTGCCGGGTGAGGCCGAGCCGCTGTCGTCTCTGGTTAAACGTGTCCGCTCGGATGATTTTCCGGAGATCGACTGGTCTGCGGCAATGGATGGCGACGGCGAAAGCTACGTCGAGCTTCCGGGCGCAACGCGCGGGGGCGGCTCACGTTCGGTGGTCTTCGAGTTCGCCGAACCTCAGACGGTCCGTTCGCTGGATGTCGAAATGCACGAAAACAGCGAGAATCGCACCTTTAAAATCTACGGCAGTGATGACGGCAAGAACTGGCGTTATTTAGCGAATTTCCGCCGCTGGATGAAGCATTTTGATCCCCGCCGTGAAGCGCTCGTCCAGGGGTTTGCTGACGCGACCGTGAAGTTTATGAAGCTCGAGTTCCCGGTTGCGACGCCCAAACCGGAGGTGCCGATGAAGCTCTATGAGCTGAATTTCACCTCCGCCCGTCTGGCCAATATCTACACCAAGTCGGCCCGGATGCGCACACACCCGACTATTTCCAATCCGTCCACTCAGAACGTTCCCGCCGATCAGCTGATCGCGGTGGATCAGATTCTTGATCTTTCGGCTTATCTGCAGCCGGACGGCACGTTGGACTACGAGCTACCCGCAGGGAAGTGGACGATCCTGCGATTTGGTCATACGACCAACGGCAACTTGATTCATCCGGCCTCCGAGCGTGCGGAAGGCCTGGAGGTGGATAAGTTCAGCAGGGAGGCCCTATATCATCATCTGGGCAACGGGGTGACCAAAGAAATCCTGGAGCGTATGGGCGAGCTGACCGGAAAAACAGTGGTCGAGATGAATATCGACAGTTGGGAGGCCAACTGCCAGACTTGGACTGCGAAATTTCCCGAGGAGTTTGAAGTGCGGCGCGGCTATGACATGACCAAATGGCTGATTGCTCTCACGGGTCGGCTTGTCGGGAGCGTAGATGAAACCGAGCGCTTTCTCTGGGACTACCGCCGCACGATCGGTGATCTGCTGGCGGATAATTTTTACGGCGCCTTTGCCGACTACGTGCATGAATGGGGGGTTAAGCTTTCTGCCGAGGCGCCCGGTATCGGTATTCCGATCCATGGCGACTATATTCAGATGCAGGGCAAGATGGATATTCCGCAGGGCGAATTCTGGCTCGGCGGCGAGCCGAACAAAAAATTTCCGCAGTGGCCCGGCGGGCAGGACAATACCAAAGAGGCGGCTGTGGCCGGCCACGTGTATGGTAAAAACGTGATCTCCTGCGAGGCATTTACCTCATTTGCCCATCACGACGGCTTCACGCAGTACCCGCACATTCTCAAGCCGGTCGGTGACCGTCAGTTCTGTAAGGGGATGAACGAGATCGTCTTCCACCGCTATGTGCATCAGCCGGACGAGAAGGTGCCCGGGATGGGCTTAGGCCAGTTCGGTCTCAACCTGGAACGCACCACCACCTGGTGGGAGCCGGGTCGGGCGTGGATCACCTACCTGCGCCGCTGCCAGTACATGCTGCGCCAGGGCCGCTTCTTCGCGGATGCCTGCTACTACTACGGTCAGGATGTGCCCGGCAGTGCGTGGTTCTTTTCTCCGGCTGGAAATCTTGATGAACGCAAAAAGATGCTGCCGGTTTTGCCGAAGGGCTATGACTACGACGTCTGCGACCACACCACCTTTGCGACGATGTTTGTCGAAGACGGATTCGTTGGCTTACCGAGCGGCATGCGCTATAAATATCTCGTGTTGCCGGATCATGCGCGCTACACCCCGGATGCGCTGGAAAAAGTGGCGGAGCTGGTGAAGGCTGGCGCGACTGTGATCGGTCGCAAACCGTCGCGTTCCCCGTCGCTCGCCGGGTTCGCGGATTCCGATGCACAGATTGAGCAGATGGCCGCTGAGCTGTGGCCTAAAGGAAAAGGCGAACGCCGCGTCGGCAAGGGGCGTGTGATCGCCGGCAAATCGTTTGAAGCAATTCTGGCCGAAGACAAGCTGGGCGCGGACTTCAGTTCCGGCGACGACGACGTCTGGTACATCCACCGCAAGCTGAAAGAGGGCGATGCCTATTTTGTCGCCTACCAGGAAGACCAGACCAAAGACCTGTCGCTCAGCTTCCGCGTTACTGGTAGGATTCCGGAAATCTGGAATCCGGTCACCGGCGAAAAGACGGAAGTTGCGAATTATATCGATGACGGAACGATTACGACCCTTTCGATCCAAATGGACCCATACGGCTCGCGCTTCGTCGTGTTTCGCCCCGGCGATACGAAAAACGTAGTGGCCAAGCTGACCCAAGACGGACAGCCGGTTGTTTTGGACGGCAATGGCTTGCGCTTCACGGTATGGGAAAACGGAACCTACGCCGCTACCTTTGCTGACGGCGCGAGTGCCGAAGCAAGTATTGCAAACCTACCTTCGCCGAAACGTGTGGAGGGCAGCTGGACCGTTTCCTTTCAGAAAGAGCGCGGCGCGCCGGATGGACCGATTACTTTTGACAAGCTTATCTCTTGGACGGAGCGATCGGAGGAGGGGATCAAATATTTCTCCGGCACTGCCACCTATGAGAAAGGGATTTCTATCCGTGAGGAACAGTTGACCGGCGACCGCCGCGTCTGGCTGGATCTGGGGCAAGTGGAGCAACTGGCCGAGGTCACCGTGAACGATCAGCCGCTGGCTGTGCTGTGGAAACCGCCGTTCCGTGTCGACATCACCGATGCGGTTCAGCCCGGCGCGAACCATGTGGAGGTCAAAGTGACCAACTGCTGGAAGAACCGGATTCTGGGAGACTGGAAGGTGCCGGCCGCTCAGAAGATCACCTGGACACTGTATCCGTTTTATCACGACGATAAAGCGGCGGCGCTGATGCCCTCTGGCCTGCTCGGCCCAGTGCGTCTGCTGAGCTCAGAGCTGATTACGTTGAAACCATAATGTGTTGAGAACGTTGGTCAGTCGACGGCAAATAGCCGCGCCTACTCCATAAGTTGGCTCTTAAATCAGAGTTTTATGATGAGAATGAAGATGTCCCGTAATTGCATATTTTTATCGCTGCTTACGCTGGTGCTCTGCTGTAGCAACGCCAGTGGAGCTGAGCATACGATTCGGTCTCCTAATGGCAATGTCACCGTCAGACTCGTCTGTGAAGACGCGCGTCTGAGCTACTCGCTTTCCTGGAATGACCGCGAGATCTTTCAAAACTCTGCACTGTCCCTGGTTCCCAATGCCGAATACTCCGTGATGGGTGCTGAAACCAGCTCGATCAACACAAGCTGGGAGACGGTATGGGGACAATTCAGTTCCGTACAGGATCGTTGCGAACAAATGGTGTTGAAGGTCGATGTGTCAGGCATTCAGGCCGACCTGATTTGTCGCGTCTATAATGACGGCGTCGGCTTTCGCTTCGTGGTGCCGCAGCAACAGATCACTGCGAACAAGCCCGTCAATTTCGTCTGTGGATACCACTCCGACGAACCGTTCAAGGGATGGTTCCCAAATGGAGAGAATGAGCCGATCGGCCCTGTGCCTTTTGGAAAAAGAGGCAGCAGGAAAATGCCCGCGGTCATCGACGCTGGGCGTGGCGTCTTTCTCGGGCTGCTGGAATCCGACCTCTACACGGCAAAGGAATTTAAGACGGCCGTGCTGTCCGGAGCACGCAGCGAGTCAAGAGCGACGCTCACCCGTAAGGGCATGACCACGCCATGGCGAGTGATCCTTTTGGGAACACAACCCGGCGCATTACTCACTTCGACGGTTCCGCTCAATCTGGCCGCGGAATGCAAACTCGAAGATACTTCCTGGATCAAGACGGGGAAAAGCCTGTGGGACTGGCGGGTGCATGGCTATCAAGCCGGAGGTTTCACTTATGGAATCAATACGGACAGCTACATGCGTTTTATCGACTTCGCTGCCCAGAACAAGATCCGCTATTTCCTCATTGATGACTCCTGGTTCAACAAGGTTGAGAATGGCAAGCTGGTCATCAAACCTGAAGTCGACCTGAAAAAAATAATGGATTATGCGAAAGGGAAGGGGGTTGATATCATCCTCTATTATGATCGGCATAAAGGGAAATCTCTGGGTGACAACGAGCTCTTCAAGCTTTATTCCGAACTCGGTGCATCCGGGATCAAATACGGGTTCATGGGCGACAATGCTCAATTCACGCGACGTGCTGTTGAGGAGACGGCTGCAAATCGGCTCATTGTAGATTTTCATGACAACCCCTGTCCCATGACGGGTATCAGCCGTACGCTGCCCAATGCGGTAACCCGGGAATTTTGTCATTGCCAGCAGGATTGTCGAAAAGCCTTCACCCCTACAGCATTTCTGAAGATGAGCATGATCAATGCGCTCTCTGGGCCGGTGGATCAGAACAATGGCGCGTATGGTTTAGACGGAATCAACAACGGGGAACGACAAAAGGGCCCGCTCAAAAAGAACAGCTATAATTCGACAGTTGTATCTGAAACCGCGAGAACGCTGGTCATATCCAGCGGTTTGATCATCCTGCCTGACGCCCCCGAAGAATATGAAAAGAAGGCGGATCTCTTTGAGTTTATCCGACAAATGCCAGCAACCTGTGATGAATCACAGGTGGTCCACAGCAAGATCGGCGAACACATCACAACCGCTCGGCGCAGCGGCGACCAATGGTTTGTCGGAAGTGTTATCAACGAGCAGGGCGGCGTGCTCCGGATCCCATTGGACTTCCTCGAAAAAGGGAAGACCTACAGCGTCACCTTCTACGAAGATGCGCCGGATACCCACTACATCAAGAACCGCGAGTCATACAGGATCCGAAAAGGGCATGTATCCAGCACGGACATCGTCGAAGCAAAAATGGCCGCTGGTGGAGGACACTGTATGTGGATCAGACCCGCTAATCAGGAAATATCAGCAGCCCGAAATGTGTCACCTTTGAAAGCTGACAGAATGGGTGAGCGTAAGCCCAACATTGTCTTTATTCTTGTTGATGACCTTGGCTGGGCGGATGTTGGGTATCAGGGGAAGAAATTTAGAACGCCCAATATCGATGGATTAGCCAAGCAAGGCATGGTCTTTACCGACGCCTATGCCGCTTCCCCCGTCTGTTCTCCAACCCGGGCAAGTATTGTCACGGGGAAACATCCCGCTCGTTTGAAGCTGACGAGCCACATTCCCTCGCTGGGCGAAACCTGGAACTATGGCCGGCCACAAGGCAACCGCGCGTTTTCAATCGAAAGTGGAATCAAAACGCGGAATTGGCTACCGGAATCCGAAGTGTCGATTGCTGAAGCATTGAAACCGCTGGGCTATGCCTCAGGCTTCTTCGGCAAGTGGCATCTTGGGCATGAATCCTATCACCCCGTAAAACAAGGGTTTGACGAACAAACAGGCGTCACGAACTGGGGCCAACCACCGTCATATTATGCGCCATATCGACGCAAATGGAAGGATGGCGAAATCGTCATCGACGACTTGAGGAGAGGCGCAAAAAAGGGCGAGTATCTAACCGACCGCCTCACCGAGGAAGCCTGTTCGTTTATCTCAAAACAGAAAGGGAACAAACCGTTCTTTTGCTATTTATCCTACTATACGGTCCATACTCCACTGCAGCCGCGAAGCGACTTGGCATCCAAGGGGAAATACGGCGGAATGGTCGCCGCTCTCGACGAATCAGTGGGCAGGATCCTTGCCCACCTTAAGCAGGAACAATTGGACAATAATACCGTTGTTGTCCTGATGTCGGACAATGGAGGACTTTTTGATAATGCACCTTTACGCTCAAAGAAGGGCTCGACCTACGAGGGCGGAATCAGAGAGCCGCTGATCGTCAAATGGCCCGGCGTTACAGAATCAGGAAGCACATGTAGCGTACCGGTTGTCTCGACCGACTTCTTTCCCACCTTTGTCCAGATCGCAGGCGGTGATCCGGGCAAGACGACCGCAGTGGACGGTCAGAGCCTCGTGCCGCTGCTCAAAGGTGCGTCTTCGTTGAAACCCAGAGCGCTCTATTGGCATTTTCCACACCGGAAACCACTCGGCAACAGTGGTGCCATTCGAAAAGGACAGTTCAAGCTGATCGAAAACTTCACGACCGGTGAAGTCGAGTTGTATGATCTATCCGAGGATATCGGAGAGAAGACAGACCTGTCCAAGCAAATGCCAGATAAAGCCGGTGAGTTATTGACTGAGCTGATCGCGTGGCGCAAGGAGCTGAACGCCACACTGCCAATGAATTATGATGATTAAAAAGTATATATTAAACGGTTTGTTGGCGCCAATTTTGGTGTTGTGCCTCTCGACCTCGGTTTTTGCCCAAAGCAAACAGTTAGCCGATAATTTCGACTCTCCGCCAAAAGAATACCGGCCGGAAACCTGGTTTCATCTTATCGGAAATAATATCAGCAAAGAGGGGCTAACGAAAGATCTGGAAGCGATCAAATATGCGGGGATAGGCGGCATTCAACTCTTTAGTATCGTTAATATGAGCGGCGAGGCGTTTCCGGGGGTTAAGCAGGTCGAGACGTTGACGCCTGAATGGAAAATGATGGTCGGTCATGCTGCTTCCGAGTGTGAACGGCTGGGTCTTTCGTTTACCCTTCAGAATTGTCCGGGCTGGGGACTGGCGGGAGGTCCGTGGGTGCCCGTGGAAGAGTCCCAGCGGGAATTAGTGAATACAAAATTTCGTTTAAATGGGGAGCGCTTATTTGATGGTGCATTAACATTAGATCAGAGTTTCACCCGCAACAATGACAGTAATTATCAAGACATCTGCGTGCTCGCTTTTCCTACGCCGCTGGATGATGAGCTCACACCTTTTGTTCCCGTTAAGATCAAAACCAATCGGCCGGAAATTTGCTGGGATAAAATATTTGATCCGAATCAAAAAGTGAATGCGCGCCCTCAGCGGAGAGCTCGAAAAGATGTAAGGTATGACGCGACTGAAGTCAGTCGAGTGGACGGCGAAGAGGCCTATGTTCAAGTCCGTTTTGCCACACCTGTCATGCTCCGGAGCCTCAGACTCCCGCCTCTTCGCAAGATGACGGTTAACAAAGAATATCCGCACGTTGATGTTCAGCTCAAAATTGAACAGGTCGTGGACGGAAAACGTTTGCCAATCACGGTTAGGCAAATGCCTGTAACAAACCATCAGGACACCAAGCATGGTCTGACATTGGCCCTCCCCGAAACAAAACTTCAGGAGATGCGGATAACATTCCAGGGGAGCCACTCCCTCAATATAACTTCATGCCACTTTCTGGCCCAAGCCCAGATCAATAATTATGAAGCCAAAGCCGGTTTTACCTGCCGTAGTTTAGAGCATGTGCCGAATCCTGACTACAATAAGGCTTGTTATATACGTCCCGACACGATCATTGACTTAACCGAAAAAATGGACGAGTCAGGGAACCTTGTGTGGAACGTACCGCAAGGTCAGTGGACTGTGTTGAGGTTCGGGCATGTGAACATGCGTCTCAAAAACGGCCCTGCGACGCCCGAATCCATGGGATGGGACTGCAGTAAGCTTGATCAGGCAGCAATAGAGAACCATTTGGTTAAAGGGATGGTTGGCGATTTAGCCCGACCAGGCGGTCCATGCGGGGATGGAAAGCTCAATGGACTGCTGATTGATAGCTGGGAAAAGTTTGTACAGACCTGGACCATGAACAGTGAAACGATGTTTACGGAGTTTCAAAAAAGGCGCGGCTACGACTTGCGGCTGCTTATGCCCGCCTTGACCGGATATGTGGTCGGGAACTATGAGTATACTGAAAAATTCCTTCGGGACATGCGGGAGACATATGATGACCTGTATGTTGAAAACTTTTTCGAACATTTCCGCACAGTTGGACATACATTTAATGCCTTGACCTATAGTGAAGGGGCCGTGGGTGAAGTCCTGCCTGGCGATCCCCTAAGGTATTACGGGGTGAGCGATATTCCAATGACCGAATATTGGTTCCCTGGTCCGCCGGGGGCCCAAAGCCGCGACGCCAAACCCGTCAAGTGCGCCGCTTCTGCTGCCCATCTCTATAATAAAAAGCAACTGGCTGCCGAAGCTTTCACTCAGATTGGCCTTACATGGAACGAGCACCCGTTTTCGGTTAAATCTCTAATGGATCTAAACTATGCCTTAGGGGTCAACCATGTTGTGTTTCACACGTTTTCCCACACCCCCCAGCCCAAGGTATATCCCGGTTCAAGCTTCGGGGCGAATATTGGTTTTCCGCTGCTCCGTGGACAAACCTGGTGGCGCCACACTCCTTCATGGATTAATTATGTGACCCGCTGTCAATATCTTCTGCAGCAGGGTGAATATGCCGCAGACGTTCTATGGTACTTAGGGGATGATTTGGAACGGGCTCCCAAGGAGACCATCGATTTTCCTGCTGGGTATCAATTCGACTATATTAATACAGAACTGCTCCATAGCAGTTTGTCCGTTAAAGATGGAACCGTAAGGGTTAAAGATGGAGGTCAATACCGGATTATCCATTTGCGAAACTCCAGTCGCATGCTGCTCTCCACAGCAAAGAGAATTAAAGCATTGGTTGAGGACGGAGCCGTTATTCTAGGCGAAAGGCCCCAGGCTTCTCCAAGTTTGATGGACGGTCCTGCAGAAACCGCCGCACTGAAAAAGATTATCAATGATCTTTGGGGCAAAAGCGCTGCAGGAGTCAAACAAACGGGTAGGGGAAAAGTATACTGGGGAACAACACTGGAAGAAGTCTTGACTGTTGAAAAAATTGAACCCGATGTGACAATTCCGGCCGAAGCTAATATAGCATGGATCCATCGTGAAATAGACGGAGTCGATGTCTATTTCCTTTCAAACCAGGAGAATGCCAGTGTGAACGCATCCATAGGTTTTCGGGTCAAAGGCAAAACACCTGAAACGTGGGATCCGCTGACCGGAAAACGGTGGAAGACCGGTGCGTGGAGCCAACATGGAGATCATATCTACACGGCTTTGAATTTTGCCCCTCATGGGAGCTGCTTTGTGGTGTTTGAAAAAAACAGCGACTCTTCACGGTACGCTAAAGTTACCCGGAATGGCGAAACCGTTCTTGATTGCACACCAGGTTGGTATCGAGCTACGCAATCAAATTCCAAAGAAGTAGACATGAGTTCCCGTGGCGCTGTTGTGTGGCGTCCAGGTCAATATATATTGACCGATGCTGCCGGTAACGAGAAGAAGTTTGAAGCAAAAGAAAAAGCCGTCCCGGTATCCGGTCCATGGGAGCTAGCGTTTGAACCCGGATGGGATACGCCGGCTAAAATTGAACTTAAAAAATTGATTCCGTTAACTAAACACCCAAACCAGGCAGTTAAATACTACTCTGGGACGGTGGCCTATCAATCGACCCTAAACGTACCCGATGGATTCGGTGACAACGTGATTCTTGATCTAGGTGAAGTCGTCGATATTGCCGAGGTTTGGCTTAATGGCAAACGTGTAGGAACCCGCTGGGCGCCGCCATTCCATTATGATGTATCTAAATATATCAAGTCCGGAACGAATCATTTGACGATCAAAGCAACCAATACATGGCGCAATCAGATGATTTATGATGCTGCCAGACCGAAGGGTAAGAAGAAGACCTGGACCAGTCGCCCTCTCCGCAACAGCAAAGAGCTGCCGTCTCCGTCAGGGCTCATGGGACCTGTGAAATTATTAACGGGTAACCCCATTTTTTCGCTTGATAATTGATGATAGTCTCATAATATATCCACATGAATTACAAGCAAAGGTTGCTAGCCGATAAGCTTACCTCTCTCACGCAGCACTTTTCTGTGGTGGTGGTTTCCGGGGCTAGGCAGGTAGGGAAAAGCACCCTCATACAGGAGCACTTTCCGAGCTGGGAAAATATCGTGTTTGATCCAGTGATGGACATTGGCAACGCTCGAACAGATCCCGAACTATTTCTTAATAATCATCCCACACCTCTGGTGCTGGATGAGATTCAGTATAGTCCTGAGCTAGTGCCTACTATTAAGCGTATCGTTGATCGAAATAAACAGCCGGGTATGTATATCCTCACAGGTTCGCAGCAGTGGTCGGTCCTGAAATCAATATCAGAGTCTCTGGCGGGGAGGGCGGTCTTCATTGATTTGGAGGGTTTTTCTCTTGGCGAAATAACTGAAACGCTTGCAGATGAAAATTGGCTGCAGCGTTACCTCGATTCGCCTCAGGATTTTTTAAACACCAGCCAACAGCGCTTACCTCTAGAGCGTAGCTTATATGAAATTCTCTGGCGCGGGAGTCTCCCTGAAGTAGATAGTCTGCCTTTGGATCTGATCCCTGACTATTTAGCCTCTTATGTGCGCACCTATATTGAGCGCGATGTTCGTTTACTGCTGGATGTAGATGACTGGCGTCAGTTCGGCAGGTTTGTTCAGCTTACCTCAGCCCTCACTGCGCAGGAGGTGAACTATAGTCAACTCGGTCGGGATGTCGGGGTGACTCCCCAAACAGCCAAGCGGTGGCTATCCATTTTAAGCAGCACATTTCAGTGGCACGAAACCCCTGCGTATCACGGTAACACCATAAAGAAAATAAGTTCCAAGCCTAAGGGGTATTTCGCCGACACAGGACTTGCCTGTCATCTCAATCGGATCTCATCGTTTAGAGCACTAGAGGGGCATCCGCTCATGGGGTCTCTATTTGAATCAGCTGTGATGGGAGAGATTCGCAAACTCCTTTCATCGATGGGGCAAAAACCACAGCTCTACCATTGGCGAATACACAGTGGCAGCGAGGTGGATATCATCATCGAACGGGACTCAACTTTATATCCCATCGAGGTTAAGCTCAACAGCAGGCCTAAGCCCAAGGATGCACGGGGCTTTAAATCCCTCCGAGAGAATTATCCCAATGCCAAGATCGCTCCTGGGTTAATTCTAGCCCCCGCCGAACAGGTCGAGCAAATCACTGATTTCGACTTCATACTACCCTGGGATCTACAGTAAGCCTCGTTAATATTTCACAGTCATCCGACTGCTGCCGGATAGTGGTGCTGGTTTTACATTTCAAGGCAGCTGCGAAGAAGAATCTTCCTATCGGCTGACTTGATTTCCTCTATGATGTCAGCCTGGGTCTTCTTTAGTCGCCCCATGCATTGTTCGAGCGCCAGTTCCCATCTCCTCTATACTTAAATTCTAGACGGAATAGCACTTGGTTGTGCTTGCTTAGATGCAAAGGACCCGTTCGATACGTCCGCGTTCATCTTCGCTAAAGGGGCCGCCGCGTTCCATTTTAGTGGCGAGGGTGCTGGGGTTGAGCCCGGCACGTTTTGCTAATGTGGTGATTTTGATCAGGGGCTTTAGTTGCTTGAGTCGTTGCGCCATGGTATCTGGGTCGGGGAGGGGCATCTCTTTTCGCTGCATCACCTCAAGGATGCCTTCGAGACCTTCGTAGGCTTCGTGCACGGCCTGCTCAGGGTTTTCTCCGAATCCTGTGCAGTTTTCAAATGCGGCGAAGCGGGCGATATAGCCTTCATCTTCGGCACTGTAGCTGACAGTTGCGGCGTATTCGTATTTGTTATGTTTATCCATAGTTATGCCTTTCATTTTGAGATTATTTTCTGAAATTGTTTCACTTGGTAGGGCTTTGCTTTGCCGTCTTTCATTGGCTGGACATTCATCATGTTGCCTTTTAAGTCGCAAAGTATCTTGTGACTGGTGCCGCTTTGGCGCTCTTCTCTGAATCCCGCAGCTTTCATTGCGGTGATGAAATCGCCCATTTGCACGTTGGTTCCGGCGCCTGTTAGGATTTTTTGAAGTAGCTTTTCTTTGCGACTCATGGTGTTTAATATGAGCAATTTTTTGCGCAAGTCAATCTTTTGAGTAATAATTTGCTCAAGTAGGCAGGGGTTTTGAAGAAGGGTTTTGAGGGGCGGGTTTTGAGGACACCGATGTTTAAGGCACTGGAAACGTGGCTGTCCTTAAAATTTTTCGGGATGAGCCGATTAATGCGTCTAATCGGCTCATAATTTAATTGATAATGAGCCGATTAGGGTTACTGTTTGGCTCATGAACTATAATTGGCAGCAATCGAATTGGCCGCAATTCGACTTCGATGCGGGCTCTGTCGAAGCTGAATTGCTGCAATTCTCCGACTTGGCGGGGCAGGTGAGCGGTGTGGTCAGAGCCTTGCCTGACGGCCTGCAAGCTGAGGCCATACTCGACCTGATGATCGCCGAAGCGATTA
>Ga0209504_1002391_pt1 | contig 12839 bp, 6 predicted proteins | sample COGITO_mtgs_1005_FD_184791 | JGI IMG/M metagenome (GOLD analysis project Ga0209504, IMG submission 184791) | Pelagic marine microbial communities from North Sea - COGITO_mtgs_100511 (SPAdes) (version 2) | ecosystem: Environmental > Aquatic > Marine > Epipelagic ...
GGAAAAATTAACGGTGCTGTGGGTAACTACAATGCGCATATCTCTGCTTACGGTGATATTGACTGGCAGGCCAATGCTCATGAATTTATCGAGAACCTGGGGCTTTCGTTTAACCCCTACACTACGCAGATTGAACCCCATGACTATATGGCTGAGCTTTTTGACGGCATGGCGCGGGCCAACACTATCCTGATTGATTATGCGCGGGATATCTGGGGTTATATCTCTGTAGGTTACTTTAAGCAGAAGACTATCGCCGGTGAAGTTGGCTCGTCGACTATGCCGCATAAAGTTAACCCTATCGATTTTGAAAATGCCGAAGGCAATATGGGTCTCGCCAATGCGCTGTTTGGGCATCTGGCGACTAAGTTACCGATCTCTCGCTGGCAGCGTGACCTTACTGACTCCACCGTACTGCGAAATATGGGTGTCGGTCTTGGCTACTCTCTAATTGCCTTCGCCTCGCTTAACAAAGGAATGGGCAAACTCCAACTGAACAGTGAAAAGCTCAATGCCGATCTCGACGCTAGCTGGGAAGTTCTCGCCGAGCCAATCCAGACGGTTATGCGTCGCTATGGTATTGAGGAACCCTACGAGAAGCTGAAAGCGCTGACTCGCGGCAATGTGATGGACCAACAAACTATTCAGGCGTTTATCGATACGCTGGATATGCCTGAGTCTGCCAAGACTGAACTCAAGCAAATGACCCCGGGTTCCTATATTGGCAACGCGGTTCAACAAGCGAAAAATATCTAAGCGGTGACAGCTATTACCTCTATCTTAGGAAATATCAGCAAACAGCAGTTTCTAGCCGAGTACTGGCAGAAGAAACCGCTGCTGATACGCAATGCTATTGCCAACTTTGAAGCGCCGATCGATGCCGATGAACTGGCCGGTCTGGCTCTTGAAGAAGAAGTCGAATCGCGAATTGTTGTCGAGCAAGACTGGCAGCTTCAGTGCGGCCCTTTCACCGAGGAAACCTTTGCCAAACTTCCCGCTGATAAATGGACGCTGTTAGTTCAGGCCGTTGACCTATGGGTTCCTGAAGTCGCTGAAATACTCAACAAATTTGATTTCCTGCCGAAGTGGCGTATGGATGACATTATGGTCAGCTATGCCGCTGATGGTGGCAGTGTCGGCCCGCACTTTGATTATTACGATGTATTTTTATTGCAGGGTGCTGGCAAGCGCCGCTGGCAGATTGGTGCAGAGAGCGATGCTGATTGCCCGTTCGTGACTAACACAGAGTTAAAAATTCTCCAGAACTTCGACCCTGTCGATGAATGGATACTTGAACCCGGCGATATGCTCTATCTGCCACCAAAAATTGCCCATCATGGTGTGGCAATTGGCGAGTGCACGACTTTTTCTGTGGGTTTCCGGGCACCGGCTGTCAGTGAAATGCTTGATGATCTGGCAACTGAACTGTTAAGCGGCGTTGCCCTGCCCAACCATCTTGTCGACCCGCCGTTAACACCGGCGATGGCCAGCCAGAATATATCTGCGGCTCATCTTGCGAGTGTCCGCAAGTTGCTAAAGGAAACGCTAGATGATGAAAAGATACTCGGTGAATGGTTTGCTCAGTATATGACGATGCCGAAATATCCGGATCTGGTCGGCATGACTGATGAAACCCGAAAAGCCGTTTTAGAGGATGGCACCTCCTTTACCAATGGCGAAAAAGACTAGCAGCTACTCCACTCTTCTTTTTATTCTGGGATTGCTGCCGCCCCTTCCCTGCGCGGATCTGATGCCGCATATTTAATTTTATTCTTATCACTGGCAATACTTTGGGTAACTCCCAGGCGTACCGGCTTGTCACCAAGACTATGGCCCATTTCAGTCAGTATATTTAGCGTATCAACGGAGATACCGCGCTCATATCGAAGCGTATCCGGAAGCCACTGGTGGTGAATTCTCGGAGCAGCAGCTGCCTCAGCTATGCCCATATCAAAATCAATAACATTTAACAGCATCTGCAAAACCACGGTAATAATCGTGCTGCCACCGGGACTGCCAGTAGCCACAATTGGCTCGCCCTGCGGTTCAAAGACAATGGTTGGGGTCATAGATGACAGCGGTCGTTTGCCCGGCTGAATCGCATTGGCTTCACCACCGATTAGCCCATAGCCATTAGCTGAGCCTGGCTTTGAGGAAAAGTCATCCATCTCATTGTTAAGCAAGAAGCCAGCACCGGCGACCGAGATACCGCTGCCATAGGAAAAGTTAATTGTGTAGGTATTGCTGACCACATTGCCCCAGCGATCCCAGGTTGCATAATGGGTGGTTTCCGTACTCTCGATATCAGTGCTCTCATTAATAACCTTAGTTGGGGCGGGCTGGATATCTTTAGAGCGACTGGATTTCCCCGGATCAATTTGTTTGCGAAGCTGAGCTGCATAACGCTTATCCATTAACTGCTCGGCGGGAACCGCATAGAAATCCGGATCGCCAAGATGTAGGCTGCGATCTGCATAGGCGCGGCGCATGGATTCAACCAGACGATGCAGGTAAGCGGCACTGTTATGCCCCAGGGCATTTAAATCCCAGCCCTCGAGTATATTTAACATCTGAATTAAATGAACACCACCAGAAGATGGTGGTGGCATAGCGCAGACTCGGTTGCTGCGGTAGTCACCACAAACCGGCTGGCGCTCGACAACCTTATAGTTGAGAAGATCCTCGTAGCTGATAATTCCCCCATTGCGACGCATCTGTGCGATCAACAGATCAGCGGTTTTACCTGTGTAAAAACCATCCCTGCCCTGTTTCGAAATACGCTTTAAAGTGACTGCCAGGTCCTTTTGCACAAGAAGCTCACCGGCCTGATAAAACTCGCCATCAGCTCTGTAAAAGTAATTTCTCGATGCCGGATCACTGCCTAAATAATCACTGTAGCGCACCAGTGAGCTGGCCAGACTGCGGCTGACAGGAAAGCCTTTGTGAGCCAGTTTAATCGCTGGTTGCATCACCTGCTTCAGACTCATAGTGCCGAAGTTTTCAAGAGCATAGATCATGCCGGCAACTGTTCCTGGCACGCCTGAAGAGTGCACAGAATGACGAGCTTTAACACGATCGACATCGCCCTCCGCATCGAGAAACATATTCCGCGAAGCCGCAGCTGGTGCCATTTCGCGATAGTCGATAGCAATGGTTTTATTCTCTTCGGCCAGATGCACCAGCATAAAGCCGCCACCGCCGATATTGCCTGCTCTGGGCAGGGTAACTGCCAGCGCAAAACCGGTTGCCACTGCAGCATCAACAGCATTGCCGCCAGCAGCAAGAATATCAGTGCCAACCTGACTGGCAATCGCCTCCTGAGATACGGTTACGCCTTTCTCGGCAATAACTGGATGAAAGCGCGCGAGCGGATCTAGCTTAACCACCTGAGCGGGTTCAGCGAAACAGAGACTCTGAAAACTGAGAGAGAAAAGAAAACTGATAACCAATAACTGTTTCATACGCGGGCTACTATGAAGTCGATTAATAGTTATTCTTGACCATCTATATGAATCTGGCAAGGTAAAATATCAGCTGTTTTTAGTGGCGTGCTTTAACCAGCTGTCGATACTGATGAAGTAGAGGTTCGGTATAGCCGCTGGGTTGGCTTGTGCCCTTAAAGATAAGATCGCAAGCTGCGCTGAAAGCAATACTGCTATCGAAGTCGGGGCTCATTGCCGAGTAATTCGGATCAGCGGCATTTTGCCCATCAACTACAGCCGCCATACGCTTAAGGGTCTGCATAACCTGCGCCCTGTCTGTGATCCCATGCTGCAACCAATTGGCTATATGCTGACTGGAAATCCGCAGAGTCGCACGATCCTCCATCAAGCCGACATTATTAATATCCGGGACCTTAGAGCAACCAATCCCCTGCTCCACCCAGCGCACCACATAGCCCAGTAGACCCTGAGTATTATTATCCAGTTCCAGCTGAATCTGTTCTGCACTAAGTTGGTTATCGCCCAATAATGGAATAGTCAGAATATCTTCGAGATTAGCTGGGCTGCGCTGAGCGATCTGGCTCTGCATGGCGGCCACATCAACCTGATGGTAGTGAATCGCATGCAGAGTTGCGGCGGTCGGTGATGGCACCCAGGCACAGTTGGCACCGGCTTTGGGGTGGGCAATTTTAGTCGCCATCATATCCGCCATATTATCCGGTACAGGCCACATTCCCTTGCCGATTTGCGCCCTACCCTTAAGGCCACAGGCAAGGCCGATATCGACATTTTGATTTTCATAGGCACTAATCCAGGGCATAGTCTTTAAATCCCCTTTCAGGGCAAATGGCCCGGCCAGCATACTGGTATGAATTTCATCACCAGTGCGATCGAGAAACCCGGTATTGATAAACACCACACGACCTTTTGCCGCTTCTATACAGGCTTTTAAGTTAACCGAGGTGCGGCGCTCTTCATCCATAATGCCAACTTTAATAGTATGGCGAGGCAGCTTGAGCAGGTCTTCAATACGGTCAAACAGAGTATTGGTAAAGGCGACTTCGTCCGGGCCATGCATCTTGGGCTTAACAATATAAATACTGCCGGCCTCGGAATTACTCAGACCCTGCTGGCCCTTAAGGTCATGAAGTGCAATAAGGCTGGTAATAACCCCATCCATAATGCCTTCTGGAATCTCATTGCCCTGAGTATCGAGAATCGCCGGATTGGTCATCAGATGGCCTACATTGCGAATAAACATCAGGCTGCGACCCTTAAGGGACAGTTTGCCACCATTGGCGGCGCTGTATTGACGGTCAGGATTCATGCTTCGCACAAAGCGGTGATCGCCACGGACCACGGTTTCTTCTAAAGAGCCTTTATTAAGGCCAAGCCAATTACTGTAGGCCAGCGCTTTATCCTCAGCATCCACAGCGGCAACCGAGTCCTCACAGTCCATAATCGTGGTCAGTGCCGATTCAAGCACTATATCCTTTATCCCAGCACTGTCAGTTGCGCCAATAGAATTACTTGAATCCACTTGAATTTCTATATGTAAGTTATTGTTTTTTAATAATATAGCGCTAGGCGAATCCGGGTTTCCAATATAGCCGACAAACTGATCTGGGGCTACCAGCTGAAGTTTTCCCGCATTGGCATCGGTCACTTCTAACTGGCCATTTACCACCTTATAAGCTGTAGCAACGCTATGAGAGGCCAAACTTAAAGGAGCCGCTTGATCGAGAAAGGCGCGGCCATAGTCAATAACCTTCTGGCCGCGGACTGGATTGTAGCCGCCAGTCTTTTCAGCACCCTCAGTCTCGGGAATAACATCGTTGCCATAAAGCGCATCGTAGAGGCTGCCCCAACGAGCATTGGCCGCATTTAGGGCAAATCTGGCATTCATAATCGGCACCACTAGCTGTGGCCCGGCCTGCAGAGCGACTTCAGGGTCTACATTCTCGGAGGCGATGGTGAAATCATCGACCTCTGGTACCAGATAGCCGATATCTTTAAGAAAGGTTTTATAGCTAGAGAAATCAAAAGGTGCGGGGTTTTCACGGTGCCAGGTGTCGATCTTGGTCTGTAACTGGTCACGTATTTCAAGCAGCTGACGATTAACTGGCGCCAGATCTTCAACGATGGCAGCAAAACCATTCCAGAACTGGTCTGGGTCAATATCAGTACCAGGGATTATTTGCTCTGTGACCAGATTGTAAATTGGCTTGGCAACCCGAAGGTTAGACTGCTCTACGCGCTCGCTCATCAAATGTTCTCCATGAAAATGTTATCGATTTAAATCTAATAAGCTAGAAGCTTAGATGGCTAGGTAAAATTTTCCCAATCTATGGGTTTGATCTTTGCTATTCAGCGATCGAATGGTGCTTCTTTATCAAGGGATCATACTTAACCTGCTATCTCCTCAGAGACAGACTTAATTAGCTTGCGCATCCAACCGTGGCCGGGATCGTGCTGTAACAGCGGGCTCCAAACCATTTTCAAACGCATACGGGGAATCTCAAATGGCGGTTGAAGAACAGCTACCTGGGGATTTTTCTGTATTGAGTTGGCTGCCAGAGTAGGAATGGTCACCACCAGATCATTGTGCTCAGCCAATAGCAATGCCGCCTGATAATGGCGGGTAAATAATGTAATAACCCGCTTTGCATCCATCTTTGCCAGTGCCTCATCTACCCAGCCGAGACGTTGCACGTCGTCAGTGGACATCCCTACCCCGACACCCATACCGGTCTTGCTGACCCAGACATGCTTGGCAGCAAGATAGGATTCAAGATTCCAGTCTTTGATAACTGGATTGTCCGCTCTAAGCACACAGGAAAAGCTATCGTCCCAGAGATGAATTTGGTGAAAAGATTGTGGCAGAGTGTCAAAGCGGTTGATTACCAAATCCACTTTGCCGCGCTCAACGTCATGAAAGCTAACATCACTGGGTGTCATAATATCCAGACGAACCGACGGAGCCTCGACACTCAGTCGCTGCAACAGTTTCGGCAGCAATGTCGCCTCGGTGTAGTCACTGGCCATAATACGGAAGATACGCTCAGACTCTGAGGGATCAAAGACAGTTTTAGGCAGCACAGCTAATTCAGCAGCAGCCAGTACATCGCGTACCAGCGGTTGCAACTCAAGGGCTCTATCTGTGGGGGTCATACCATCACTGGTACGCACCAGAACCGGATCATCAAAGAGACTGCGCAAGCGCCTTAGACTGTTCGACATTGCCGGCTGGCTTATCCCCAACTCTTCTGCAGCACGAGTGACATTGCGCTCACGCAACAGGACATCCAGATAGACGAGAAGATTTAAATCAATTTTTGATATATTCATATAAAAAATACTCGAGATAGAAGCCATCAACTAGATAAATTATGGCACGGTTACTAGACTAAGGCCACCAATAGGAAATTAACCAGTCAACACAGGGAGTTTTGATGTCTAGTTTTTCAAATGATATTGCCGCAGTCAATGCATTGCGGACCGAACAGTCTGGCGCCTGGAGCGCTATTAACCCCGAATCTGTCGCGCGTATGCGTATCCAGAACAGATTTAAAACCGGCCTAGATATAGCCAAATACACTGCCGACATTATGCGTGAGGATATGGCTGAGTACGATGCCGACCCCGCTGCATACACCCAGTCACTGGGTTGCTGGCACGGCTTTATCGGACAGCAGAAGCTGATTTCAATTAAAAAGCATTTCGGTACAACCAAGAAAAAATACCTCTATCTCTCCGGCTGGATGGTTGCCGCCCTGCGCTCAGAGTTTGGTCCCCTGCCCGATCAGTCAATGCATGAAAAGACTGCAGTTGCTTCATTAATAGCCGAGCTCTATACCTTCTTACGACAGGCGGATGCACGTGAATTGGGTGGCCTTTTCCGCCAACTAGATGCCGCCGAAGGTGAACAAAAAGCTGCTATACAGACCCAGATCGATAATTTTGAAACCCATGTCGTACCCATTATTGCTGATATTGATGCCGGTTTTGGCAATGCCGAGGCAACCTATCTTATGGCAAAGCAAATGATTGAAGCCGGCGCCTGCTGTATCCAGATCGAAAACCAGGTCTCTGATGAAAAGCAATGCGGGCACCAGGATGGAAAGGTAACCGTGCCCCACGAAGACTTTCTTGCCAAGATCAATGCGGTTCGCTATGCCTTCCTTGAGCTGGGTGTCGATAATGGCGTAATAGTCGCGCGCACAGACTCACTCGGCGCAGGTCTTACCAAGCAGATTGCAGTCACTCGTGAGCCGGGTGATCTCGGCGACCAATACAACGCATTCCTCGATGTCGATCAAATCTCTATCGACGATCTCAACAGTGGTGATGTGGTGATTAAGCAAAATGGCAAACTGGTAAGACCCAAGCGCCTACCGAGCAATCTCTATCAATTTAGAAAGGGAACCGGCGAAGCGCGCTGTGTCCTCGACTGTATTACTAGCCTGCAAAATGGTGCAGATATGATCTGGATTGAGACCGAAAAGCCGCATATCGGCCAGATCGGCGCAATGGTTGATGAGATTCGCAAAGCAGTCCCCAATGCCAAGCTGGTCTACAACAACTCGCCATCGTTTAACTGGACGCTAAACTTCCGTCAGCAGATATTTGACGCATGGCAGGAAGCAGGCAAAGACCTGTCAGTCTATGATCGCGCGGATCTGATGAATATTAGCTATGACCAGTCAGAACTTGCCACTGAAGCCGATAACAAGATTCGTACATTCCAGGCTGACGCAGCCAGAGATGCGGGAATCTTCCACCATCTGATCACCCTGCCCACCTACCATACCGCAGCTCTATCCACAGACAATCTGGCCAAAGAGTACTTTGGTGATCAGGGCATGTTAGGTTATGTGGCCGGTGTTCAGCGCAAAGAAATCCGTCAGGGTATAGCCTGTGTTAAGCATCAGAATATGGCTGGATCGGATATGGGTGATGACCACAAGGAGTACTTTGCCGGTGAAGCTGCGCTTAAAGCCTCGGGTAAAGATAACACCATGAATCAGTTTTAAATCCATCAGGGTAAGTTTTGGGCGGAGTAGTACTCCGCCCTTTTTTTGCCTGTAACTTTTACTGATGATTTTTGAAAATCACAGCAGATAAATTCTTTAAAATCAGTATAATTGCGCCCTTAAATAAACAGCTATTTAAACCAATACCTATTTCACTCAGTTTTAAGCGAGCTCTCTTGAAAACAGAATTTCTCGGCAAGACCCTCTCCGGCCCATTTACAGTTCCTTCGGGAATTGTCACTACTGCCACTTCGATTATTCAGTATGTATTTGATCATATGCCTCAGGTTGGCGTGCTGACTACCAAGAGTGTCGGACCCGATGTGCGCGCTGGAAACCGCGAACCGGTCTACAGCCAATATGCTCCCGGCTGTTTTGTCAATGCGGTAGGCCTGACCAATCCCGGTGCTAGAGCAGCGGCTGAAGCAATGTCTAAGCTGCGTATCCCAGAAGATCGCTTCTTACTGGTATCGATCTTTGGTGGCAGTGTTGAAGAGTTTGTCGAAGTGGCAAAAATTATGGCTCCGGTTGCCAATGGCCTTGAGTTAAATCTCTCCTGCCCTCATGCCAAGGGTTATGGCATGGCCATGGGTCAAGACCCTGAGCTGGTGCGTGAAGTGACCGCAGCGGTAAAAGCGGTTGTCGATATTCCGGTTATTCCCAAGCTAACCCCCAATACCCCTAACATTGGTGAAATCGCCGCTGCTGCAGCCGCTGGCGGCGCAGATGCACTCTGTGCCATCAACACCGTTGGCCCAGGCTATACCTCATCACATGGTCACCCGGTTTTAAGTAATGGTGCCGGTGGTATGTCTGGTAAAGGTGTACTGCCTATCGCGCTTAAATGCGTACGTGAAATCGCTGCCGCGACTGATCTGCCAATTATTGGCTGCGGTGGTGTTAGCAGTGCCGCTGATGTGCGTGAGTTTATCAATGCCGGCTCAACTATTGTCGGTGTAGGCTCAGCCCTTACCGGTATGACCACCGATGATATGGAAAGCTACTTTAGCCAGCTTGAATCGGATATCTGTTTTGATTCCAATAAAGCCGAGGCCCATATTCGCTACGATATAGATATGGACTTTGAACCGGTGGTTCTGGTTGAGAATAAGCGTATCTGTGATGATATCTGCGTAATGACCTTTGATCGCAAGATTAATATTCAGGCCGGTGAGTTTATCTTCCTATGGGTACCTGGACTGGGTGAAAAGCCTTTCTCTGCACTCTCCGATGATCCCTTCCAACTGGCAGTTATCGATGTGGGTACCTTTACCCATGCAATGATGGATCTGCCTGTGGGGACAGAACTCTATGTTCGCGGCCCTCATGGTATTCCGGCTTCACCACCGGAAGATGCGAAGATTATGGCTGTCGCTGGCGGCACTGGATTGGCGGCTGTCTATCAGCTGGCCAGAGACTTTGGTAATGCTGAAGTATTTACCGGTGCGCGGACTGCTGAGCGTCTCTACTATCTTGAAGAGTGCAAAAAGATTGCCGATGTTCATGTTGCTACCGATGATGGCTCTGAGGGCTTTAAAGGCTTTGTCACTGAACTATTGCGCAGTCGCCTTGAGCAGATGTCTCAGGCCGAGCTGGATAAGCTGGTTTTCTATAACTGCGGCCCTGCACCTATGGTCCATGCTGCAGCAGCGGTTCAGCGTGAATTCTGTAAAGACGATCAGATCTTTAGTGCGATTGATTACCTGACCAAATGCGGTGTCGGTATCTGTGGTGCCTGTGCTTCGCCAGATGGCAAGCGTATCTGTGTCGATGGACCGTTTATGCAGGGAACGCCGGAAAGACCAGTCGCTAGTTAATCCCTGTCATCCCGACTTTTTATAAACCTGTCATCCCGACTTTTTATAAACCTGTCATCCCGACAGAGCGCAGCGACGAGGGATCTCCTTGCAGGTTACTCATTATTTGTACTCTGAGTCTTTGTGCATTGGAGCTTGATAGCCCCTGCCTCTCCCCTTGAGATCGGTCCCATGGTTTTCTAATTTTCAGCGTTCGCACAACTCGCTGGCGCTCAGAAAAGTGCTCTCTTAACCTGAAAATTAAAAACCCATAAGCGGGCCCTGACTGATCTCAAGGGAAGAACCAGGGACTATTGGAGCTATAGCAGTACACCTAAAGAAAAATTAAACCCTAATACAAAAGTAACTATAACCTTGCGCCGATATTAGGCAAGCCGGAGATGTTCTCCAAACTAAGAGTAAAACGACTCCCCATTAGCTGCCATCTGACGTAGCTTTTCTGTGGGACGGTAGAGTTCACTGAGCTGCGTATATTTATCCGCACGCTCAACAATCGAAGCCAAACCCTGCTCATCCATCCAGCGGCAGATACCACCGTGGAAAACCGGGAAGCCAACACCGTAGATCAAAGCCATATCCGCTTCGGAAGGCGACGCCACAATGCCCTCTTCCAGACAGTGAATCATCTCCATTGCCATAGGCAACATTAAACGATCCTCAATCTCCTGCTGATCAAATAGCTTCGTCGGCCCAAACTCTGACTCAAACATTGCCACAACATCAGGATCAACCAGCTTGGCAGGCTTACCCTTTTCATTGAGCTCATATTTGTAATAGCCAAGTTCATTTTTCTGGCCCAACCGATTCGCCTTAAAGATAATATCTGTCGGCCAGTTATCACCCTTACTAAAGCGCTCGGGCAAGCCATTGGTCAGCACGGGATAGCAGTGGTTAATGGTATCTATACCCACCACATCCATAAGATAGGCCGGCCCCATAGGTAGACCCCAGGCCTCCATCACCTTATCGATCTGTTGGAAATCAGCACCTTCGGACAGCATTATCTCAAGACCGGACAGAAGCGCGAAAAGCACTCGGTTAACCAAAAATCCCGGGCAGTCATTGACCACAATAGGCTTCTTTCCCAGCGCCAAGGCATAGGCACTAACAGCGGCTATACATTCATCGGAGGTTTTCTCGCCGCGAATAATCTCCACCAGTGGCATCGCGTGCACCGGATTAAAAAAGTGCATACCACAGAAGTTCTGTGGGCGTTCCAGAGATTCGGCCAAGCGGTTAATTGAAATAGTTGAAGTATTGGATGTAATAAAGGCACTCTCGGCAACCAGAGACTCGACAACAGGCAATACCTGCTTCTTAACCGCCTCTAATTCAACCACCGCCTCAACAACCATATCGCACTGACTAAGCGCTTTATCTTCAAGAGTAGGTGTAATTGCACTGAGTATCTTCGCGGCTTTCTCCTCGCTCATCTTGCCGCGGGAGACACGTTTGCCGAGCAGCTTGCTAGCCTCTTTAATGCCCAGATCAAGAGCATCCTGATTAATATCCTTCATTACCACAGGCAAGCCACGGATGGCATTTTGGTAGGCTATACCACCACCCATAATACCGGCACCAATAACGCTGGGAGATTGAACCGGAGTAAACTTATCGGCAAGCGCGCGACTGCGATTTTTAGCCAGCTTAACGATATATTGATCACTTAAAAACAGCCCCACCAAGGCTCGCGCCTGCGGTGTTCTGGAAATCTCATAGAATGCTTCATTCTCAAGTCGAATCGCCTCGTCACGACCTAATCCGGCAGCACTGGTTATTAACTCAACGGCTTTTAAAGGCGCCGGAAAATAGTTGCCAACTTTGCCAATAATAGCCGCGCTAAAGTTTTCTGCGGTAGCTTGTAATTCCGCTTCAGAGAGCTCAATGGGCGAGGTCTTTTGAACTCGTCGCGGCTTATATTCACGGCTGCCATCGGCCATTTCAGCGAGCATTTTTAACGACTCAGCACGCAGTTCTTCAGGCTCAACCACCGCATCAACGGCACCAGCGGTAAGCGCCATCTTCGGCTTTTGCTGCTCACCAGAAGCGATCCAGTGAATACCGGCAAACATACCTGCAAGCCTTGGTAGTCGCACAGAGCCACCCCAGCCCGGCAGAATCCCCAGATTGGTTTCCGGGAGACCTACAGCCGCTTTAGTGGAGATAACCCGACAGTCACAGGCGAGACAGATTTCAAAACCGCCACCGAGGGCAAATCCATTAATCGCTGCAACCGTTGGAAAAGGCATATCTTCAATGGCGGAAAACAGTCCATTGGCATGCTGTGCACCCTCGATAAAATGCTCCTTGCTTGCAGAGAACATCTCTTTAAATTCGGTGATATCTGCCCCGACCACAAATACGGATTTGTTGCTGGTTAGCAGCAGGCCTTTTATATCTGTAGCAGCCTTAAGAATATCAATCGCCTCTCGCAGTTCACCGAGAGTTTCAATATTAAACTTATTGACCGAGCCACTCTGATTGTCAAAGTTGAGTTCGACAAAACCATTTTCTATCTGCACTAGACTTAGTGTTTTTCCCTGAAA
>Ga0209504_1002397_pt1 | contig 12815 bp, 21 predicted proteins | sample COGITO_mtgs_1005_FD_184791 | JGI IMG/M metagenome (GOLD analysis project Ga0209504, IMG submission 184791) | Pelagic marine microbial communities from North Sea - COGITO_mtgs_100511 (SPAdes) (version 2) | ecosystem: Environmental > Aquatic > Marine > Epipelagic ...
GTCAACACTCTCCTCGTACTGCTCTCTTGTCCAATCCATATCAGGCACATGGTACAGCTTCTTATCTAGCTTGCCCATCACACGCTGACTTGTCTCTACCACGTTCTGCTCAAGGTAGATAACACCGACCCGCAGACCCAACTTGTCAATGTCATAGGCAATCTGTTGAGTAAACACGTCAGTCTTACCGACCCCAACACCAGCACCGAAAGCATACAACTCTCCCTTACGTCTACCATATGTTACCTCTGTGAGGGTATCAAAGCACCACGGCACACCCGCTACTGGTGGGGCTAACAACCTCTCCTTGATGTCAGTGATGGTGACGATGCCCTCTGGCTTGTACGCATCAGCCCCATACCACGCATTACTAAACTGTGCCTCACTCTTATGCGCTAACCATTCACACGCATCCTTGTAGTCGTTGTGATGCCTGAACATACACGCCTTCGACCCCAACAGCTCAGCTACCTTCTTCGTGGCCTCCTTCCCTGCCTCGTCGTTGTCAAAACAAATAACCACCTTGTCGAATGAGTCAATCCACTCGAACGCTGCCTTACAGTCGGACAAAGCACTCTGAGCACCTGAGCGCACACTAACAGCAGGTAGGGTTGTCATCTGATGGACAGCCAAGGCGTCGAACTCCCCCTCTGTTATCGTTAGCACCTTCCCTCCCTGTTGGAAGCGACTTTGACCGAACAGCACCGCACCCTTCCAGTCACCCTCGACCTTGAACAGCTTATCCTTACTCCGCACCTTAACAGCGATAGCTTCGCCTGTCTTGTTGTGGTAGGGGAATATCACCTCACCATCAGTGGTTTGCTCCACCTCGTAGGTACGCATGGTTGCAATGGTTAACCGTCTAGCTGGAAAAGCCCCCACATACGCATCAGAACGGGCTACAACGGGTTTCTTTGCCTCGGTGTATACATGGGTATGGGTAGAGGGTTCTATCGCCGCCTCGTCCCTCCTGTACGTTCCGCAGTTGAAGCACTTGGTACTGCCGTCCTCGTTAACAGCTAGTGGGTCAGTGCCTCCGCAGTCGGGGCATGGTTGATGTATCTTCTTGAATGCCATTATAAATCCCAGTTGTCATGTAACACCTGCATCGCTTCGTACTCCTCGATGGTTAGTAGTCTCCCTTGTTTCTCATGGTAGAGGGATTCTAGAAACTGCTTGAGTCCTATTGTTTTAATCAGGTCGTGCGCGTCAGACAATGTATAGTATAAGGATACCTCCGCTTGTATCCCTATACAGTCATCTTCTTTACCCTCAAGCGTGTTAATCATATAATTCCCTCTTATCTTCATAGTCTATATAGTTAGCAACATCCGTGCCAACCTCGCTTCTTAAATCTTCACGTGTTAACACCTTAACCTCGTCAGATATGTAGCTAAAGCAGCTCTCGCACATATCTAAGAAGCTATTGTCGGCAACTTTCTTTATCGTGGCCTCAAATGGTGTTAAAATCACGTTACAGCAAGTGCATCTCATCTGTTCACCTCGTATTGTTTTTTGATGTAATCCCCTGTTACACTACCACCAATGGTGACAGCAATAACAAGGGATACGTATACTAACACAACTTTCATTTAACCGCAACCAATTTAAATACCCCCTCTTGGTTATTCTCTTCCAACCAGTAGAGAGCATTAGCCCTCTCGGTTGTACGATAGACGAGTAAATTCGTCCACATAGTTCTTATTTCATACATCGCAATCCCTATACGTCACATCAAAGGTCATGCTATCACCTAGGGTGTTAAATGCCTCTCTGATGGGCGAGAGGATAGCCTGAAGCTCCTCCTGCACCAAGGTTGATCTGATGATAAGGGAGACAGCGGGTTCTCCACCGTCCTCCTCGTTAGCGTAACCCTTAACCGTTATGTTGCGTAAAAGCATCTTCATCCTCCAAGTCAAAATCTTCTAACCTACGACCATTACCGAATTCCCAACCGCTCTCATAGGCGTCGTACTCAGGCTCATCGACGTAGGGGTTTTCGTAGGGCATACCGTTGTAACCATCAATAGCCCCTATGCTATGACAAATTGCGTAATCTCTCATCATGCCTCCAAGTGTTGATGGTTAATAGATACGGAGACAATGGAATCCCTAGCTATGCTGCGATAGCCCTTCTTCTGCATATCCCATATGGTGATGTAGGCGTCTTTGTCTAGGTGGTTAACCCCAACCCCTACTGGATGGCGCAGGGCTTTGATGACACCCATACGACCATTCAAGGTGCGAAGCTCACCCGACTTCTTATAGAATTGAACCGTGACAAAGCGACCAGCGCTGTTTAAGATTAACTCGTCTAGCATAACCCCTCCTGTATAAATTGTTTACGCACGATGGCGGCTAACTCATCCGCCTCAAGCATGGCTTTGTCCTTCTCGACGTCGTACTGCTCAGCATCGTAGTCTTCCTTGGCCTCAATGGCCTCTCTGTCGTAGTCATTCATTGTGAATCCTCTGGGTAAACTGTTCCACCATAGTAGGCGACAAGCGCACCCATGATTGTAAACTTGTCGATTGTTTTACCGCGCATGATCTGATCGTTGACGTAATCAGCGATGAAGTAGGCACACGCGGGTGTGATATGGTTCTCCATTAGATAAGCCCTTTAGCCTTATTAGCCAACGTCAGCACACGCCCAACACGCCACTTAGCTGCGCGCACACTCTTAACCACACGCACACGCTCGTTGTGGGGGTTGATAAGGTCAACAGCACCGTTGCTACGGGTGACGATAAAGAAATTGCGATAAGATAAAATTGTCATTCTGATTGCTCCAGTTATCTAGCAAAAGCGCTAGGCCACGGACACCACACGATGCCCTAGGCTTAATGCTCTAAACTGCGAAACCGCGTCGTATAGCTATCTCTTTAATGTCGTTTGTCCCTTTCACTTTTAACCCCACAATAGAACCCTTGACATCTTCCCAACGCCTATCGTGCGCGTCTCCATCGATTACCGGTATACCTTTAAAGGTTTTAGGAACAGTCGATTTAAATACTATAGCGACATTCATTCCCGCAGCCAATATTGTTTTGATGTCGCTATCGGTGTGGTTTTCATGGCGAGAGAATGTCACGTTAACATTCTTAAATTGTTTTAACTGTAACGCTAGATCGGTACGCTTTGTATACTCATGAAAATTGATATCGGGAAACTTAGCGTATATTTCTGACCAGTCTAAATCACTGGTTCCGTTTAACCTAACATCAAGCATCTTACCAGCTTTTTTGGCTTTGGCGTAGGCTTGCAATAACTCACCTTGCAATTGAATCATAAACAATTCGCGTTGTTCGTGTAAGTATTCGGTGCGCTTGCGTCTTGCTTGCTTAGCGTTATCCATCCGCATCCGCCCGCTATTGATCAGGCACGTTTTCCGGCACGTTGCGCTTGCGCCCTCACACATCGACACATTATACAATGGGTCAAGGTATAGGATCACACTTTGCACATTGTCGGTTTGCGTCTTGGCTAACTTAGCCGATTGATGAGTCAATAATTGCATTGTCTATGCTCCGGTTGAAAGGTTCACTATAAACCCTTATTGATAACCCCATTGTTCATAGGGTTATTGTAAAGGTTTAGTCGGCGTCAGTAGCTAAGACAATCTTAGCATTATGGAACCAGGCTGCGTGTATCTCAGTCCATGTTACAATGTCGCAGTCTATGTAGGCTTGACACAATGCGTCATAACGTGCTTCGGTTTTGACATGGTGCCGCAGTGTGCCGAATGTGTCACCCCCCATGCATTCTAGGTAGATAGCCCATGCCGTTTTAGAATCTAACGACGCACGTGCTAGGTTAATTAGTGCTTGCTCTTTCGTAATCATTGTCTATGCTCCGGTTATAAGGCTTAGATATTAAGCCCTTAATGATAACCCCATTGTGCATAGGGTTATGATAAGGGTTTACAGATAATGCTTTGTGGTTGCTAGCTCTTTAAACTTAGTGTCACTATATTGTGCATCCCACTGGCTCATAAATGGGGTGATAGTATGATCTACAACATATTCGTCTGGCTCAAAGGTACAGTCAGGGATAACCAAAGCCCATCCTACTACATTGTCGTTGCTATCTCTGATTCTCAATTGTGATTCATCTACTGACTCTGCTGCGTCCTTGATGGCCTTGTATGATGTTGAGCGCTTGACTTGCCACTCCTCGCCATCCCATACTGAGATAGTACAACCCTGCGCCAGTGAATACTTGATAAGGTTTAGGTGAGCTTTCTGCATCTTGGTTACTCCTAGTATAAGGACGCGGTATTGTGTCCTCTTGGTTCTATTATACCTGCATTACTTACACGAACCTTACAATTATTATTACCCTACTAATTTGTGTGGGTATTGTGTAGGCTTGACAAGCTGGGCTGTTTGTGCTATCTAGTGGGTGCTTCATTGCCCCTCACTCTTATGTCTTATATAAGACTACTCCTCTATCTTATATAAGACTTAGTTGTCCTAGACAAACAGGGCCGGGGAGGGGGTGGCTTCGCACGCTACTATACCGTACCCGCCTAGATACAAAATAAGGCTAAATTGGAACGCTACTACTATATAGTCTATAACACCTAACCCATTGATTAATAACCCTAAATGTACTATCATACTACCATTGAAGAATTAACAAGGAAAGGAATTATCGTCTGTCGAGGTCGATTGCGACAGAACAGCAAACTAACCCCTCAAGCGTGGTTAAAAATAAATCTAAAAAAAGTGAAGAAAACACTTGACAAAATTGAAAAAGTATGCTATAATACGCACTATATAGGGTATGACGTTAAGGAGGTTTGATCTTAGTCTGCTTGAGGTTCATAGTTTATATAGTTATATAGGAACGCTTGAGTGCTCAATTATATAAACCTATATAGATGGAGTCAAGCGACCTTTTAGAGTACTATATAGTGTAAGGAACCAATTATGGATAACCCTGTGAGTCAAGCGACCCCTTCAGGAAAAAAACGAGGAAGACCCTCAAAGGCATCATTAGCGGAAGCCCGCAAGCAACCCGTTGGCAGACCAAGAGGGGATGCAAGCGCGATAGAGGAATTTAAGGCGAGGCTCATGGCATCTCCTAAATCCCGTAAGGTGTTAGATGCCATACTAGATGCGGCGTTAGATGATGAACATAAAAACCAAGCGGCAGCGTGGAAGCTGTTGGTCGATAGGATGCTTCCGATGTCTTATTTCGACAAAGATAAAGCAGGGACTTCTCGTCCTTCTGTTAACATTACAATCTCCGGTGTGGGCGAGTCTGTCTCAATCGCCGGATCAGATGACAATATTTTGGACGTTGAGGACTACGATTATGGCGCTAAATAATTTACAAGTTGTAAAAAATCTACTGGATGAGCAAAAAGTTCCCAGAGAAAGACAAGCTTTAATTCTTGGACAATTGAAACATGAATCTCAAAGTTTTAAACGGTTAGAAGAAAATTTAAATTATTCAGCTAAGAGGCTTACTGAAGTATTTCCTAACCGTTTTCCCACTATTGAATCTGCTAAACCCTACGCCAATAACCCGGCAGCCCTTGCTGAAAAAGTTTATGGCGGGCGTAAAGATCTAGGGAACAGTGAAGGAGAGGGTTATAAGTATAGAGGAAGAGGGTTAGTGCAATTAACAGGTAAGAATAATTATAAAAAATATGGGGAAGAATTATTTTTAGCTGGTGTGTTAGATGATCCAAATGCTTTAGTTACAAATCCAGACTTACTATTAAGCCCTAAAATTTCTGCAGCTGCTTCGTTAGCTTATTTAAACGATAGAGCTAAAAACGCCACAACAGCAGATGAGTTTACTAAAGCTGTTAATCCGGGTTTGTTTAAACGAAACAATAATGAAAGTAAAAGAGACATAGCAAAAAGGAAAGCGGATACTGAAGCTTTTACAAAGCAGTTTAAACTTTCTGATGCTGGTGTTGAAATAGTAGTAGACGGTGATTGGGGTAAGAATTCTAAAAATTTATGGTCTAAGTATGGTAATGCAATAGACCCTTCTATGCCTTCTGTTACATCCCCTGATATACAACCAGAAGGAATTCCCTCCCCGTTAGAGCGCAGGATGCAGTTTGCACAACGAGACCCACGCCGGGTTGACTTAGCCCCACAAATGGCTCAAGCGCCTGCCCCAGCCCCTGAAAATATTGAATACGCCTCGATGGATGATCTGTTAATGGACAAAGGTTTGTTAGGAACCTCTTCATTCGGATGAAAACCGCCACAATCCTAGTAGCGCTTTCTATTAGTATTTTGGCGGGATGTTCTGCTTTAAGCGCACTTGTGCCCGGCATGGGTGGTGGAACAAACGTCGCTGCCAACACACAGGTGGGTAAAGAGAATAACCAAACTGGTGTCCAAGTTGGTGACGTAAAAGAAAACAAAGTTGAGGCGCAACAGATTGGTAAGCTGTCGCAAGCAGAAACCGCCATTGACGCCGCCAACGTAACCATAAACAGTTTGCCCCCTTGGGTACTCCTGTTAATCGTCCTAGGCTGGATTCTACCTAGCCCAATGGAAATATACAGAGGGATTATAAACGCGATCAAGGGTAGTATAAGCTACACGTTTGGCGGTATCTTCACCTTAATAAAATTGATAAGGGGTAAGTGATGCTAAAAATATTCTTGATTATCTTTTTGGTTAATTCAACAGGCGAGATGCAAATGTTGGGGCAGCATCCAATAAAGACGATTGAAGAATGTGTCGCTCGCTCTAGTTATATAAACAGTCAACCAGAGAAGATTAACGCTGGTTGTTATTTCATGGAAGTTAAAAATGGCGTTTGAAAATCCACTGTTACGACCAAGCAATACCCGTCAGGCGGCGCTACGCTACTTGTGGTCAGATGAGCCTGAGAGTGAAGCACAACCCGCCCCTTCCTCATCCATAGCTGATTTTTTTGGGGTAGACACAGGTGCGGCTCAAGCAACTCCAACAGCCCCTGTCCAAGGCGGTGGTGAAAGTACTGGTGAAAGCGCTTCAGGAGAGGCAACACCGTACGGTGGTTTATTTGGTGGGCTGCCAAGTATGGTTGTACAAGGTATTAATGCCGCAGTACCGGGGTTTGGGTACTTGTATGGAGCAGCACAAGGGGTAGCAGGAGCAGAGGCGGCTAATAACTTACAAACTGCGATGGCAGAATGGGGAGGAAACCCTAACGTAGGTACAAGTGAAGTAGCAGCTGGTATTATGGGGATGTTCGGACAAACCCCAGAAGGCTTGGAAAATGCACGGGCGTTTTCCGGGAATTTTGCTAACGAAGCTAACATGGTTGGTTACATGAAAGCCATCAGTGATCCAACGATAGGTAAAATTGCAGATCAAACTATAACTCAAAGCGGTGGACAATACAACGCAAATGACTATGGTAAAGTAGCTGCTGATATTGCAAACACCATTGCGGCGGCTAATGAAGAGACTAGATTGGCAGCTGAAAGCGCCTATAATTCTTCAAGTTCAGATGGTAGTTACAGCAATTCAACCGACGCCTATAGTGACGCCGGGGGCGTCTGGTAAATGAGTGATTTAAAAATTGAACTACTCCCTTGGCAGAAGAAAGTGTGGGCAGATGAGACTAGGTTTCATGTTGTCGCTGCTGGTCGCCGGACAGGAAAAAGTAGGTTGGCGGCGTACCGTCTAATAGTTGAAGCGCTGCAAAGCGAAAGAGGTCATGTATTCTATGTTGCTCCTACGCAAGGTCAAGCTCGTGACATCATGTGGCAAGTCCTGCTTGAGGTTGGTCATGCTGTCATTACAGGTAGCCACATTAACAACTTGCAGATTAAGCTTATCAATGGGGCAACTATTAGTCTCAAAGGTGCTGATCGGCCTGAAACGATGCGGGGTGTGTCGTTAAAATTCTTGGTGCTCGACGAGTATGCAGATATGAAGCCAGAGGTGTGGGAGCAAATCTTACGCCCTGCCTTAGCTGACTTGAAGGGTCGTGCTATGTTCATCGGGACGCCAATGGGACGCAACCACTTCTATGATTTATTCCAATACGGTGCAAACGACACAGATGTTACGTTTAAATCTTTTCACTTTACTTCATTTGACAACCCTCTCCTTGACCCAAAAGAGATTGAGGCAGCTAAGAAAAGCATGTCCTCATTCGCATTCAGGCAGGAATTTATGGCATCATTCGAGGCCGGTGGTGGGGCGTTATTCAAAGAAGAGTGGATAAAATTTGATGAAGAGGAGCCAAAAAATGGAGAATTTTATATCGCAGTTGACCTTGCAGGTTTTGAAGCTGAAGGCTCAATGGGAGTTAAAAATAAAAGATTGGATAGCACAGCGATTTCCATAGTTAAAACTAATGAAGAGGGCTGGTGGGTAGCAGAGGTTATCTACGGTAGGTGGGATGTGCGAGAGACAGCTAAAAAGATATTTGATGCTGTCAAGAAGTACGAACCCATAGCAGTTGGGATTGAGAAGGGCATCGCTAGACAGGCGGTTATGCCCTACATGAACGACATAATGAAGAGAACTCAAACCTTCTTTAGGGTTGATGAGCTAACACACGGTAATAAGAAGAAGACAGATCGTATCGTATGGGCGCTACAAGGGCGCTTTGAGAATGGGTATGTCACTCTTAACAAGGGCAAATGGAACAACGAGTTTCTTGACCAACTATTTCAGTTTCCAAACAAGCTAGTACACGATGACTTGCCTGATTCACTATCTTACATAGAGCAACTTGCAAAAGTAGCTTATGTTTTAGATTTTGAAGAGGAAGAGTACGAATACCTAGACACAATTTCAGGATATTAATTATGCCAAACAAGACAATCCCAATTAAATTTAAGCCATGCGCTGGTTGCCCTACCCCTGCTAAGTGCAAAAAAGCAGGTAAGTGTTTACGTAAAGGTAAATACTAATATGGATGATAACAAAGATTACATTGACGAGAAGGTCGAAGAGTGGGTTATTAGCAAAGTAGACCAATGGCGCGACCACTACAGTGCTAATTACGAGCAAAAGTTTGACGAGTACTACCGTCTTTGGCGTGGTATTTGGGCTGCTGAGGACAAAACCCGTGATTCTGAGCGCTCTCGCTTAATTTCCCCTGCCTTACAACAAGCCGTAGAGTCATCTGTCGCTGAAGTAGAGGAAGCTACCTTCGGTCGGGGTAAGTGGTTTGACATCCGTGATGATCGCAATGACCAAGACCCCAAAGATATTGCGTATTTACGTGAACAGCTGTCTGAGGACTTCCACTTTACTAAGACTCGTAAGGCTGTAGCCGAGTGTATCCTAAATTCAGCTGTTTTTGGCACTGGTATTGGCGAGCTTGTCCTTGAAGAAGTCAAAGAGATGAAGCCAGCCACCCAACCAGTGATGGATGGGGCGATGCAAGCGGTAGGTGTAACAGTAGAAGATCGGGTAGTGGTTAAATTACGCCCAGTCTTACCACAAAACTTCCTGATTGACCCTGTTGCCACCTCAATTGAAGAGGCTTTGGGTGTTGCTATTGATGAGTTTGTACCTCGCCACCAAGTAGAGATGGGGATACAGAACGGCATCTATCGTGATGTTGATATTGAGAATGCTGCAACAGATACTGACATTGAAGCTGACAAAGAACTTGCAACTTTTGATGAAGACAAGGTACGGCTGACTAAGTACTACGGTTTAATCCCTCGTAACCTCTACAATAACGCCATTATGGCAGAGGATGACGATGATGAGTTGTCTAAAAGCCTCAAAGCTGAGGATGACGAAGAATTAGACGAAGAAGGGTACATTGAGGTCATCGTGGTTATTGCCAACGGTGGTCAACTGCTCAAGATCGAAGAGAACCCCTACATGATGCAGGATCGCCCTGTTGTAGCGTTTCCTTGGGATGTAGTTCCCTCTCGTTTCTGGGGTCGTGGTATCTGTGAGAAGGGCTATAACAGCCAGAAGGCGCTTGATGCTGAGCTTCGTGCTCGTATTGATGCCCTAGCCCTTACCGTGCATCCTATGATCGCTATGGACGCTTCTCGTATGCCCCGTGGGGCTAAGATGGAAGTACGTCCGGGCAAGACTATCCTAACTAACGGCAACCCCTCTGAAATCCTCCAGCCATTTAAGTTTGGTAACCTAGATCAGGTGACCTTTGCTCAGGCGGGTGAGTTGCAGAAGATGGTTCAGATGGCTACTGGCGCTATTGACGCTGCTGGCATACCCGGAACTATCAATGGTGACGCTGCCGCTGGTGCTGTCTCTATGTCTATGGGTGCCATTATTAAGCGCCACAAGCGTACCCTAATTAACTTCCAAGAGTCCTTCCTAATCCCTATGATCGAGAAGACAGCGTGGCGTTACATGCAGTTTGACCCTGATAACTACCCTGTCAGTGACTATAAGTTCATCCCTTCTAGCTCTCTGGGTGTTATTGCTCGTGAGTATGAGGTGACACAGCTGGTTCAACTGTTGCAAACCCTTGGTCAAGATAGCCCAATGTACCCAATGCTGGTATCTGCTGTTATTGACAACATGGGTCTTACTAACCGTGAAGAACTTATGGCTCAGATGCAACAAGCGTCACAGCCTAACCCAGAGCAACAAAAGGCGGCACAAGCACAAGCTGAAATGCAAATGCAAATGGCTCAGGCTCAGCTGCAATTGGTTCAATCACAAGCACAAGAGGCTCAAGCGAGAGCACAGAAATACGCAGTCGAGGCTCAATTGGAACCAGAGGTGGTTAAGGCTAAGATGGCAGCGGCACTCTCTACCAACCTACAAGCTGGTAACGCAGATGACGCTGAATTCGAGAAACGAGCTAAGATCGCTGATCTGATGCTCAAGGAAGCGGATATTAAGAGTAACGAGCGTATTGCTGCAATGCAAGTACAAGCTAAAAATAGTTCAAAAAACGCTTGACAAATTTATAAAAGTGTGGTATAATTGCAACATCTCTCCACGATATGAAAGGATAAAGAGATGGACAAAGAATTACAACAGTATTACGAAACCTTACTAGATTTGTTTGCCTCACAGGGCTGGAAGCAATATGTAGAAGATATATCCGACAATATGGATTTGCTTCAGGATATTACTACCATCCCAGACGAGAAACAATTCTGGTTCCGCAGAGGACAAATAGAAGCGTTACAGCGAGTCCTTTCTTACGAGTCCGCTATTAAAAACAGCTACGAGGACTTTGAGAAGGAGCAATATGCCTAAGCGTATCTATGAGTTTATCTGCTCAGACGATCACATTACAGAAGCTTACATCGATTCGGAACTCCGAACAACCGAATGTAAAGTGTGTGGTCAACCTGCTATTCGTATCGTTAGCAAGCCTATGGTCAAACTTGAGGGCGTGACTGGAGATTTTCCCGGAGCAGCAATGCAGTGGGAGAGGAAGCGAAACGAGAAGATGGCGCAGGAACGAAAGAGTGCCGCTGAATAAGCACAAGCACTAATTATTTTCCACAATGCTTATTAGCACGGAGTTTATATGGCAACATTTATTGACGAAGGCGACGAGCCTTTACAAGAAGAAGAAGAGTATTCACCTGTCGACGAGGGTGAGCAGGAAGCTCCTGAAGAGGAGTCAAACCTAGATACTGACGAAGAGGACATTCCTGATAAGTATAAGGGCAAGTCTGTTAAAGATATTGTTCGTATGCATCAAGAGGCCGAAAGAGCTATCGGCAAGCAAGGGAGTGAAGTCGGGGAACTTCGACGAATTGTAGATGACTTTGTTAAGACCCAAACCGTCACACAAAAACAACAAGCCCCAGAAGTCGAAGAAGATATAGATTTCTTCACTGACCCAGAGAAGGCAATTTCCAGAGCTATTTCAAAGCACCCGAAGGTACAGCAAGCCGAGCAAATGGCAGTACGTTCGGCACAGGCAGAAGTCATGGCTTCCTTGAAAGCTAACCACCCTGATTACGTAGAGATTATAAAAGATAACTCGTTTGCGGAGTGGATTGGTAAGAGCAAGGTACGGAAAGAGTTATTCAGTCGAGCAGACCGCAATTACGATTACGACGCAGCCGATGAGTTGTTATCTACTTGGAAAGAAAGAAACCAAGTAGTCGCTCAATCACAAGAAGTCGAGAAAGTACAACGTAAGCAAGCGGTTAAAACTGCATCAACTGGTAGCACCAAAGGCTCTGGAGAAACAGCAAGTAAGAAAACGTATCGGCGCTCCGATATAATCGAACTCATGCAGAGAGATCCCGACCGTTATCAAGCATTAGCTCCTGAGATTCTAAATGCTTATGCGGAGGGTCGTGTTAAATAACTATTTTGAAAGATAATCATGGCAAATCAAACATATCCCGGTAGCGCTACCAGCGTTGTAACAACAGCCAACGCAGCTACCTTCATCCCAGAATTGTGGTCTGATGAAATCATCGCAGCCTACAAGCAAAACCTCGTTATGGCGAACCTCGTCTCTAAAATGTCCTTCAAGGGCAAAAAGGGCGACACTCTCCATATCCCTAAGCCCACTCGTGGCTCTGCCATTGTAAAAGCCGCAGCAACTGCTGTGACTATTCAACAAACAGCAAATACTGAAGTCTTGTTGGTGATCGACAAGCACTACGAGTATAGCCGTATGATCGAAGACATCACGGAAGCTCAAGCTCTGTCATCACTGCGTAAGTTCTACACGAGCGACGCTGGTTATGCATTGGCTAAGCAAGTTGATACTGATCTCCTCCAATTGGGTCGTGACTCACAAGGTGGTGACGGCACTATTGCCTATAACAAGGCTGTTATCGGTGGTGACGGTTCTACCCTGTACACAGGCGGTAACGAATCAGCTATCACTGACGCAGGTATCCGTAAGGTTATCCAGACGTTG
>Ga0209504_1002402_pt1 | contig 12810 bp, 10 predicted proteins | sample COGITO_mtgs_1005_FD_184791 | JGI IMG/M metagenome (GOLD analysis project Ga0209504, IMG submission 184791) | Pelagic marine microbial communities from North Sea - COGITO_mtgs_100511 (SPAdes) (version 2) | ecosystem: Environmental > Aquatic > Marine > Epipelagic ...
AGGCCAATAGCCAGAAGATGCAGGAGGTCGACGACTCGAGTCAGGAGCTGCTGGAGCGCGCCAAACAGCTCAAGGGGCTCAGTCAGACCTTTGGTTGACGCGGGTTGCCACCCCCATGACAGAAGCGCCACAATGGCGCTTCTGTCGTTTCTGGAGAGTCATGACCCATGAGAATGGAGCCAGCCCCTGCAACCCTGAACAAGGTCGCCCGCATCGAGGCGATCCTCGCCCTGATCCCGCCCGGCAAGGTGGTCAGCTATGGTCAGGTGGCCGATCTGGCTGGGCTGCCCGGTCGAGCCCGACTGGTGGGCAAGGTGCTGCGGGAAACGGACAAGGTGCTGCCCTGGCATCGCGTGCTGGGCGCAGGCGGCACCATTTCACTGCCAAAAGGGTCGACAGGCTTTATGGAACAGACGGGACGATTGCAGCAGGAGGGGGTGCCAGTGATGCGGGAGTGGCAATGGCAGCCCGACCTCGCCGAGCTGCTATTCCTCATTCCTTTTTAAAGCGCTGCTATTTTTTGTTAAACCAGAGCGCTGCGGTTTCTCATGATGTTCTGTTGAGCCACAGCGCGGCTATCTGTCTTGGTTTCCTTTCGAATCAAAGAGCTGTCATGCCTCCTTGTTCCCTTTCAAGTCACAGTGTGAGGGGAGCCAGGATCTCGTCGCTGCGCACCTGCACGGGTATGGTTTCATACTCCCGTTGCAGCAACACCAGCAGACTCTGCCTGTCCACTTCCAGCACATAGGCAGTCCCTTCCCGGGTCAAGCAGGTCATTCCCGGCCGGATCTCGTTAATCTCCATCACAACCTCCGTGTACAGCGCTGCCATCCTTGCAGCCGTGTCAGTATACCGTCATCTCCCAACAAAAAGGCCCCTGCAAGGGGCCTCTTTCATCATAGTGTGAACTGCGCGCCATCACGCCTTCTTCGACTTGGCCAGGCTCTCCTGCCACTTGCCGTTGTCGTAGTGCGCCGTCCAGCCCGTCGCCTTGCCGTTGACCTCCGTCATCACGTACTGCTCCTTGGTCTTGCGACTGAAGCGAACGATGGAGGCGTTACCGTCAGGATCTGACGCCGGGGCGTCAGCCAGGTACTGGTGCTTGGGCGAGAGGCGATCCTTGAAGCGCTTGAGCTCTTCCACCAGAGGTGCACGGGTCTCGCGGGATTTCGGGAAGTTGCTGGCGGCAAGGAACAGGCCAGCCGCCCCGTCACGCAGCACGAAGTATGCATCGGACTGGGTGCACTTGAGCTCGGGCAACGGTACAGGATCTTCCTTCGGCGGCGCTATGTCGCCGTTTTTCAGGATCTTGCGGGTGTTCTTGCAAGTCTCATTGGTACAGCCCATGTACTTGCCGAAACGGCCGTTCTTGAGCTGCATTTCGGAGCCGCAGCGATCGCACTCTATGCTGGGGCCTTCATAACCCTTGAGCTTGAACTGGCCCTTCTCGATTTCGTAACCATCGCAATCCGGGTTGCGACCACAGACATGCAGCTTGCGGCTGTCGTCGATGATGTAGGCGTCCATGGCTGTGCCACAGATGCCGCAGCGGTGCTTGGCACGCAGCGCCTCGGTTTCGGCCTCGTCACCGTCGGTGGCGGAGACAAATTCGTCGGCGGAGACCAGGTTGATGGTCTTCTTGCAGCGCTCTTTCGGCGGCAGGGCGTAACCGGAGCAACCGAGGAAGACGCCGGTAGTGGCGGTACGAATGCCCATCTTGCGGCCGCAATCCGGGCAGTCGATGTCGGTCAGCACCATCTGGTTGGCACGCATGCCCCCCTCTTCCGCATCCCGATCCGCTTTTGCCAGCTCCTGAGTAAACTCTTCGTAGAAGGCGTCCAGCACCTTCTTCCACTCCAGGCTGCCTTCGGCGATGCCATCGAGCTTGTCTTCCATCTTGGCGGTGAACTCGTAGTTCATCAGCTCGACGAAGTTCTCCACCAGGCGGTCGGTGACGATTTCACCCATCTTCTCGGCGAAGAAACGGCGGCTCTCGACCCGCACATAACCGCGATCCACGATAGTGGAGATGATGGAGGCGTAAGTGGAAGGACGGCCTATGCCGCGCTTTTCCAGCTCGCGCACCAGGGCCGCTTCGGTGAAGCGCGCAGGCGGCTTGGTGAAGTGCTGGCGCGGATCCAGCTTGATCAGTTTGAGCACCTCGCCCACTGTCACCGCAGGCAGCTGGCTGTCTTCGCCCTTGCGCCCCATGGGCGGCAATGCCTTGGTCCAACCGGCGAAACGCAGGGTACGACCACGGGCCTTGAGCTCGAACTCACCGGCCTTGACGGTCAGGGTGGAGGAGTCGTACTGGGCCGGTGTCATCTGGCAGGCCACGAACTGGCGCCATATGAGATCATAAAGCCGCATCGCATCCGGCTCCATGCCTTCCAGCATCTCGGCCGTGACTAGCACGCTGGAGGGACGGATCGCCTCGTGAGCCTCCTGGGCACCGGCCTTGGAACCATAAAGGTTCGGCTCGGCCGGCAGATAGGCGGCGCCATACTGCTCGCCGATATATTCACGCAGCGCCTCGACCGCCTCTTTGCTGAGGTTGGTGGAGTCGGTACGCATATAGGTGATGTAACCCGCTTCATACAGACGCTGGGCCATCATCATGGTCTTCTTCACCCCGAAGCTCAGACGGGTCGATGCCGCCTGTTGCAGGGTGGAAGTAATGAAGGGGGCTGACGGCTTGGAGCCGGTCGGCTTGTCTTCCCGGTTAACCACCTTGTAGTCGACCCCTTCCAGGGCGGCTACGGCAGCGAAAGTCTCGGCCTGGGTGACCGGCTTGAAATCGGCGCCGTTGCGGCTAACCACTTCCATGCGCAGATCGGCCTTGTCACCGGTCAGCAGATCGGCGTTGAGATCCCAGAACTCCACCGGTACGAACGCCTTGATCTCGCGCTCTTTATCAACGATGAGACGCACGGCAACGGACTGCACCCGGCCGGCAGAGAGGCCACGGGCCAGCTTCTTCCAGAGCAGGGGGGAAACCATGTAGCCCACCACACGGTCGAGGAAACGACGGGCCTGCTGGGCATTGACGCGGTGGATGTTCAGCTCGGATGGCTGGGCAAACGCTTCCTGAATCGCAGTCTTGGTGATCTCGTTGAACACCACCCGCTTGTAGCGGCTGTCGTCACCACCGATGATCTCGCGCAAGTGCCAGGCGATGGCCTCTCCCTCTCTATCCAAGTCGGTTGCGAGATAGATGGTGTCGGCCTTGGCGGCCAGACTTTGCAACTCACTGACCACTTTCTCTTTGCCGGGCAAAATCTGGTAGTTGGCCTGCCAGCCTGCGGTCGGATTGATCCCCATCCGTGAGAACAGGGCATTGCGATCCTTGGCAGCCTTCTCTGATTCGCTCAGCTTTATACCGCGAATGACAGGTTTTTTGGGCTCGTTGCTGGCGCTGCCACTGGTGGGCAGATCGCGAACATGACCGACGCTGGATTTCACCACGTAGTCCTTGCCCAAATATTTATTGATGGTCTTGGCCTTGGCCGGAGACTCCACTATGACCAGTGATTTGCCCATGCTGTAACTATTATCCTCATTGCACCCGACGGGGTTGGTGTGCGGTTTTGTGGGGCTGTATAAGAGATTTGACGCGAAAAAGCAATCTTGTGAGCAAATTAGCTCACCCGCCCGAACCACCTGACCTCTTTATTTATTAATGCGAAGCCGAGCCTTGGGAAGCAACCGCTTTTTTATTTTTATGCCATATCCACCCCTTTTTTATATTTGAAACGACATAACAAACCGCTCTTGCAACATAACAAACCACTTTAGTTATCAGCTTGTTACAAAAGACAAAATCTCCTTATAATGGCTGCATCCCGCAGCTTTGTGCGCGGAAGGAACCGCTACCCATATAAAAATCGAAAGGATGTACTCAATGAAGCACTTCGAGGTCAATTTCGACGGCCTGGTCGGCCCGACCCACAACTATGCGGGCTTGTCCTACGGCAACGTTGCCTCCCAGAGCAATGCCAAGGAAGCGTCCAATCCCAAGGAGGCAGCCAAGCAGGGGCTGCGCAAGATGAAGGCCCTGACCGAGCTTGGCATGACCCAGGGGGTGCTGGCACCGCAGGAGCGGCCGGATCTGGCTACCCTGCGCCGCCTCGGCTTCACCGGCAATGATGCAAGCGTGCTGGCCCAGGCCGCCAGACAGGCACCTGCCGTGCTGGCCGCCTGTTATTCGGCCTCCAGCATGTGGACTGCCAACGCCGCCACCGTCTCCCCGAGTGCCGATACCCAGGATGGCCGCATTCACTTCACCCCCGCCAACCTGACCAACAAGTTCCACCGCTCCCTCGAACCCGAGGTGACGGGCCGCATACTGCGCGCCGTGTTCAACAACGACCGTCACTTCTATCACCACCAGCACCTGCCGGAAAACGATCACTTTGGTGACGAGGGCGCCGCCAACCACACCCGACTGTGTCGTGCCTACGGCGAATCCGGGGTCGAGCTGTTCGTCTATGGCCGCAGCGCGTTTGATGTCTCCCAGCCCGCCCCCAAGCGCTATCCGGCCCGCCAGACCTTGGAAGCCAGCCAAGCCATCGCCCGCCTACACGGTTTGAGTGAAGAGAGCGCCGTCTTCATCCAGCAGAATCCGGACGTGATCGATCAAGGGGTGTTTCACAACGACGTGATAGCGGTAGGCAACCAGAACGTGCTCTTCTTCCACCAGCAGGCGTTTCTCAATACCGAGTCGGCGCTGGTCGAGGTGCGCAACAAGTTCGGCGAAGGCGAGCTGCACTTTATCGAGGTACCGACTGCCGAGGTGTCGGTGCAAGATGCGGTGAAATCCTATCTGTTCAATACCCAGATCCTGACCCTGCCGTCCGGTGAGATGGCGATCATCGCCCCCACAGAGTGTCGTGACAATCCGGCGGTATCGGCCTACCTCGGCAAGCTCCTCGCCCAGGGCACCCCCATCAAGCAGATACACTACATGGACGTGAAGCAGAGCATGCGCAACGGCGGTGGCCCCGCCTGTCTGCGGCTGCGGGTCGCCATGAACGATCAGGAGCTGGCGGCGGTCAATCCGGCCTGCCTCATCAACGACAGCCAGTTTACCCGGCTGGATCAGTGGGTGGATCGCCACTACCGCGACAGTCTGGCGCTGGATGATCTGCGCGACCCGGCGCTGGTGCAGGAGTCCCGCACCGCCCTGGACGAACTGACCCAGATCCTCAAACTCGGCTCCGTCTACCCGTTCCAGCGCTGAGTCGCTGGATAGCAAAAGCCGGGCAAATGCCCGGCTTTTTCATGCCCGTGGTGCAAGCGAGGCTTCAGCGCCAGGGACTCTGCTGCCACAGCCGGCCGAGGCTCGACTCCAGCGCCAGGGCCGCCTGCTGGCCCAGCTTCTGAGTCAGGCTCTTTGGCTTGCGATAGCTGATGCCGACCACCTTGTGGTGGCTGGCCTGGGCCAGCAGGTAGTCGTCGCTGGTGCAGAGGGTATCCACCAGCCCCAGCCCCTTGGCCTGGCTCGCCAGCCAGTGTTCCCCCGTGGTGACACTGTCTATGTCGAGGTGGGGTCTGTGCTCGGCCACGAACGCCTTGAACCGCTCGTGGATGGCGCCCAGCTCCTCACGAAACTTTTCCCGCCCCAGATCATCGTTCTCACCGAACATGGTGATGGTGCGCTTGTACTGGCCAGCGGTGTGCATCTCGAATTCGATGTCGTGCTTTTTCAAGAGCTTGTTGAAGTTCGGCAACTGGGCAACCACACCGATGGAGCCGACGATGGCAAAGGGCGCCGCCAGTATCTGATCTGCCACGCAGGCCATCATGTAACCGCCGCTCGCCGCCACCTTGTCGATGGCTACGGTGAGCTTGATGCCCTTGTCACGCAGTCGCTGCAGCTGGGAAGCTGCCAGGCCATAGCCATGGACCACACCGCCGCCGGACTCAAGACGCAGCAACACCTCGTCACCGGACTGGGCGACCCCTATCACGGCGCTCACCTCTTCTCGCAGGGAAGCCACCTCTTTGGCATCCATGCTGCCGTTGAAATCGAGCACAAACAGCCGGCTGCGCTCGTCTTCGGTCTTGGCTCGGGCCTTGTGTTCGGCCTTGCGCGTTTTCTCCAGCAGCTTGCGCTCGGTCTTGCCGGCCAGCGCCGCCTGCAATTGATAACGCCCCTGCTCCAGCTCGCTGGAGAGATCGGTCACCACCAGCTCACCCTTGCGGGATTTCGGCTGACGGCTGCTGATCACCATCAGGATGACGGCAGCTATGGCCAGCAGTAAGGTGAGGGTCTTGGCCAGGAACAGCCCATATTCGGTCAAAAATGCCACTTGATGCTCCGCTCAGTGTTCGAGTTTTTCACATTCTAGGGAGTTTGCAGGGCTCGCGCAAAAACTCTGCGACAGTGGCTCAAAAAACAGACTCGACAATCACAACCCCTCTATTTTCTTCACATTTTTGCCGTCTCATACTGGTCAAATGCCGTGCGGGATCAGTACACTTGCCCCTTTATTGCCGCGCGCATCTGCCACGAATTTGTTAACAGGAGTTGTCATGCTCGATTATCAGGCACCCCGGGATCTGCTCAAGGACAAGGTCATTCTGGTCACAGGTGCCGGTGACGGCATAGGCCGCGAAGCGGCTATCACCTATGCAGCCCACGGCGCGACCGTGATCCTGCTCGGCCGCACCAGTGCCAAACTCGAGGCTGTTTATGACCAGATTGAGGCCGCCGGTTATCCCCTTCCCGCCATAGTGCCGGTGGACCTGAAAGGAGCAACCGCCGCCCACTACCGCGGCATGGCCGAGACCTTCGCCCAGCAGTTTGGTCGCCTCGACGGCGTGCTGTTCAACGCGGGCCTGCTCGGCACCCTTTCTCCCTTCGAACATATTCAGGAGAAAGAGTGGGACGAGGTGATGCAGGTCAACGTGAAATCTGAATTCCTGCTGACCCAGGCGCTGCTGCCGCTGATCCGCCAGACCGCCAAGGAGCATGGTGATGCCTCCATTGTCTACACCTCCTCCAGCGTGGGGCGCAAAGGCCGCGCCTACTGGGGCACCTACGCCATCTCCAAGTTCGCCATCGAAGGCATGATGGAAGTGCTGGCCGACGAACTGGAAAACACGGCTGTGCGAGTCAACACCCTCAACCCGGGTGGTACCCGCACCAAGATGCGCGCCAGCGCCTTCCCGGCGGAAGATCCCCAGCAGCTCAAGACACCGGCCGACCTGATGCCGCTCTATCTCTACCTGATGGGACAGGACAGCCGTGGCAAAACCGGTCAGACCTTTGTGGCCCAGCCCAAATAAATCAACAAAATAACCGGAACCCTGCACCGCATGGGGTTAAATTCAATAGGGTGTCGTCGGCACCCTGTCGAAGGCCTTTATCAGATCCGATCCCTTATCAGGTTGAGATATGTTTCGTCCCAAGAGCACGTTTGAGCAATGGCGAATCTTTCAGGCCGTGGTGGACTGCGGCGGTTATGCCCAGGCCGCCGAGGCGCTGAACAAGAGCCAATCCTCTCTCAATCATGCGGTGGCCAAGCTGCAGCAGAGTCTGGGAGTCCCCCTGCTGGAAGTGAGGGGGCGCAAGGCGGTATTGACGCCGGCAGGGGAGATCTTCCTCAAGCGGGCCCGTCAGCTCAGCCAGCAGGTGGAAGAGCTGGAAAACCTGGCCAACAACCTGGAACGGCAGTGGGAGCCGCAGATCAATCTCTATGTTTCCGTGCTGCAACCGCGGGAGCGACTCTATCGGGCACTGGCCAACTTCTATCCCCGCAGCCGGGGCTGCCGCGTCAATCTGCACGAACGCATTCACTGCCACTTCAATGCATTGCAGGTAGGGGATCTCATGCTGTCCGAACACCTGCCCCAGGATCGCACCGGCCTGCCGCTGGACGAAGTATGCCTGCTGCCGCTCTGCTCGGCCGAACATCCCCTCGCCGCCCTGACGGGAGCCGTCTCCACCGAGGAGCTCGCCAGCCACAACCAGATAAGCTTGCATCCCCCCATCCACCGCTCGGTGGACTGGAACGATGCGGACGACACCGGCTGGAAGGCGACCCACTATCACGAAGCCATCGCCATGCTCAAACTCGGCCTTGGCTATGCCTGGTTGCCCCGCCATCTGGTGCAGGAGGAGCTGGGCAGCGGCGCCCTGGTACCACTGGATCTGGAGAGCGGCAACGAGCGCCACCTCTATACCTATCTGCTCACCCCGTCAGCCGATACCCTGGGTCCGGCCACCGAGTTGCTGCTGCGCTGTCTTCGCAACGAATATCAGACCGATAACGACAAGTAACCTCGGTCAGCGACAGCGATACTGATATCTCAGCTCACGCCATCAACGGCCGATACTCTGGGCCCGGCCACCGAACTGCTGCTGCGCTGCCTGCGCAACGAATATCAGACCGATAACGACAAATAAGCCCAAGCCGTCAGGCTGCCTGCGTCACCCATAGCCAACCGGTCACAAACCCGCCTCACACATTGGGTACCCGCCAGCAGGCGGCCAGTGCCGCCATCGCCAGTGCGGTCGCCACCATGAAGACACCGTGAAAGCTCCAGATCTCGGCCACGGTTCCCGCTATGGCCCCCGCCATGATGGAACCGGTGCGGATACTGTTGGCAAACAGGGTAGTCGCCACCCCGGCGCGCCCCGGTATCAGATCCTGGAAGTAGGACATGCCGATCCCCGCGACTATGCCGATGAAGATGGCGTTGAGCAGTTGCAGCGCTATGAGGGCAGGCTGGCTCGACAGGGTGACCAGCCCCACGTAGAAAAACACCCCGGCCAGCACAGCCACCAGCATCATGGGGCGCTTGCCAAAGCGCTGGGTGTAGTAGCCTGCCAGCAACATGAAGGGGATTTCCAGGGCCGCAGCCGTGCCCATCAACACACCCGCCAGTTTCTCCTCCAGCCCCAGCTCGCGGGTAATGTAGAGCGGCATGTTGATGAGATACATGCTGTTGCAGGTCCACATCAGGGTGGAGGCGATAAACAGTGCCCGCACCGACGGGTCCCGCCAGCTGCTGACCCGTTCCACCTCGTTATTTTGCGTGGGCAACGGCAGGGAGGGCAGCCAGCGCCACACCACCAGCGCGCAGACAAGGTAGGCAAGGGCGGAGGCGAGATACATCGCCTCGAAGCCATAGCCGATGGCCAGCGCGAAGGCGATGGGGGGACCAATCACCCAGGCCAGGGAAAACTGGGCCCGCAGCACTGAGCTGAACATGTCCGCTCGCTTGTTGCGGCTGTCGGCATATTCACGGGCCAGGGCAAACAGCTGGGGGCTGGCAGTAGCTGCCAGACTGGCCAGCACAACCCCCAGGCTCACCAGCAGCCAGTAGTTGCGATTCCAGGCGAACAGCAGGGAGAGCACTACACCCGCGAAGCAGCAGCGCAGGATCAGCTGCTTGCGATCCCCCTTGCTGTCGGAGCGGTGGCCGAGCCACTGGCTGATGAGGATGCCGACCACAGCGTTGACGGTGTAAAAGAGCCCGACCAGCAAGGGGCGCACCTGCACCTCTTCGGCCAGAAACAGGCTCAAGGTCGGTACCTGGAGCGCTACTGCAACCCCGGTCATAAAGGTCACGGCCAGAAAAGAGAGGGAGACGGGATCACGCCTCTGCAGGGCTGTGGTCAGCAAGCTCATAGGATTACCACTGGATTGGGGGATAAAAACTGGCCAAAATTCGGCAAGTGCATGAAATAGCGCCGCTTATTTTATGTCATTATCAAGAGTTACCTCAAGGCTTGCGACCCCGCGCCCGACCCCGTACATTGAAAGCCCACTGGCCAGTATAAGGATTTCACATGTTTGATTTTGACCGGGAAATAGATCGTCGCGACACCATGAGCCTGAAATGGGACAAGTACAAAGGCGAGGACGTGCTGCCCATGTGGGTTGCCGACACCGACTTTGTCTCGCCGCCCGCCGTCGTCGAGGCCCTCACCAAGCGGGTCGCCCACGGCATCTTCGGTTACTCGCGCCCCTCTGCCCGGCTGATCGAACTCATCATGGCGCGTCTGGCAAGCCGCTACGGCTGGACCATACAACCAGAGTGGCTCATCTTCCTGCCCGGCGTGGTACCGGGTCTGAACCTGGCGTGCAAGGCCTGGAGCCAGCAAGGCCGCGGCATCATCACTCCCAAGCCGGTCTACTACCCCTTCCTGCAAGCCCCCGGTTTCAACGACCGTCCCCTGCTCACAGTCCCCATGGTGGAAGAGGCGGGTCGCTGGGTGCTGGATCTGGAAGCGCTGGAGCGTCAGGCCCCGTTTGGTGATCTGCTGCTGCTGTGCAACCCGCACAACCCGGGTGGGACAGTGTTTACCCGCGAGGAGCTCGAAGCCATCGATGCCATCGCCGAGCGCCACAATCTGGTGGTCTGCTCGGACGAGATCCATTGCGATCTGCTGCTGGACAAAAATGCCCGTCACATACCCTATGGCGCCGTCAGCCCGGAAGCCGCCGATCGCTGCGCCGTCATGATGGCACCGAGCAAGACCTTCAATATTGCGGGTCTGTGCTGCGCCTTCGCCGTGGTGCCCAACCCCCGCCTGCGCCTCAAGCTGCAACAGGCAATGCGCGGCATCAGCGCCGACGTCAATCTGCTGGGCTTTGTCGCGGCCGAAGCGGCCTACGAAGGGGGCGACCCCTGGCTTTCCGAACAACTCGACTATCTGGCTGCCAATCTGGCGCTGATCGAGCAGGCGGTCGCCCGCTGGCCTGGCGTCACGCTGGCGCGCCATCAGGCGACCTACCTCGCCTGGATCGATGTCAGTGCGCTCGGGCTCGACGACCCCATCGCCTTCTTCGAACAGGCGGGAGTGGGACTCTCCCCCGGCGCCCAGTTCGGCAATGGCCAGTTCGTGCGGCTCAACTTCGGTTGCACCAGGGCACGGCTGACCGAGGCACTGGCTCGCATGGAGAAAGCGATCCAGACTCGCATCTGACGGCAATAGCGTATATTTTTGCAGCTGCATGTCGGCGGCAACCAACTACGCTTGAGCGCAGTCGTTGCGGGCCACAATGGTTGACGCCATTGTGGCCCGCCGCTGAATAGACAACATGAGACGTCATACGGGATGGGCCAGGCCCATCCCTTTTATCAGCCATTTATCCGGTTCACTATGTACCCAAGCCCCTTGCACCACCTGCCTGCCCTGCTACGAATCACCCTGCCCTGGCTGGCTGCGGCACTGGCACTGCCCCTGCACGCCAGCCCCACCAATCTCACCATTGGCACAGGGGCGCTCAACGGTGTCTACTATCCGACCGGAGGCGCCATCTGCCGCTTGCTGAACGAAGAGAGTGCCAGCAAGGGGCTGCACTGCTCGGTGCAGAGCACGTCGGGCTCGCTGGCCAACTTGAAGGAGCTGGGCCAGGGCAAAATCCAGCTGGCACTGGTGCAGTCGGATGTGGTTCATCATGCCGCCAAAGGCACGGGCCCCTTCGTTGGCCAGCCGCCCAACGACCGGCTTCGCAGCCTGTTCAGGCTCCATCAGGAGTCGCTGACCCTGCTTGCCAGCGCCACCAGCAGCATCACTACCCTGGCTGACATCGAAGGCAAGCGGGTCGATCTTGGCAACCCGGGCTCGGGGGAGCGCGTCACCAGTCAGGCTCTGCTCGATGCCATGGGTTGGCAGGCAAGCAGCTTTGCCCCCGTCATCCCGGCCGCAGTCAACAGTCGGCTGGAAGGGCTCTGCGATGGCACTCTGGACGCCGCTTTCGTGGTGGCGGGCCACCCCAATCAGGGCATAGGGGACCTGACCGGTCGCTGCAAGGCGCGTATCATTCCTATCGAAGGGGAGCAGATCGACCGCCTGCTCAAGCACCACCCTTACTATCAGCACAGCCGGATCGGCGCCAACCTCTATCCCGGACAGCCCACCAGCGTCAGTACCTTCGCCGTTACCGCCGAGTTGATCGCACTGGACAGCCTGCCCGAAGCCGAGGTGCGCACAGTGCGGGACGTGCTGACCGCGCGGCTCAAGCAATTTACCCGATTGCACCCCGCACTGACGCCCCTCACCCAGGACTCCATGCTGGCCGCGGCAGACGTACCGCGCCATCCGGGCATGGAAGACGCCGCCCTGCCACTGCCGTCACTGACACCTGAATCCCTCACTGCCTCTGCGACAGAAGTGTCGGCGGCAACCCCCGCAATGGAAGCGGCCTCGGCTGCGCACGCCAGCAGCGAGGTGACTGTTCCCCCGGCGGGCACATCCGCCCCGGTGGCAACCCAGCCCGTCGCTGTACCACCCACCTCGGCCGCCATGGCGACTCAACCCGGGGTGGCATCTCCCCCGTCGGCGGCAACGACAACGCAAGCAACCGTGACTATGCCCGCCTCGGCGGCAGTCTCTCCTGCAGCAGTTGCCACTGGGGCGACAAGCGACACAAAAGGGGGATCGCCAAGCGCGACCGGTTCAACGAACGACGCGAGCCAGCCCTTGCCTGCCGCGCCCTCGGCGAGCATCCCCACCCAGTGATCCCGGGGATACCCAAGGCAAAGAGGCCACCCATTCGGGTGGCCTCTTTTTTGTATCGTTTTATATCCCTTGGCCCGGCACACACAGCGGGAATGAAGGCGATAGATATACCGTTTATTTCAGCCGTCAAACCTTGCCTGTTATCGGTTGTGATCGCGGCCGGACAAGCGACAACTCCCCCGGCTTATCCAAAACCGGCTCAGCGCTCAGCCGTGGGCTGCGGTGGATGGTAGGCATCCGGCCTTTGTATCTCCTCCTCCACCCAGTGCAGCAGCTGCTTGATGGCCCGTGACAACACCTGATTCTGACGCACCACGTATCCTAAGCTGGTG
>Ga0209504_1002421_pt1 | contig 12736 bp, 10 predicted proteins | sample COGITO_mtgs_1005_FD_184791 | JGI IMG/M metagenome (GOLD analysis project Ga0209504, IMG submission 184791) | Pelagic marine microbial communities from North Sea - COGITO_mtgs_100511 (SPAdes) (version 2) | ecosystem: Environmental > Aquatic > Marine > Epipelagic ...
CTGCTCTCTGCTTCACGCAGAATGCGGATCTTCGTTTCGGTGCTGTATCTTTTGCCTTTCATGTTCTGGTCCTTTCTAGGGATCCAGACTAACTTTTCAAGTGGACCATTTCAGGTAACCTCGACCACATGGGGGTTTTGTAGCCCAATGACGAGTGCTTTCTGTATGTGTTATAGTAACACTCGATATACTCAAATGCATTGGCTCTGAGTGCCCCTGAATCGGCAAAGACATACTTGCCCACCGATGAGGTTTTGTAGCGCCCATAAAAGGACTCCATGGCCGCATTGTCGTAGCAATTTCCCAGCGCACTCATGCTCTGCTTAATTTTGAGTTTCTTTATGAGCTTACGGTGCTTCTTGCTGGCATAGGTGCTACCACGATCACTGTGCAGGATTAGATCTTTATTCAGGAAGCCCTGGCGCGTCTGAGCGGCCTTGTAGAGCGCTTTGCGCACAAGGTTCGCGTCATTGTGCTCGGAGACTTCCCAGCCCACAATACGGCGACTAAACAGATCCATGACTGTGGCCAAATAGTTCCAACCATTATCAGTCATCAGGTAAGTCGTATCGCAGACCCAGACCTGATCACATGCCTCGGGCATACCCTGTGCCTTGAATAGATTCGGGCTGTAGCCTAGCGTATGATTACTGTCGGTTGCCTGCGGCTTGAAGCTTCTCTTTTGAATGCCGGCGAGACCAAGATCCTGCATGATTCTCAAGGTTTTATCGCGGCCACAAGCAATCGATTCGTCTTTCAGATGATCATGGATCATACGATGCCCTTCGCGCTCATTAGAGGCCTCATGGAGCTCTTTAATGCGCGTTGCATGGGCAGCCATCCGCGATGCTTCGAGCGCTGGGCTCTCGCGTCTTCCAGGCATAATAACCGCTCGGTTTGATATCAAAGCAGTCACAGATCTCAGTGACCTTGTAAACTGCCTTATGTGTTTCGATAAATTCGTATTTCATCGTTAATCTTGACTGAAAAATCCCACCGTTTTTTTTAGAATTTCATTCATCCGCTTGGACTTCGCCAGCTCCTTGCGAAGCTCAGCGAGCTCTGCGGCCATCTTTTTAGGACTCGGCGCAGATGCAGGATTATTCGCCTCTAATTCCTCGATATGCTCCGACTTCCAGCGATACAGTTGGCTGATCGGCACCCCAAGCCGATCTGAGAGCTCCTTCACAGCCACCCCTTCGATGATTATCTGATGAGCTGCATCCTTCTTGAACTCAGTAGTATATTGACGTTTCTTCATTATTTATGATCCTCGTTGAAAGAGAATCACATGTCCACTTTTCTCAGGACACATCAGCCTCTCTGCTGTCGGTAGGCGTGTCCATGATAAGAATGATCCCGGCACGCAGGTTTGTTTGAAATGAATTCAGCCTGACTCGTCAGAGTGATCAAAATTGAATAGTAAGAGGAAGTATAGGGAAGTCTTCATGTTGATTGAAAATCGTAAGTGCTTAAAGTGCTTAATTCCGAAGTGCGTTCAACAGCTGTTGATTAAAAACGTGTGCATCTGGCCAATCCGTCGGCGCAGCTTGAATATCTGAGAGCTTGGTTAAGATCAATGAAAGCCAGCGCTCGTTACGCCACTCGTGCAAGTCGAGCGGGTCGACGTAGCCCTGTTGCTGCACGAACTCGGGGGTCGTCATTAAATTGCGGCGCAGCGTATCAGCATTAGATAGCGACTCCTGCAGCCACCCCAGCCAGTGAGCCTGTTCCACAGCCTGAGGAGCACGACCAAGCATTTCGAGATATGCCATCTCAATAACGGCTGCCGCCTCCTGAGCTGGATAAGGCGTATCGCGGTAACCAAGTGGATCTCTCGAATCCTTCGGCGAACGACTGCTGCGGACGACTTTAACAAGGCTCTTCTGTTGCGGCTGAAATGACGGCTGTAACCGGCTGCTTCCCACCGCTGCCGGATCATACATAAAAGGCAACGGCGCGTCTGGCGGCAAATTCGGCAACCCATCGCCTAAGCCCGAATAAATCGCATCACTGGTATTGCCCACGATTTCAAACGCGTCCACGCCTTTAACGACATAACCATAGCCTGCGGCGGAACCACTGATATGATTGTCACACACCGATGCACCTACCAACGTCGTGCCATCAAAGTTAGGATTCCACGGTGCTCCTCCCATCGCGAGGCCCACATGTATTCGACTACCAGCGGCTAAAATTAAGTTATCCTCAACCGTCACGCCACGATAGTCGTAGGTCCGCTGCTCCGCATCGAGCAAGTAATAGTCAAAGGGGTCAATCAAAGCAATCCCACCCAGCATCTCGCGAGCAATGGCGACGACCACGTTACCCTTCACCAAAGTGCCAGGCCCTCCCTGCACCATGATCCCTTCATCCGTGGTATCATAAATCGCATTATTCACGATCACCGTATTCCGGCTCGCCGTTGAAATCCCGTCGCCCCATCCGAACGGCTTTTCATACACAGAACGACCATTGCCACGGATATCAGTGCCTATCGAAAAAACGACATTATCTTTAACCAAGTTCCCATCACCGCCCTCGTGCAGATGTATCGCGCCCCACCCTCCGGCGCTGCGTCCGCCAATCACAATGCAACGACTGACCTCTTGCTGGTTTGCACCCTCACCTCCAAATGAAAGCATCGGCTCTGCGGTTAAGATACCTTCAGGCTGACGAAAGCCTGGACGGTTTCCATCCAGAATCAAATTCGCCAAAGTCGCACCAGCGATTCCTTTGGCCTCGATTAACGTGCCCTGCGCTCCGCCGGCATGCATGATCGTAGCAAAATCAGCGGCAGACTCAGCGCCTACCGTTTCAATGCGTTGACCCGCCACTCTGAATTTCAAGCTATCCGTCAGTATAACGATCTGACCAGGCTGCAGCGCCACATCATTGCCTGAGTCCAACTGCGCTTGTATTAACTTCTCAGATACAAATGGCTGACCATGGCTGACTAAAGACAGCAGTGAGAGCAAACAGGCCCACATCAGCGAGGAACTATCCCTCAAACTCATCGCTTTCATCAAAACTCGCCAATTCTGTTGCATGCTTTAATTAATATCCAATCTAATACCCGGAAGATATAACATCAAAAGTCGCGCTCAGCATCCGCTTCTAGGACGCGCGGCTAGGGGGTGTGACCTTAAGTAATATCCAAAGTTTCTTCCATATGCTCCAAGCTGCGGCCCTTCGTTTCTGGAACGATAAAGATAACCCAAAGTAATTGCAGCACCATCATCGCGCAGAAGAACCCGAAGATATACTGAGTATCAAACTTACCGACCATGACTGGAAAAATCAACGTTATGACCGCGGCAAACACCCAGTGAACCGATACTCCAAACGACGTGCCATGGGCACGGTGACGGGCAGGAAAGATTTCTGATATATACACCCAAATGACTGCGCCTTGGCCGATTCCGTGAGAACCAATAAAGGCGAAAATGAAGTATGGCATATAGGTAAAGCTCTCAGTCGCAAACGACCACGCGCACAAGCCTAATGACGTGATATAACCAACCGAACCAATTAGCAGTAGGATACGTCGACCGGCCTTATCAATTAGGTAGAGACCAATGAAGGTGAAGACCACATTCGTCACCCCGATACCGATGGATTGCAACAAAGCAGACTTCTCGCCTAGCCCGCCCATTTCGAAGATGCGCGGTGCAAAGTAAAGCACCGCGTTGATCCCCGACAATTGATTGAAGGCGGAGAGGAAAAACACCAACAACATAGGCTTCGCCAACTTCTTATTAAAGAAACCGTGCTGACTGACTTTATGACTACCGGACTCGGCGATCTCATCCACCAGGGCATCTAACTCTGCTTCACTCATCTCCGTATTGATCTTACCCAACACTTCCTTGCCCGCGGCCTTGTCGCCCTTATTCAAAATCAACCAGCGCGGGCTTTCAGGAATAGTTAGGCACAATACAGTATAGATTAAGGCTGGAAATGCCTCAACACCTAGCATCCAGCGCCACGCGCCATCCCCGAGTCCACTGAGCAGTGCATTGGAGATGAATGCTACGAGGATCGCGAAAACCAAGTTAAACTGATACAAACCAGTCAGTCGACCACGATGCTTAGGCGGCGCCATCTCAGAAATATAAAGCGGACCTGCTACGGTCGAGACACCGATTCCGACACCACCAATAAAGCGAGCGATCATCAAAATAGTCGGGTCAGGTGCGATCGCCGAACCGAGCGCAGAGATAAAGTAAAGCGCGCCGATCCACATCAGCGTTTTCTTGCGACCGATCTTGTCAGAGGGCCAACTACCAAACATCGCGCCAATTACGGTGCCCCACAACGCGGCACTCAGAACCCAACCATGCATCGCATCACTAAGCCCCCAAAGCTCTTGCACTGCTTGCTCGGCGCCAGAAATGACTACGGTATCAAAACCAAATAGAAACCCCGACAGTGCTGAGGTAAGTGACCAGAAAAATAGTTTTTTATTCATAAGGGTAAAGAAGTTAGATTATAGATTTTCTAGAATATTTTATAGTTCTTTGGTCGCGCTATGGAAAACATGAATCACTTAACTAAACTAGATTCACCAAAGACTCCGTCTTCCATCATCTCAACAATTGCCTGCTCCGAGTAGCCCAGCTGTTGGGCGACTTCCACGTTATGCTGACCGAGCGTCGGGGGAAACTTCTCCAGCTTAGGCGGCGTTCCTTTGAGCCGTATCGGATTACCCAACAATTTAAGCTTACCGGCAACAGGATCCTCCATCGATACAATCATATTGTTGTGCAACACTTGCGGATCTCGAGCCGCTTGCTCAAAGCTGTTCACGCGCGCGCACAACACGCCCCGCTCCTCCAACTCAACCATCCAAACGTCCGTCGACTTCATCAGGAAAGCTTTCGCCAAAGCGGCATTCAACTGATTCTTATTTTCGATCTGTAAGCCCTCTGTACTGAATTCAGCCTGCAAGGACAAATCGCCTAAGCCCAGTGCCGTTGAAATGTCGCGTAGTGCATTGTCCGAAAAAACGGGTGAAATTTCGATAAAACCGTCTGCAGTTTGAAACGCTTTATTGATTGCAGCCTCGGTACCACCAACTGCTGCAGGCCGGTCAATACGATCAGCATTCAAGCGCGATGCCGCATCCCAAGCATGGCCATGGAAGGCAACACTGAGTAAATCAGTCGAAACAAACTGCCCCTCCCCCGTCTTGAGGCGGTGCACCAGAGCGGTCAGTATACCGACCATCAAATTAAGCCCCGCCGCATAGTCGATACTGATGCCACCGGGAATCGGCGGCTTCGACTCATCATAAGAAACAAACCATCCACCTTCCGCGCGTGCCATCATATCGTGACCTGCGCGGCCGCGCTCGGCATACGGCCCGGAATCGCCCCAACCACTCGAAGTCGCGTAAATTAGTGCTGGGTTGATCTCCTTCAAGTCCTCATAGCCAAAGCCTAGTTTCGCCATGACTCCTTGCCTAAAGTTATGCACCACCACATCAGACTCTTTGACGAGCTTGCGGATAATCTCCCGACCATCCTCATGCTTTAAGTCTACAGTGATAGAACGTTTGTTCCGATTCAAATTAGCGAATGGCAACGACACATCTTTGACGAAAGGTCCCCACGAACGACTCCAATCACCACTGCCCGGACGTTCGACTTTAATCACATCGGCACCGTAATCCGCGAGCAACTGAGTGCCTACTGGCCCCTGATACACGTGGCTAAAATCTAGAATGCGGATACCGCCTAATGCTTCTTTAGTCATCATCTTATATCGTTTTCTTCTTATTAAGAAAGTCGCTCAAACGCTGCTTAGCATCAGCGTCTTGTAAGCAACTAATCGAACGACAAGCCTCCACTGTGGCATTTTCGTCGCGCGCAACTTGCTCTTGTTGGTTTAATATCGTTTTAAACTGGCTCATTGCATTTTTATTATTCCCAAGCACGGATACAGTGAAGTCGTTCAGTTCGTTGGTCAGCGCATCTTTGTCGCCGACAAAATCAATCAGCCCGATGTCTGCGGCTTGTTTCGCCTCTATCATTTGACCGCTATAAAAGTAATACTTCGCTTTCGACACGCCAATACGACGCGCGAAGCGACGCGTACCTCCCCAACCTGGTATAAAACCAAGGCTCGCTTCAGATTGCGAAAAACGGCCACTGTCGGAGCTGAAAATAAGGTCGCAAGCCATTGCCAGTTCTAGGCCTCCGCCCATTGCATACCCCTCCACCACTGCAACAACGGGCATCGGCAAGTCTTCAAGCATATTGAGCACACGGTGCCCCTGCATCACCCAAGGCACGATCGTCGCCGCATTGGTTTCTTTAAGCACATTGATATTTGCGCCGACACAAAAAAAGCGCTCAGACGTACTACGCAGCAACACAATGCGCGACTGCTGCGCACGCACCTGCTGGATTGCTTGTTCAAGTTCGTTAAGGACGTCTGTATCGAGCGTCGCTGGCTTGCCTTCAGGAGGCGAGAGCAGGATCGTCGCGACCTCCCCAGCAACTTCGCATTCAATATGTGTTTTCATATTTATAAGTTCAAGTTGCCTTGTGGTCCGACTCTAGTCCTGTAGCAACCTGCCGATCACCACCATGGCTGACGTTTGCCGAGGCTGAAGAGGACGGTCTTTTCTTCAGTATATTCTTCGACTGCTTTACTGCCCAATTCACGACCGAGTCCGCTCTGTTTGTAGCCGCCAAAGGACAACTCAGGATGTCCTTCCAGCCATGTATTGACCCACACAGTGCCAGCACGAAGTGCGCGCGATGCCTTCATCGCTTGATTGTAATCATTGGTAAAGATACCGGCGGACAAACCGTAAGCGGTGCGATTGGCAATCGAGATCGCTTCGTCGAGTGTCTTAATTCGAACAATTGAAAGCACTGGCCCAAAGACTTCTTCAGTGGCAGTCGCGGAGTCCGCAGGCACATGATCTAGAATCGTGGCTTCGAGGTAACGGCCCTTCTCAGTCTCAACCTTACCGCCGCCCAAACAAATAGTGGCGCCATCTTTTTGACCTGCGGCGATATAGCCTAGGATCTTTTGCTCCTGCGTCTCATTAATAATCGCACCCAACTTTGAAGTCTCATCGAGTGGATCACACACTGATAGTTCTTTGGCAAAGGCCGTCAGGCGTTCGACAAATTGATCGGCAATACCTTCGTGCACTAAAATACGGCTACTCGCATTACAACATTCACCCATGTTGAAAAATGCGCCCAAGCGAGCGGCATCGACCACGGCATCTAAGTCCGCGTCATCCATCACGATCATCGCATTCTTACCGCCGAGCTCCAAGCAGACCTTTTTCAAATTACATGCGGCAGTCGCGGCAATCGCTTTACCGACAGTGGTCGATCCAGTGAAGGAAATCATCTCGATGTCCTTATGCTCGCACAAGGCCTGGCCAACCGGATCGCCATAACCAGTCACCACATTCAGCACGCCATCTGGCAGCCCACATTCTTTTAGGATTTCGGCGAGAATCAGCGTAGTCGCAGAAGTCAATTCGGACGGTTTGATCACCGCCGAGCAGCCCGCAGCTAAAGCATAAGGCACCTTCTGACTCGCGATCAATAAAGGGAAATTCCACGGTGTAATTAATCCAACGACACCGATCGGTTCGCGCAATGTCATTGATACGGTGCTTGCGCCTAAAGTATTGCAGCTCTGTCCATAGAGGTGGCGACACAGCGCCGCAGCATGCTTCCAGATTCCGGCAGCCCATTCGACTTCGGAGTCAGCCTGCGCAAGTGGCTTTCCGCTTTCCAACGTTTCCAACAGCGCGAGCTCTTGCTTCCGCTCAATGAGCCGCTCCGCCACCGCATACAAGATCGCAGAACGCTCAGCACCCGAGGTATTTGCCCACACGCCAGACTCGAACGTCTGCAGCGCAGAGGCAACCGCTCGGTCTACATCGGCAGCCGTGCCTGCAGCGATTGCCGTAACGGGACAGTCGTGCGCGGGACTCTGGCGCGTCATATAGCTCGCACTGGTCGACGGTGTAAAAGCACCATCGATCCAGAGATCGAATCTCTTGGGTGTTTCAGGGATTTTCATAGTTAAATGCAATTATGTATATTGTTAACAACTTGAAGTGCGAATAGAAAATACTAATTCAATCAATATGTGGCTATGATACCTTAAACGGCTTAAGAATATTGGTCTTCAAAGCCTTTAATGCCGCTTTACGGTCGCCCGCTTCAACTGCATCGACGATTTGCTTATGCTCTTCATAGCTATACGTCAGCATTTCATGTCTAGAATATGGCAGACGCACGCCGCCCATCATCGGTAGCCAAACAGACTCCAAGCCACTGTGTCCACAGTGGCGCAGGAACAAACGGTGGAACTCAAGATCCAGTTGCACCACCGCAGCCATATCAGCGTCTTCACAAGCGAGTTTGAAGAGGCGTAAATTCTTACGGATCTTGGAGGTAAAGTCCTCGGCAGGATGAGCGATGATTTCGCTCATTGCAAAACTCTCCATCTTATAGCGCAGATCGACCATCACCGTAATCAATTTTCCATCCCACTCCTTGCCGACACGAGAGCCGCGGTTTGGCGTAAATTCCAGCAAGCCTTCTTGAGACAACTGTAAGAGCGCATCGCGAATCGGGCCACGACTGACATTAAAACGCTCAGCCAATGGGATCTCCCGCATCGCTTCGCCTACCTCAAACTTCCCTAACAGTAGCTCAGCTCGTATTTGATCGGTAACCTGTTCTCGAACGTTCCTGTATTCCATGTGAAAATGACTAATTGTAGTGGTGAATGATGGTTGTTTTCGACTATCCGTAGCAAGCTGAATCGCCGCAACTAGCCTTCCTCTATCAGGTAGCTGCCCCAGCCTTTTTCGAAGAATTCACGGTGCACCTGCGGGTCACGATTCACTGGTTGTGAGCGAATTGTGATGCCGCCTGCGGATCGATGAACGATGAGCTTGGCCTCTTTGTCGTTCGCTTGCACTTCAATAAAGCGGAAATGGCTCAAGTCTTCAATCGACGCATCGGGACACCGCGTGCCCGCCTCCGAGCAGATAGCACGGGCACCGCGACTACCGCCGCCTGCGCAAATATAGTGATCCAGCGCTGTGAGCACTGCCTCTGAAACCCACACCATGTGCCGCCAGCGGAACGCCTGCCCCACCATCGCTGCGGAGCTGGCCTCTAAGCCATTCGATTCGACCTCGCAGCGTAATGCCGTGGCGGATTGCAGCGCGGACTGCACCTCATCTGCAGTACAAATAATCCCCGCGTAGTCACTCATGCGCGCCTGAACTTCCGCCTTTACGCCCTTCGGCTTGCGCCCACTACCACTCACAAATCCATCGGCATCTCGCAGCGCACCGGCAAGTGCAGAGGACACTGTGCTCTGATCTACCACTGTATCCGTTTTATCATTACGCGAGCGCTTGATCGCAAGCGCCACACGCTTACCAAAGACTTGACCAGAGTTAAGCGCGGCACCACCCGGACGTGTTACACCGTGGCTGCCAGCCGCTTCGCCAATCGCATAGCAACCGCCGAGGTTGGTGCGGCCCCAATCGTCGATCAAAATACCGCCGTTCATGTGCTGATTGTTCATCGCGAATTCCAACGGCTCGGACGCTAGATCAGTGCCGTGCATTCGATAGAGTTCGATCGCCAGTGGGTTCATCCGGCGCAGACGGTCAATCGGCAGATCTTGCAGCGCATCATTGTTTTCCAGATATTCGCGCACATCGGGATCGAGATTATCCAGCGAGAATGTATCGCCCGCATTCACAGGCTCTGGGTTGCGAAGGAAATCGAGATAGACCTTACGCCCGGCTTGCTGCTCTATAAACACTGCCAAATCAAGCAGACTGGAACCGTAGTCCAACATACGTGTGGAGTGATACGGCCATTGGTAGCCTTTGCGGAAGGTATTGGAAACCATCTCGCGCGTGGTGCGATAGAAGCGCTCCAGAAAGTGAATCTCATTGCCCTCCGCATCCACGGAATAAATGCGCGGCATGACCTGCACATAGGTGCCAGACAAATTCCATGGAAAAGTCGTGCGCGGTGTGCCGATACCGAATTGACTCTCAGTGACGTTGCACAGCTCCACACCCGCTTCTAGGGCGAGCCCCAAACCGCCGTGGCAATGATGCGGATACACACTGTCGCGATAGAGTTCACCTGGGCCACCCGTTGCGATCACCAGATCCTCGCAGCGGATAAAGACCAGACCATAAGCATTACGCTTTTCCTCGCGATGCAAGGCGATCACACCGCAGACACGCTCTTCGCCATCGACGGTTTGTTTGACAATCTGAATACCACTACAGCTCGGCAGGATATGCACACCCAGTGTGAGCGCTTCTTCAAACAACACCTTGACCATTAACTTCGAAGTGCGCGGGCCGCAACTGGTCGCACGTCCCGCCTCATCATGGTCGGTCTTGTAACGCAAAATCGCGCCCTGATTATCGTGCGGCAAAGGTAAGCCCATATACTGCAAACTACCCATCGCATCGATCGATCCGACCGCTTCCACATACGCAGTCGAAAAATCCATCGCCCCGCCACTACAGAGACTTTGCGCGTATTTCACGAAATTGTCGCCCTTGTAGTCCGTACTCGCCGTGTAAAGCGTCTGCTTGTCCGACCCCGAACACGCCGACGTGCCGGCAAACAAACCAGTGCTCGCCACCAATACATCGACACCACGACGCTTCAACTCGACTGCCGCACGCATGCCCGCCGCGCCACTGCCAAGCACCAATGCATCACAACTATACACCGGCACAGTCACACCCGCGACTTGCATGCTTTGCTCGGCTGCATCAATCCCGCGCACAGCAGGCATATCGACACGGGTTAGGCGGTCGAGAATTGCTTGAGGGATAGCATCAATACCGTCTTCAGTTGGTGTGGCTGATGTACTCATAGCTTGAATCAATTAAAAAGTTGGAGATGGATAAAAAAACGCGATGCCTTGGCACATCAACAGTGCGCCCGCAAAAAGCAAATTTCTATCACAATTCTCTCGGCGTCCACCATGCGTCAAGCTCGGTGCGCAGCGCTTTGACAATATCTGGGCGAGCTATGGCAAGGTTACTTTGTTCGAAGGGGTCGAGCTGCAGGTTGAACAACTCCACTTGATCAGATGGTGGCTTGGTAAGCCATGGGATTTCGCGTAGCTCCGGTTGCTTCGCTTGCCAGACGATCAGCTTCCACTGCTTACTAACAAGCACGCGGCCTCGCAGTGACGCTTCGGGCCGATCTACCTGCAGCATGTCGTGGTGGTAATTATCACCGAAGACATACTTGCGCTTCTCGACCACATCGAAGTCTAATAAATCAATGCCGGGCATCATCGGGTGCGCGTCTAGGCCTGCGATGCTCAAAATGGTGGGTGCGAGATCAATGTTACTCGCCATGTTCGATACATCCATCTTCGGTGCTACCTTGCCCGGCCACTTGATAGTAATCGGCGTGCGCATGCCCAGTTCAGAAGGATAGACTTTGTCATTACCGGGCCAGCCATTGTCAGAAACAAACAGCACCACGGTATTCTCTTCGAGTCCCTTAGACTTGAGGATGCCGAGCAGCTCGCCACAGGTCTCATCGAGCCATTCGACCATGGCATAATATTTGGCACTGTGTCCGAGGTGCTTGTATTTACTTAGCAAGCGCTCGGGTGGATTGTGCGGTGTGTGTGGCAGGAACGGCGCATACCAGACTAGGAATGGCTTTTGCTGGTCTTGAGCTTCATCAATAAAGTCATAGACGGGCTGCATACCATTACGGCCAATGCCCAGTGATTCTTTTGAGCCATGTCGGCCAGTCTCACCCATAGTGTGCGTGAAGCCTGCAATCGCAGGATCCTTTTGCCAAAACTTGCCAGTGTGCAGGCTGAGGTAGCCCTTTTCTTGCAGCATCAGTGGTAATTGCGGCAAGCTCTTGTAGTGATCGACCCAAGGCTGACGATCGCCACGCGCTGCTGGATCATTCCCCGTATAACCGTGCTGGTAAGCATACAGGCCGGTCTGCATGGTGGTCAGCGAGGGGCAGCAGAGCGGCGTGCTGACATAACCACGGGTGTAGACATGACTTTCTGAAGCTAAGCGATCCAAATGCGGAGTCTGGATATCAGGATGGCCCATGAAGCCGTAGTCGGGAAAGCCGTGATCATCGCTAATGATCAGCACAATATTAGGTGGCGCCTCGGCGACATTGGCGTGAAGCGCAGGTGCCACCACGACCGCAGTGAGAAGGGCAAAGATGGCAACAGCTAGGCCGGTGAATGAATGATGCATGCAGTGAGGTGAAAGTAGTTAAAGCAGGAGTAGGCAGAACTTGTATGTCTAGATACAACCCGAACTTACATCCTGCAAACCTCAAATCCTTAAGAGTCCCGCCAAGCAATCTTCGTCCGCATGATCCGCGGGAGGGACGACCTCCGTGTCGTCCGCACTGCCGTGGTGCTCATGCAATGCGGTCCGCGCGGAGGCGGACCCTCCCCTTTTGCAGAGCGGGAGGGATGACCTCCGTATCGTCCGCACTGCCTTGGCGCGTACCTTGGCTAGGCAATTACTTGGTCACGGCAGATGCTTAGCCACATGCGCGGTTATTTCGAGCGTTTCGCCAGCCACTCACGCGACAGCTCCTGGGCTGCGGCGATTTGTTCTTTGGTCATTCTTGCGGAGAGAATGTCTTTGTATGTCTCGGCATCCTCATAGCCTTGCGCAGCTGCCAGATTGAACCAC
>Ga0209504_1002429_pt1 | contig 12705 bp, 10 predicted proteins | sample COGITO_mtgs_1005_FD_184791 | JGI IMG/M metagenome (GOLD analysis project Ga0209504, IMG submission 184791) | Pelagic marine microbial communities from North Sea - COGITO_mtgs_100511 (SPAdes) (version 2) | ecosystem: Environmental > Aquatic > Marine > Epipelagic ...
CGCCCTTCTTGCACTTGCTGCGATGGTGTTGTTTGCGTTTGGGATGTCTTCGATCGCGCCTTTGGTTGAGGGTGCTGCTTTGACGCTCCCCCCTGATGCGCCTTCTGGGGTTTGGGTTGCTGTTGCCATGTTTGGGTTGACGTTTGCGTCGTTTTTGGTGCCGTACTGTTTGAGCATTTACCGGCGTCGGCACCGGGGCGGCGCCGAGGACGGTGCCGAGGACGGTGCCGAGGATTGGGTTGTCTTTGTTGGGTACATTGCGTGCTCGATGATTGCCAAGACGACGCTTCACGCGAACGTTGCTTTGGTTGCTGCGACGCAGCTTCTTGTTGAGGCGCAGCCTTTGGATGTGAAGCCTCGGCTTACGATGGAGGATGCTGGCGATGCTGGGATGGCGTCTGGGGTCATTGTGGTTGTAGCGGCGGTTGTTCTTTGGGTTACGCTCAAGCGTCCATATAAGTGGTGCTGCCCCTGCTGTTGAGCACCCCCGACTCTTTGACTCTTTGACTCTTTGACTCTTTGACTCTTTTACTCTTTGACTCTTTTACTCTTTGACTCTGCTATGCCGCCCGCTGCGTCTTCGGCTGCGTCTTCGGCTGCGTCTTCGGCTGCGTCTTCGTCTTCGTCTTCGTCTTCGTCTTCGGCTGCGTCTTCGTCGTCTTCGTCTGGCGACCTTGTTGTGCGTTCTGCGGACCTGCGCGGGCCTGCCTACGGTCTTCTTGCTGCTGGGCCTGCGCAGAGCCAGTGCAGCGGTGCGTCTGGGACGACGTTTTGTTTTATGTGCGCGTTTGAGTCGTCGTCTTCGTCTTCTACTGGCGACGACTGCGACTACGACGACGACGACGCCGCCGTTGGCGGCGGTGCGTTTGCGGATGACGGCAACGACCACCCTGCGTCGCTCCGGTCTCTTGTTCGTGCGCTTGTGGCGCAGAAGCGTGAGACGTACCAGATCATCCGCCGTGTGTGGCACGCGTACGACCGCAACGTGCGCCCTGAGGTTGTGTGGACGCGGCCTGACGGCGTTGTTGTGCAGAGTCCTGCGTGGTCTCTTGATTCGATCAAGACGCACCTTCTTACTGCGCCCGAGTTCCACACGCTTTTTCTTGACTGCGTCGAGAACGTTTTTACGAACATTGTGATGGCGCAGAACACGGTGCTGATCGACCGGGACACTGGCGCTGCTGACCCTGAGGCTGTTGAGGCGTTTTTGAAGACTGTGAAAGCCATGTGCGCCTACAAGGAGTCGCGTGCGCGGCTGCGCAACCACGGCGGTGGGGGCGCTGGTTCTAGGCCGGCGCGCGGGGGTGCTGGCAAGCGGTCTCGGTGACTTCTTGCTTTTTACTTTAATTTTTAAACGCTTTAATTTTTAAACGCTTTATTTTTTAAACGCTTTATTTTTTAAAAGGGGAGCAGCTCCCACTTAGGTCGTTCGGCTTGGAGTACGATTGTTTTGTTGCCGCATGGCCCGCACATCTTTTTTGCTCCGGCTGCGGCTCCGGCTCCGGCTGCGGCTCCGGCTGGGGTTAGGGAGTAGTAGTGCGTGTCCACCGATGACGTGCTCTCATGCCGGTGAAACATAATTTCCGAGTGTATGCGTTTTTTGCATCTATTGCAATCAAACCGACTTCCGGCTTTGACTGCGGCTCTGGCTGCCGCTGCGGCTTTGACTGCGTATTTGGCTGCGGCTGCGTCTTTGGCTGCTTCTGTGTGTTGCGATCGTGGGCGATGCCTTTTTACGCCCGGGGGTGCTCCGGCTCCGGCTCCGGCTTTGACTCCGGCTCCGGCTTTGACTGCGGGCTGGTGCTGCGGTGCTGTGTGGCGTTTTGCGTGCCATCGTGCATGGATGTCTTCCAGATTAGTTTGAGCAACGCGTTTAAGCGAATCGCGGTCTAAGAGCGAGTGGTCCGACATTTCGGAATCGTAAGATTTAATGCTTCTTCTGGAGTGAGTGTGTTTTGTTTTGGCATTCGGCTTATATTTGCGCTGCGCGTGCTGAAACGCGCATGCTTCACCGCAGCGTCCACGCCGCCGCCAGCATCGCCAGCATTGCGATTCTGTCCCACGTTGCGTACGGGCGTGCTGCGGACCAAGTGTCGGCCGCGGCCTCTGGCGCGAGCCATGCGAACTGCGCTGCCAGCGCTGCTGCCATTGCGACCAGCGCTGTTGCCATTGCGGCGACCTTTCTTGCGGCGCCCCTTTTTGCCTCGTCGCGTTCTTCGATTGCGGTGTCTGCCTGGATGCGCCTGAGCTGAACTGTGCGTTCGTAGTAGTCCTCGAGGTCCTCCAGCGACTGTACGTACTTTTCTTCGCCTGGCTGGAGGGCCCTTATGCGTTTTGACGCGAGGTCTATGTGCCCCTTGAGTTCCTCGAAGTTTGCGCGGGCTGCGTCGTTGTCAGCCATTGATTGTGCTGCTGCCTTCGGTTGTTTGCACGGCGGCGGCGGCGGCCAACATATAGCGCCTGCTTTATTTTTCCCCCCTTGACGATCTTGCGCGTTTAGTGGGGTATGCGGAACCACCGCCTCTCTCACTGTCTACGGGGCCAAAACCATCTGACTCCGACTGATCCGATGAGTTCGCTGCCTGTTTCCTTTTGCCCTTCTTGATTGCGGCTCTGGCTACGGCTCTTTGTAGGGCTGCGGCTCCAGCGCTGTCTGCGGCTATGCGTGGACGTTGAGTTAACGGTGACGAGTGCTTGTCATGATTGTCATCGTCATCGTCGAAATCAGTCTCCAGCGAGGCCTGTTTGAAACGATGGCGTTATCGGAATCGCACACACGTCAGCATCAATGGTATTGTAAAATGGGGGGGGGGGTGGACGGTAGCACACTAAGTTGCCAACTTTGAGAAGACGTTAGTTGGATACTACTGATGGAGTGCGGCACCACGCCAGGGCCCTTGGGTGAACTAAAAACCGGGCGGAGGTGATATTTAGGTGATGTTTTTCACTGACCAAGATAGCTTCATTATCCGCATTCTCATCGCTTTCTTCATCCTCCGACTTGTAATTAGCAACCAAGGAAACTTGTTGCCGATCCGTAGCTCCGGCTACGACTGCGGCTGCGGCTGCGGCTGCGGCTCTTCTAGTTAGGTCTGCGACTGCGACTGTGGCTCTGGCCCCGGCTACGTCTGCGGCTGCGGCTGCGGCTCTTCTGATTAGGACTGCGGCTCTGACCCCGGCTCCGGCTGCGGCTGTGCCTGGAAGTTGAGCCGGAGCCTGAGCCTGAGCCGCAGCCGGAGCCGGAGCCTGAGCCGCAGCTGCGTCTTTGATCTCCTGGTACCACGCTTCAAAGCATACGCGTGTTTTTTCGGGCACAAAGTCTTGCACTGCCATGCAGTCCTCTCGCGTGAACTCACCGTATTTGATGTTTAGTTCGCGCAACCGTTTTCGTAACAACGCATCAATTATTGCGGCGGCCCCACGCGCTATGGGACCGTTTATTTCTTTGGACCCTGTGAGGAAATTGCGAATGTACCCTTCCACCTCGTCATCGTTTACGGTCTTCCTGTTGGCGTTGCAGAGTGCGATGAAGTCATCGATCTTTGTTTTGGTCCACATGCCTTGCAGCGCTGCAAACACGTCGTCGAAGATGCTGACGATGATGCTGCGCTTCTCGGGAGTTTTATACGACGCTCCGCGTTTCCAAGCAGCCTGTTTGACGCCATCCCACCGAATTTCGGGTTTAATTTTGTCGACGCAGAGCTGGATGAAGTTGAAGGCTGCGGCTGCTGTGGCATCCGCAACCACGCCCCCCGGGAGGAGGTAGCGTCTGAGCTGGTCGATTTGGTCGTTTGGGCCGAGATCGAAAATGGAAGCTTTCGCCATGTTGATAAACGTCTCGATTCGTTCGGTCGACCACCCGAGCGATTCCAGCAAGCGGTACTGATTACCTGCATGCAGAATGCAGATGGCGTCGTCGATGTTGGCGCCCCCTGGGGATTTGCAGGCTACGTAAGCTTCCGCCTCGCAGGATCCGCCGGCTCCGCCGGCGCTGTCTGCGTTAACCACTGTGCACCTTTGTTGCTGCGAAACCGACGACCACAACGACGCATCGCGGACCAGCCCCAGCACGAAAAGCGGTTTACCTAATGTGGACGCCAACCATCGAACGGATGGAAAGGATTTTTTATCCAGGGGTACGTAACTCCCGATGTTTCCTATCACTCCTTCCAGCTCGCGTATGACTGCATCATCTGAGGATGCGTCGTGCGTTGCCTGCAGCCGTCGCTTTATTGAGTCTTCGGGAATGAAGCCGGCGAGGCAGTGCGCCAAGGTTTGATTGCCCCCCCCATCAGCTGTTCGCACCATCCTGAAACGGGGTTGATCGGCGGGGGTCGCCGCTAGATCTTCAAGCAGTGTTGCCGCCCTTGCTGCCGCCCTTGCTGCCGCCCTAAAAAGAGACTCACCAAATTGCGTGTTGGCCTGGTGCGGGGCGCGGCAATGATCGACGGCGATGGGCATTTCAGCCAGCGGGGTGTTTGTTTGCGGGTACGATTTCGACCGGCATATATAACGTACGTTTGGGGGGGGGGGGCTGAATCCCCTGTCCCCGCCGAATGTTTCCGTTTCTTGGTTTCAACTACACCGGCGCGCATGCGTGCGTTCTTGCTGCGCTTTCTCTGACTGCGTCCCCCCTCGGCGACCTCTCGCGGATTTCGTGCCGACTTTTTACGCTTGGGCGGCTTGTGGCGCTTGACGCTGCGCCGTTTGATCCGCTCGCGACTGCGTGCGCGACCCCCCCTACGCTGACGGACGCGCGGCTTTGCGCCTCTTCCGACCGGTCGCTTCCTGAGCGAGTTGTCGGCGTTGGCGTTGTGCACCCCCTGTACAACGCGACTGACGCCGCGGCCTTCTTTGAGGCGCAGACCGCTGTGCAGCTTGAGTCGCTTCCGTGGTGCCTGCCGTCTGGGGCGCCGTCTATTTTTTCGACGCTCTACGATTCGGGGTCTTCTGGCGGGGGCGACCCCGAGCTTTGTTCGTGCGACGACATTCTTGCGCTCAAGACGCTTGGGAGTCCCCGGCGTGCGGCGATTCTTGCTGAGCACCAGCTCCGTGCTGCTGCTGCGGCCGACCTCCGCGCGTCGCGCGTCGCCGAGCTTGCGCTTCTCGAGCCGCTTTTCGACGCGCTTGCTTCGTCGCAAATTGTCGCCGCACCGACACTATAAGCCGGCGGGGGGGTACGTTTGTTGCCCACCATGCCATACCATACCATGGTGACCACGCCTTCGCTTGCTCTCGACCACTGCCTTGTGCATCAATCTGGCACTGCGGGGTTGGGAGATTATCTTGCGTCCTTGTTGCAGAGCAAGAAGAAGCACGCCGGGCGGAAGCTGCCGGAGCCGCGGCCCCTACCGGAGCCGCGGCTCCGCTTCCACCGGAATGATCGCGAATTTGACGACGAAGCCAACGGAGCCGCCGCCGACGCCGCCGCCGACGCAGAAGCTCTAGAACCCGTCCAAAAATTCCCCTGGGTTGAGATAAAATCAATGATACGTGATGCAGATAGATTCAAACGCACTGTTGACATTCGGCCCTGTCTAGACAACCCTAAACTTGACGACGACGCGATCAACACGTACATTTACAACGAAATCTTCCATCTCGTAGGGGCGAGCAATCACGGCTACGACGCAGCGTTCATGAAGACCATTTGGGTTGAGGACGAATCGGATGGAGCAGTAACAATTGGGCCGTGTGAATGCCCATCGCTGCGAACGTCGGTCAACGGTGATCGCGTTTTGAAAGTGGTTGCGCCCATGTTTACACACGACAAACAGTTGAATCAAACCAGCTTTGATGTGGCCGAAGCGTGCGTAAGAAAGTCAATACTGCTTGGCGATATTGGCCTTGGTCCCAAAGTGCTCATGTCGACGAATTTATCGGTTAATGTGCGGATCGCCGACGATCAAGACGGACGAGCGGTCTTTATGCCCACGCATGTTGGACTTATTCTAATGGAACGCATCAAGACCAACCGCGACACAGTGATGGTGACTTCGAACGACGTGGACCTGTACAATGGCATGGACCGGGGGTTGTACCGAACCGCAATTAACAACTTCAACGTTAAAATGCCCGATTACGGCTTGAAGCCCGGGATACCATCCGTCGACATTTTCGTCACGGCCAAAGAGGACAACACGGATGACGGCACCGTGTTCTACGACTTCAGCGTGTGGCACGTCGGCGTTGAACCCGAATCGCTGGCAGGCTGGTGGGCTTAAGCCTGCAGCTGGTCTTTCATGCCGATCTTTGCTGGGATCAGGCACCACGTGAGCGGGAGTGCGACCAGCGCTGGCAGTGCGATGGTGCCTGCGGCCAAGACTGCTGGCAGGCGTGCGTACTCGCACGTTTCGGCGCCCAGCGAGATGCCGGCGAGTTCTGCGATGCCTGCGCCTGCGATGCCGCCTACGGCGGCGCCCAAGTTTTGCATTCCTGCGACGATGGCGTAGACCATTGCCTCTGCGCCCTTTGGGCACATTTTGGATGTGAGCACCGCCGTTGGAATTGTGTGCATCATCATGACGACTGCGCCCAGGCAGGCGTTTCCGCCCAGGTACGCGAGCTTGTCGCTGATGCCTGCGGCGATGTTTGCTCTTGCGACGATTGCGATGTCTACGGTAGCGACTGCGCACATCATGAGCGTCGTTGCCCTGAAGACGGCCCTGAAGGACCACCCGCTTATTGTGGCCTCGAACGTTGCGACCCCGGCTGCGCCGCAGACTGCGGCTGCCAGCGAGGCTGTGGTCAAGTAGAACGTCATTGTGAACGCTGGGCCGCCGGCGACGCACTGCTCGTCTGCGGTGTAAAAGTAGTCGAGCGGGCCGCCGAACTGGAGCTGCGCCGCGACCGCTGCGAACGTGTAGACTGCGACGCCCCGCAGCCTTTTCGGCATGGTGGTCCACGCCGCTGCTGCGACCCCCCCTACGACTGCGGCGGCGGTTGCGAGCTTGACGGCCGGCCGGGGCTGGACTGCGGCGATTGTTGTTGCGATTGTTGCGCCTACGACCGTTGCGACCATTTTGAGCATCCACGGCTGGACGGCCCCGGGTTCGGTTTTGGTGTTGGTGTTGGTCCACCCTGCGAGCGGGGGGATTGCGGCCTGCGCCATGAGCGGGAGCGCTGCTGCGACCAAGAGGTGCGCGTTTCCGTCGTCTGCTACTGGGCCTGCGACTGCTGCGACCAGCACCTGCGCGACGAACGCGAGCCCCCACACGAACGAGACCAGGGCTGACCCCGAGCCTGGGGCGTCGCGCATGAGCGCTGCGTACGTTCCTTCTGCCAGCAGGTCGGTTGTTGCGATCTGGGCGTTTGCGGCCGTCGCCAGCGCTGCGATTGTGTTTGGGATTTCTGCGACGCGTTTTGCGTTCCGTGCCAGCATGGCTGTTGCTGCTGTGCCTACGACCGCCGCGATGACGACGTAGCCCCCGCGGCCGCCCCATTCCTTTTTCAGCGGGTATTTGTCGGCCAGCCCTGCGAGCGGTTTGAGGGCCCACGGGGCCATGATGACGATTGAGTAGGCCTGGAACGCCTCTGATCCGACGCTGCCCCAGCCTTTGAAGAGCGGCAGCATTGCCATGCGCAGCAAGCCGCCGCCGCCGCCTTTGAGGCCCAAGTAGACGGACGCCAAGTACGCCAGCGCGCGGGGATCAAACGTTTCGCGTATTGTGGCCCACCACCCCATTGTCTTCTTGGTTGGTTGGTTGCTACTACTACTACTTATGTTTGGTTGGAATAAATGTATCGATATACGCTGCGACGGCAAAGGACTTTAATTTTTATTTTTTAAGCTGAAGAGTTAGAACTGCAAGAAGCGCACCGTCACCCGCACGGTGCAGTTGACCACTACTGCGCTAATCTGAATCCTTGCTGCGGCCCTGGCTACGTCTGGCCACATTGAGTACGTGTAATGCAGGATTTGTTCGTGCGGCGGGTTGGCGCACGACGACGTGTGCAGGTGGGTTTGCGCGCACAAGTTCACCGGGCGTTGCTGGCGGTGGCCCGGCATCCACTCTGGGTACTCCCACGTTGTGCAGAGTGGGTGCAGGGCACGTTTGCTGCGTTCGATCTGCTCGACCACTGCGGCGCCCGCCGCGGCCGTCCATTTTTGTTTGCGGCCCTCTGGGCCGGTGTGCGACCGCGTGTTGGGTATGTCGCCGTTGTAGCAGCGCCACGCGAATTCGCTGGTGTACGTCGTGTTTTCGGCCACAAAGAATTGTGCACTGGTGCTGGTCGACGACCCTGCTTGCTCCATTTTGTTTTTGTTTTTACCGGGGAAGGTAAATTGATAATTTTTAGCTCCTTGCGCGGTTCTTTTATGGACCACTTTTTTTTTGGACCGATGCAACGCTTGTGGGTTTCGGAAATGTCTGAGCTCGTAAAGGGCCGATACGTTGATTATTTCTAACCCGAAGAGATCGTTTTGCTCATTAATCGTCCCTGGGTGCTCACTTCTTGCAGTTTTGGCTTTTTTTTATTCTTTTTTTTCCTCACAAATCGTTTGCATCAAAACGCCCACACCCCCCAAAAACCCCCTTGCCAAAACAAAACTAGCATTTTTACAACGGCGACATGCACAAAACGCGGCCGCGCACCGCCGCGCCCCCTGCTGTCGTGCCCATCGCGAGCGATTTTGTGGCGTACTTCACGAGCATGTTGGCCTATCTCGGGTTTGATTTTGATTTGTTGTACTACGGTCTCCACAAGGGCAACCCCAACGTCTCAGCTCTCTACGCTGGGGGGGGTGCCTGCAGCAAGAAGTCGTTTCTGGAGCTCTTGGAGGAGTTCAGCCATACGATCGCCCCCGGCGAGCACCCCTACACACGGCATTTCACAGGCGACGGTTTCCCGGGTAAGGTTTTGCCGGTCGGCTGCAAGTGTCTTTTCCTGGATTGCGCAACGTTTGTGGTGTTTTACACCATGGCCAAGCGCTTGATCGAGGACCCCGGTGCGACTGTCGCGGGCCTGAAGCTCCCGCTCATGTACACTCCAATCACGGAGAAGGAGCCATCCGAGATTGCGATCATGAAGAAGAAGTTTGAGCCATACAATCCACAGGGTTGGTACCCGGACCGGGGCATCATCTGCCTGGCGCGGGGAGCTCGGGCTGATGGTGCCCATACGCACAATTGGATGGCCCCTGTCGGCGACGGGACCTACGTTGCCCTTACGAAGATGGGGATTATCCGGATGCGGCTGGCCGCTTGGGTTGGCTACTGGGGAAAGGACACTGTGATCGGCAGGTGAAGAAGGGGCTTGCCAAAAAAAAAAAACTAGCATTTTTTACAACGGCGACATGCGCACCAGAATAAAGAATGTGTTTTACTGCACGGTTCACTTAGAGTTAATTAATTCAGACTATTGCATCGCCTTCGGCCGCACCCCAGCACCCCCTGGTTCGTACCACAGTGGCGCGGTCCCCCTGCACAGCGGACACTCTTTGGTCACATCGGCATCCTCCGTATCTTCCAACCCATAGAGCGTCCGGCTGCATTTGATGCAAAAGGAATGGTCGCACCCACCAAAGATCCACTTGACGTGCCTCTGGTTTTCATCCAAACACACCGCACATGCATCAACCACGGTGGTGATCTGCACGTTGGCGGGCACCCCAATCATGTCGCAGTGTATGCACGTGTCCCCCCAACACCCAACAAACTCCGGGGGAAACCGGACGTGGCCGCACAGTTCAGCGTTTGGGCACAGGACGCAAAAGCACAACGAGCCATCGTATGCAGCAGGGTCGTCGACGCCCCACATCGGGTCGGAGTATCGGCAATTGCCTTGGCACGCGGTCGCAGCAGACACGATCTGAGCCATCGGTTTTATTTTGCACACTTCTGCTAAAAATTTTAATGATTGGCGATTGTGGGTTGTACGGCAAATACAATTGCAAACCGATCGCTTCGTTTATTTATTTTAATGAATTAAAATGTCCGTTGGACATTTATTGTTAAAGTGCAAACTTCAATCCGGCGGTCGCGCGCCGGCGGCCCGCCGCCGCGGGGGCTGCTCCCGCCGCTGCTGCTCCCGCTGCTGCTGCTCCCGCTTTTGGGTACATTTTGTTGATTTCGCGTGCAATGGCGAAGACGGCTGTTTTTTTCTGCGCTGTTGATTGCTTCAGCGCCTGCCGGTCTTTGAAGTGAAGGCCAAAGTCGAGCGTTGCGCACTGGATCAGCGCGTGCTCTACGACCGCTACGCCCAGCTGGACTGGCGCGGCGTGGATGCACATTTTTTCTGTGATGTCGGATCTTCGTGCGACGCCGTTGACGTCGTTTACGACCGCCTTCACGACGGGGTTGTAGTTTCTGGTCGTTGTGTACCACCCCCCGACCTGCATCAGCGTTGGCGTGATGCCCCCCCCGGCCAAGACGATGGCGACGGGTTTTACGACTGGGAACTTTTCGTGCGCGGAGGCTGCGACGGCGAAAAACGCTTCTCGTTGCGGCTGCATCTGCTCAAAGTCGGCGTCGGCGGCGGCGTCGCCCCCCAAGATGTCTTTCATTGCGGCGGACGCTGGTCCCCCCCCGCCGTTCTCGGCGCGTTCGCGGATGTACGCGACGCCGCCGTCCTTTTCGTTGTACAACCGTGCGAGAACCGTTTGCACCTGCGCGTGCGGGGATTTATCTTCGTTGGCGGCGACCTTAACCAAGACGGCCCTCAGGCCTGTTTTGACGAGCTTGTCGTCTGGGTAAAAAAACCCTGCGCACCGATCTGCGCACCACTTGCCGAAATCAGCCGAGTTAATGGTGGCGGCTTCGTGCTTCGGCTGTTTGGTGTAGCACGCCAACGTGCCCCTGAACTTGGCGCCTTTCTCGGAGCCGGGCGGGGGCGTGACTCCCTTCCGGGTTTCTTTGATGGTTCCCCCTTTTGCGCTGAGCGGCAGCGCTTCGTGAACCGACGTCGCGACGTCTGGCATCAGCAGCATTCCCTCGGTGGTTGCGTTGTCTGCATTTCCGAACGGTTCCCCCGGGCTACGACGAACGGAGTGCCACTCTTGGTCCAAATCTGATTTGAACGACGATGGACGCAGCCTCGAGGTCGTGGGTTTGTGTTCGAGATCGTACTCGATGTCGAGATCGTACTTGATGTCGAGATAGTACTCGATGTGCACCGAGCGAGACAGCCTTGTGCCTTTTTTCGCCAGCATTTCCCGCTCCTGTTCGGATGCGTGGCCCCACAGCTCTGCAAACGAGCGTTTGGTCGGGCACATCAACGTGGCGGTGCTGTCATCGTTGCCGGACTGGATGGCCCACGCCATGCCGAACGTCTTTGCCTCTACGATGTCCAAGAGGCTGCTTGGGTCCAGCGCGGTTGCGAGTGCATTCATGCCCGCGGCAACGTGCAGCGCCTGCACGGCGTTCAAATCGCCTATCCACGCTTTGAAGTTGGCTTTTGCGGCATAAGTATCATCGCGGCTGGCAGAGCCGATTGTGAATGCGTTGCAACCGCCGCCTAGCGCTTTCTTCACGCGGAGGTTTTTGGTTCCTGGCTTCGCCACGATATCGTGCAGGAATCTGTCGTCGTCGTTTGGCGTGGTCGACTCATCGATGCGTACTGGCACCACCATGTAGCGGCCTGGCGTTGTTCTGTCTCTGCTCTTGGGCTTGACGTCAAACACCAAGACGAGCCCTGTGCTGGGTTTGGCGGAGTCGCTTTCGTCCAGCTTGAAGACATCCCCGTTTTCTTCGTACGTTATTGCCACCACCGTGCCAGCTGGCTCTGCACTCGTGCCGGTAATGTTTTCGACAATGCTGTCATCGATGCCACTGCCGCCTAGCTGGTAACTTACTGCCTGCAGCCTAACCACCACAAACACGCGGCCAGTGCCTGTTTCGGCCTTCAGCGACTCGTTCCCTTTGTCCATCCACACGCACGACATTCCTTTCTCCTGGAGTTCATTCGCGTGCGGTTTCAGCGCGTCGGCGAGGTATTGCAAGTTCGAGTTCGTGACAACATCGTCAGGTTGCACGGGCTCCCACGTCATTGACGGCAAGAATCCAAACTGTTTGTACACGTTCTTCATGCCGCGCAACCCTGTGGCAAACGTTTTGATTTTGTCTGGGTCTTTTGCAATGGCAACGTAGCCTTCGGTTTGCAACGGATGCACCGCGGCATGGGTTTTCAACTGCATCACGTCGATGCACGCGCGTTGTTCCTTGGCTTTCACGAATCCGGACATCGCGCCCAGCGCAGTCAACCGAGCCGCGGTTTTTGCATCCGCCGATTCAAAGACGATTTTAACTACGGGCGTCGCATCCAGCGGGACAATTTTGCGGGCAACGTCGAACGCGCCTGGTGCTATCGCGGCAACGGTGGGCATGAAATTGGCCGTGTTGCTGTAGTGCTCCACGGCCAACCGCGCTGTGCTCAAGGTGGTCGAACCGAGCAGCCCCCACCGCGAGCATACGACGCCTACCACGACGGCGTCTGGATGGTTCGAAGTATCGTCCTCATCGGCCGAGGTCATGTTTGCGGCCAATCTAATGGCGCGCACTTCCCCCAACGCACGCTGGCTTGTCAGCGCAAACTTATTGCCTTTTTTTTGGGTGTCCGCGAACAGTTCGGCTGCATCGTCGGCGTCGTCGCTGTGCACGAAAAAGTCGTCGGTTTCGTTCAGATTGCACCTTGATGCCGCTATGTAGTTTTTCACACTTTTAAGTACCGCTTTGTTGTAGTTGGCCGCGGCCACCCCCCCCACGCCGG
>Ga0209504_1002433_pt1 | contig 12695 bp, 11 predicted proteins | sample COGITO_mtgs_1005_FD_184791 | JGI IMG/M metagenome (GOLD analysis project Ga0209504, IMG submission 184791) | Pelagic marine microbial communities from North Sea - COGITO_mtgs_100511 (SPAdes) (version 2) | ecosystem: Environmental > Aquatic > Marine > Epipelagic ...
CGACCGCTGGCGCGATGGCATGCTACTGATCCGCATGGCCGCCTTTGCCGCTCGGAAAATTAAATTCCTATAGACGGTCGCCCTGCCGCAGTGAAGCCAGCCAACGCACCAGAATCCTACGAGCGGCATCGCTGCCGACACAAATCGAAGAGTTTGCTTGGCGACCGCTAGAGTCGAGTCAATCAGCCGCGACGTCCTCGGTGTCGTCCGCATCCACAACTGAGCAGATGCCACTATGGTCTGGATGCGGGCTGATCTTTCCCGACAGCAATGCCCAACAGACTGCTGGCAATCGACATTGAAACAAAAAAAGCGGCTCGCGCCGCTTTTTGAAGAATAGAACGGATCAGACGATATCGTCTACAAAGGATGCGCCATGAAGTTCACGCGGCGGGTGAAGGTTTCGCCATGCTGTTGAACTACTTGTTCTTCAGGGGACAATCTATCAACGGTTTTAACATACTCTCCACCGGAACGGCCATCTGCGATGTTCTGTAGGAGTTCAAGTCCTTCGTCTGAAACCACGGTTAGCATGACATCAGCATACAGCAACTGAAGCTGAGTAGTCCCGGCTGCACCCGTTAAAGTTGCATCAGTCCCCCCATACACGTAATCTTTATCAAGCACAAAGGGATCATTCACATCCGCATTGATTGGCACAGGAACCGTCACAGCAGGATCATCTTCATAAATGAACACCTTAAAATCCACGATATTAGAAACCAAATAATTCTGAGGTTTTATAATCTCACTCGTTGCCCAAAAGTCATCACTGGAATCATTCAGAATCAATTGCGGACTACTTGACTGAGAACTCGATCCCATCAAATCATTAAATGTATCATCGGAACGCGCAATCGCTCGATACAGTGCATACACCTTGACTGGATCAGTCACACCACTTTGATCATACGACGCTTGGTACTCTAAACGATAAGCTACCGCACAAATATCACCAGGTATTGCCGTGATTCCATCTGCCTCGAATTTATCACGATCCAAAGCAGGTGAGAATAATTTCAATGCAACTGTATTCGAATCGTAGGGCGCTCCACTTGCAAGTGCCTCGGGACCATCGACTCCGAGCCACTGCTGACCATTATTGCGAAACACGGCTGTCTCAAGGTCCTGGGTAATCAGATCCATCGCGATGCGTGCCTCCGCATTCGCCGCCAGTTTGCCAGAGGAACGCGACCAGACCTTAAGCACTTCGCTGGTGATCTGAATCACTAAGCCGACGAGCACCACCATGATCACCGTCGCCACCATGATCTCAATCAAGGTAAAGGCGCGCGTCGCCGCGCTTCGAGTTCTATGTTGCAAAGTCTTCATAATGAAAATTAGCGAACGATCGCGGTATTATAAGTAAAAATAGGCTCAACGTTAGCCTTCAGATTGTTAGCCGTTTGAAAACTCAACGAAGGTTCTTCAGTAAAAATACGCACTTCCATCGCAAATGAACCTTCGAGGTAATCTGCAATCGGCTTCTTCAATGTATAAACACCATCGCCATTTCGATCCGGCTTTGTCTCATTCAGATACTCCTGAGGAATCACCGAAGATGCCGTTAATACGGCCCGATAAATCGTGCCTGCCGCTTTCATTATAGAGCCATCAGTCACATCCTCGCGACTGACGGTTGCCTTAGTTTCATCAATGAAGCCAATTTTAAGGGAGATCACATCATTGTCATCATACGCTCGAAAAACAAGAATCGCCGCAAAACCACCTGATGAGACCACCTCGTAAATCGTATTAAACCTAGACTTGCCAGTAGGTGCGATTTCTGGCGAATTTTGCAGAAAGGCATTGATCGTATTCACGACGGAGGAGATTTCGTCGGTCTTCTCCACTTCGTCGACCGACTGAAGTGTCGGCCCGAGTAGGCCAACCAAAGCTAAAACAGTGACAAGAAAGATACCGATCGCCAAAACAACTTCAATCAGACTGAAGCCTTTTTGCGACGTAACATGACAAGAGCGTAATTGTTTCATAATTCTATAAATTGGTTAAAGTATTAATTCACTGCCTCTGGATCAGTAACTGGCGTCGTTGTTCCCGCTTTTCTAAAGATCAACGCTGCCTTCAAAAATCCATTTTCACTGGTTTCTTTGTATGGTTCCAGTTCGCCGGCGGCATTTAAGTTACCGGCACGAATCGGCAGCCAAGCATTCGGTTGTGCATTCGCGGATGTGCCATTGCTATTAAACTTATAATAATAGTAATCCACAGTCCCACCACCACTAGTGCGTGTGGTATTCGCTCCGACATTAATACGTGGATAGTCCAAGGTCATGCTGTCCTTGGTCGCACTCCCTACCAGATCTGGATCAAAATAAATCCCATCCGGTAGCGACGTGCCTTGCGTGGCAGCAAGCCAGCCCTCGTTGCCTGCGCTGTCCTCACCCCAGTAAACAATTCCGAAGTAACGACGATATTTTTCTAAATCCGCCTCATCATTATGAATGATCAGGCGCGTCTCAGCATTTTTTAAGATCGCCTGTCCACGTGCCCCTTGCGCTATGCCGGATACAATTCGCAACGACGAACTCAGTGACGCACCACCACCAGAATTCCCGCCAATAAATATAATTGAGGAGGCAATTAATATAATACTGATGACGACCAACAACTCGATCAGAGTGAAGGCTTGGCATCTAGCGTGTTTCGTTTGGTTAAACATGATTGATTGCTAAAATTAATCCCACAGTGCATAACCAGGAAAGTCCTCACTGCCCTCAACCCATGCAGTGATATTGGTTCGGATCGGCTTGGCAGGAGCAGTTGGCGCAGCTCCACCAACATCAGGATTGACCCGACCATCATTATCGCCGTCAATCCGCAGATTGATCGCGGTATTGTTGAAGCGATCCGCCAACTGAGTCGGGTCAACAGTGTCGTCATCTTTCAATAGGAATTCAGACTCTGAGAAACTATAGAAGCCGATTCGACGGCGGTTACCGCCTTCAGCTTTCGGCTTCCCGTCAGACGCACCTCGACCAGATAAAGTTTCGATAAATTCTGTGCTTTGAGAAGAGAGATCAACGGTTATGTCCGCCCCCCCAGTCACAAAGGGATAATACGAGTATTCGCCCTTAAAGAGCTGAATCGCAGTGACGTAGTTGGACAACTGCGACTTCGAAGCAGCGATATTTGCCTGTTTTCGGACGGCACCCACGGTCGGAATCAAGATTCCAGCTAGGATACCGATGATCGCGATGACCATCAGGAGCTCGATGAGTGTAAAAGCGGATTTTTTGTTCATATGACGCATAAATTTATTCTCCTGAAAAGATGATTCCATTATCGTTCGCTATATCGCGGAAGTCAGAATCCATCACACCAGTATCTTCTGTAATTTTTGTTTTGATGGCATTATTGGCAGCATCGCCCTTCGCACCAGTTGAATATAGGTGAAAGCCGAATACCTCCCAAGTCGGAGAAGCATTTTCCGTGTCCTCCCATTTATACCAATAAATATAGGGGTTCCCCCACGGGTCGAGTAGCTCAATTGAGTTACCATCCCCATCTTCATTCACCGAAAATTTGGTGTCATCGATAAACTTGGGGCGCTTCTTGACCTCCTCGTTGTTCATATCTTCAGAAATAATCGAGACGTCCAATTGACCACTCGTATTACGCTCCATCGAAAGACGCCCCGTCAATGCAAACAACAACATCTTATTTGTATCGCTCCCACCTGAGTCGTGCCACGGATAATCGCCATAGCGCAACTTGAACTGTTCAATTCCCTGTGACAGCACCGCCAACTCAGCTTTAGCCCTCGTGCGGGCTTGAGCGTTTTGCACACCGCGCGAGATGCCGAAGGTGATGCCAGCGAGAACCATGATAATGGCAATTACCACCAGCAGCTCGATCAGTGTGAAGCCACGGTTCGACGAACGTGCGCGGGGAGAAAATACAGAGTGGGGAGTATCAGAAGTCATGTCTAATGAGGTGAGACAAGGTGTTGCGCCGAGAGTTTCGGCAAAAGATTAAATTCGCGCCAAACCAGTATACTGTCAACGTCAGATGAGTGCGAAAGTGTAATGTAGTAAAAGTAAAAAGTAGGAACTGACGAGTTCATTTCGTGAAATAGACAGCGCTGTCTGGTTCACGGTGGTGACAGACAGCAATGTCTATCTCACTTTCAGCCCTCAGGTTTCAGCACTCAGGTTTCAGCACTCAGCCATCTCTGCCCTCATCCCGCATACGGCTTTTTAAAAATCGCGCCACTGCGTCGGCGTTCGGCGATACGCTCGACGTCCTCCTCATTCATCCTCGCTGGGAAACTTGTCTCTGGATCAATCTTCCACTTGGCAGGCTTGAGGTCGTGATCCAGTGCCACGCGGTAGTCGAACACGAAGCAATCGCCCTCCCATAGGCTGCTGTCCTTCGGCATCAGCTCCATATAGCGCAGAATTCCACCTTTTAGATGGTAGACATTGGTGAAGCCTTTTTGCTTTAAATAGGCAGTGGAACGCTCGCAGCGAATGCCGCCCGTGCAATACATCGCGATCTTCTGGTCCTTCTGCGTAGCAAGGTGCTCGTCCACAAACTTAGCGAACCCGGTAAAATCGTCCGTATTCGGATTGATCGCGCCCTTAAACTTCCCCACCCCAACCTCGTAGTCGTTGCGGGTATCAATAGTAATTACCTCAGGGTCAGAAATCAGCTCGTTCCACTCGCCTGGATCTAAATAGGTGCCAACTTCATCACGCGGGTCGGCTCCATCTTGCCGAAAGGTCACGATCTCCGGCTTCTTTTTGACCTTAAATTTTGGAAACGGGCAAAAGTCCGCATAGGAGACTTTCACCTCCATCGCCGCAAAGCGTGGGTCCGACTTGAGCAATTCAATCGTGGCGTCGACCGCCTCGTGCGAGCCCGCGCAGGTTGAGTTAATCCCTTCACTAGCAAAGATGATCGTGCCACGCAGCCCCACCTGCAGACCGTGGTCGATCAGTCGCTCCGCCCACTCATCGCGATCTGGCAGTTCGACAAAATGATAAAACGCAGCTATTTTCCAAGATTCAGACATAGAATGGGACGTATTTTAGGTTCAACGCAGCAAAGCAAGGACAAAACTACTTTTAAGCCTTGTCATCGAGCAATGACCTGTCAAAGCCCTCCGCCTCACTTAAGAATAGCCCTCAACAAGCAGGCGCCTTCTTCACACGCTCAAGTATCGGTAATATCCGGTCAACGGGCATATTACAGATATTATGGACATCAAGTTTACTGATCTCGGGCTACGCCCGGAACTCGTCGAAGGTATTCAACGCCTCGGCTTTGAATCACCCTCTCCTATTCAGGCAGAAACGATCCCCGTCGCGCTCAGCGGCAAAGACATCGTTGGCCTCTCCCAGACTGGCTCAGGTAAAACTGCCGCATTCGGCCTGCCCGCGCTCAATATGATCGATATCGATCGTAAAGAGACACAGGTGCTAGTACTCTGCCCGACTCGTGAGCTCGCCGTACAGGTCTGCGAAGAGATCAACCGGCTCGCTTCTTGTCTGCGCGGCTTCACCTCGGTGCCCGTCTATGGCGGCACTCCGATCGACCGCCAAATGCGTGCGCTGCGTAACGGCGCGCACGTCGTGGTCGGCACACCTGGTCGTATTATGGATCACCTGCGCCGCAAAACGCTGCGCACCGATGCGATCAAAATCTGCATCCTCGACGAAGCGGACCGCATGCTCGACATGGGCTTCCGCGAAGACATGGAAGTCATCCTTGGCGACATGAACGAGGAGCGCCAGGCACTGTTTTTCTCCGCAACAATGAATCGCGGCGTCGAAGGCTTGATCCGCAAATTCAGCCGCGATGCCCAACAAATCTCGATCGAGCGCAAGGCGCTGACCGTTGATACGATCGAGCAGACTTATTACGAAGTGCGCAATCGCTCGAAAATCGAAGTGCTATGCCGTATTCTCGACCTCGAAACCAAGCCACGCGGCATCGTCTTCTGTAACACCAAGCAAATGGTCGAAGATGCGACTGAAGCATTGGCCGCACGCGGCTACGTAGCTGACCGCATCCACGGCGACATCACGCAAGGCAACCGCGAGCGCGTGATTAAGCGTTTCAAGGATGGCTCAGTCGAACTATTGGTCGCGACCGACGTCGCGGCACGTGGCCTCGACATCGACGATGTCGATATTGTGTTTAACTACGACCTACCGCACGACCCGGAAGACTACGTGCACCGTATCGGTCGCACAGGCCGGGCTGGACGTTCAGGTAAATCCGTCACATTTGTTTACGGACGCGACATCTACCGGCTCGAAGCGATCGAGCGCTACACACGCCAAGTCGTGCGTCGTATGCAGATTCCAACTATGGAAGATGTGGAAGGTCGCAAAGCCGACAAGGTCTTTACGCAAGTAAAGAGCCTCCTCGAAGCAGGCAATTTCAAGCGCCACGACGCACTGGTCGATCGCTTGCTCGACGCTGGCCACACACCGACCGACATCGCCAGCGCACTCTTTAACCTATTGCATAAGGACGACAGTTCCCTCGGCGAAAAAATCGCCGAAGACACCGAGCCCTACTCTGAGACACCCAACCGCTCAGGTGGCAAACGCGGTGGCGGAGGTGGTGGTGGCTACCGCGGCGGCAATCGCGGCGGCGGCGGTGGCTATCGCGGCAACCGTGGCAACGACAACCGCAGCAACGACAACCGCGGTGGCGGCGGAGGCGGTGGCTATCAAGGCAACCGTGGCAACGACAACCGCAGCAACGACAGCCGCGGTGGCGGTGGCGGCTACCAAGGCGGCGAACGTCCTAAGCGCCCATTTAAAACCAAGAGCAAATTTGGCGGCCACAGCGCTGGCGGCGAAGGCGCACCTAGTAGTGGTGGCTATCAAGGCGGCGGCAATAGCGGCGGCGGAGGTTATCAAGGCAACGGCGGCGGCAACAAAGACTTCACTCCAGTGAAGAAGCCAGCACGCCGCTTCAAGAAGCCTGAATAACAACGCGCGAAGAACATTTGATCGAAAAGGCGGACAGCAATGTCCGCCTTTTTTGTATCTCAGCAGAGACACAGCCAGCGTCTTTTTAATCGACCAGACATCGGACTGCAAAATAAAGCACGGCTATATCTTGACTTTATTAGTCAAGAACTAAAGATAAAGTGTCAATGGATGACGCACAGACAGTTAAAACTCAACGCCTCACACAGTCGGATTTGGAAAATGCCTCCGCTGTTGATCGCGTGCGATGGGCGCATGAACAATATGGTGACAAGCTGGTTCTCAGCACTAGCTTTGGCATCCAAAGCGCGGTCATGCTGCACCTCGTCACCACCCAGATCCCTGATATTCCGGTCATTTTCATCGACACTGGCTACCTGTTTCCCGAAACCTACCAGTTTGCAGAGGCATTGACCGAACGGCTGACTTTAAACCTGAAGACCTACTTTCCGCGTCAATCTGCGGCTCACCAAGAAGCAGTGCATGGCAAGCTCTGGGAACAAGGCGTCGAAGGCCTCGGCCAATACAATCGCATCAACAAGGTCGAGCCAATGAACCGCGCGGTTCAAGAACTCGGCGCGACTGCATGGCTCTCGGGTCTACGTAGGCACCAATCGTCTTCGCGCGAGAAGCGCACGGTCGCCGAGCAGCAAAACAAAATCATGAAGGTGTATCCGATCGTTGATTGGAACGAGCGCGACATCTACACTTACCTGACCAAAAACAACCTGCCTTATCACCCACTCTGGGATGAAGGTTATGTATCGATAGGTGACTGGCACAGCACCCGCAAACTCGGTGAAGGCATGAGTGCCGAAGAGACTCGTTTTGGTGGCCTCAAGCGCGAATGTGGACTCCACGAATCCAACGCGGATTCGGACTATCAAATATAGAAACTGACAAAGTCAGAGGTGAAAATGTGGGAAGGTATAAAGGTGCAAACATAAAACCTGTAACTTTCCCACCTTCATACCTTACCACTTCCCTACCTTTTAACGTGCGCACAGCGCACTCAGCCTCAACCGTGTCCACAGGCATCGCTAAAGTGGATCGATCATCCACCGAAGGTGCGAACCAAGAAATCTCAACCTTAGCAATCTCGGCACTAAAAAAAGCTCCACAACGCACCTCTCTGGACGCTCTACCCTTGCACCCGAGCGAGCAGAGCTTTTTTATCAAACCATTCAAATCAGACTTACCCAAACAACCACACAGTGCCCCGCCTTACATTTTCCTCACAGTCATCACCGTGAATTCCACTCAAAGTCCTAAGGGTCGCCCCCCCAAGCATGTCGCCATCATCATGGATGGCAATGGTCGTTGGGCCAAAGAACGTGGCCTACCCCGCATCGAAGGCCATCGGCGCGGCGCAGAGGCGGTTAAGCGCACGCTCAAAGCCGCACAGGAAAACGGCGTCGAGATCATCACCCTGTATGCCTTTAGTGTCGAAAATTGGAACCGCCCCAAAGTCGAAGTCGATGCGCTCATGAGTCTGCTGGATCGGTTTCTTGTCGATCAACTGCCCGTACTGATTAAGCGGAAAATCCGCCTACGCGTGGTCGGCCGATATAAAGAACTCCCTGAGTACATTCAACACCGACTGCGCAAGTCCGAAGCCGCCACCGCACAATTTACCGAGCACACTCTCGCACTCGCACTCAACTATGGCGCACGCACTGAAGTGGTCGACGCCGTCAAAGCCATCGCGCAAGCCGCACAAGCCGGCAGCATCGATCCCAACACGCTCGACTACGACAGCTTGCGCCCCTATCTTTACACCAACGACCTGCCTGATCCCGATCTAGTCATCCGCACTTCAGGTGAAGCACGGCTAAGCAACTTCTTACTGTTGCAAGCCGCCTACGCCGAGATCTACTTCACTTCCGTGCTATGGCCAGACTTCGACGAATCACATTTTAAAGCCGCACTCGCTGACTACGCATCCCGCGAACGCCGTTACGGTAAAACTGCCGAACAATTGCAAGTCAGCTAATTTTCAATTTATTCCTTCACTAGACCAAAGGGCACCCAGTTCAGTCACCCCTGCGGGGCCAGCTCGGCAGACCTCACAGACCATCTACTCGCGCTTCGTCACTCTCACTTTCACCCTCACTCTCACTTCCACTCTCACTATTTCATTATGAAGCAACGTATCTTCAGCTTCACGATCCTCTGGTTGATCGTCACAGTCTCGCTACTCATTTCAGGCATCGCCGCAGGCGTCTGGCTACTCGCAATTCTGGCGTTTTTCACCCAACTGGAGCTCTATCAACTGTTCGATAAAATGGGGCTCAAGCCGATCAAGTCGCTCGGACTTGCTTGCGGCCCCATCATCATTTTAGGCTCCTACTATCTTGGCGGAGTCGATGCCGGCACCGATATCTTTATTCTCTGCTTTTTGGCACTCGCGCTGACGATCATTATTAAAGATCTACAAGCAGGCCGCCTACGCAGCTTCATGCCGACGCTTTTCGGGCTCCTCTACGTGCCTTTCATGCTCCACTTTTTTGTAAAAGTCGTGAAAATGGCGGAGTTTCACGGTTTCACCGATGGCACCAGTATTTTTCTCACGATCTGGATCGTTGCGGTGGCCAAATGCACTGATGTCGGCGGCCTTCTAGTCGGTATGAAAATCGGCAAAACGCCTCTCTCGGTGATTAGCCCGAAAAAGACTTTCGAAGGCGCAGCCGGCGGCATTGTCTTTGCCATGCTCATCGGCCTCTTCATTCTTGGCATCTTTAATGCCTATGCCCCCGAAGATTTCACTTGGTGGCGATCGGCACTGATGGCGATCCCTATCGGCATTGCTTCGATCGCGTCCGACCTCGTCGAGTCCGCCTTCAAACGTCAAGCCGATGTCAAAGACTCCGGCACTATCATTCCCGGCATTGGTGGCATTTTTGATCTGACAGACAGCCTGCTACTTACCGCACCGCTCGGGTATTTGATGTTCAAATACTTCATCTTCTAGATGGCCGAAACCGCGAAGAAAAAAGTCGTCCTACTCGGTGCGACTGGTTCAATCGGTGGTAGTACCCTACGCGTCTTGCGCGAACATGCAGATCGACTTGAACTAATCGGCGTCGCCGCGCACTCCAACCACGCCGCGCTCGCCGCGATTTGTCATGAATTCAACGTTCCGCACGCTACGCTCTCCAGTGAAGCGGCCTACGCCGAAGCCAACGCAGCCAACAACTTTCCCGCCAACACTCAACTCGGTTGCGGTGATGCTGGCTTACTCGAAATCTCGACCTTAGCCGAAGCCGACATCGTACTGGTCGCCGTGGTTGGAGCCTGTGGGCTCAAGCCGACCTTGGCAGCCATCGAAGCAGGCAAGGACATTGCGCTCGCCAACAAAGAACTGCTCGTCCTCGGTGGAGCCTTCGTGATCGAAGCAGCCAAGCGCAAAGGCGTGCGCCTACTTCCAACCGACAGCGAGCACAACGCCATCTTTCAATGCATCGAGGGCCACCCACAGCAACATCTCGACAAGCTCATCCTGACCGCATCTGGCGGACAATTTCGCGACGCACCCATTGAGCGACTCGCCAGCGTCACACCCGCTGATGCCACCCAGCATCCCAACTGGTCGATGGGGCCGAAAATTACGGTCGATTCCGCAACGATGGCTAACAAAGGCCTCGAACTGATCGAAGCACATTGGCTCTTCGGCTTGGAACCAGATCGCCTCGAAGTGGTCATTCACCCACAGAGCATCGTCCATTCCTTCGCGCAATTTATCGACGGCTCGATCCTTGCACAGCTCAGCCCGCCTTCCATGACCTTTGCCATCCAGCACTGCCTGCTCTACCCCGACCGCGCGCCGGGAGTGGATGCCACCATGGATTTTAGCAAAACCTTTCAACTTGATTTCAAAGCGCCGGACTTAGAACGCTTCCCTTGCCTGCAACTCGCCTACGATGCCATGCGCACCAGCGGCAGCGGCCCCGCGATTTTTAATGCGGCCAACGAAATCGCGGTCGAGCGCTTCCTCGCTCACGAACTGGCGTATCTCGACATCCCGCGCGTGATTGAGCACACACTCAGTAACATCAACCCTGCCTCCGCCGCCGACCTCGACGCACTGCTAGAGATCGACCACCACGCGCGACAAGTGGCCCGCGACTTTAAATCACAGTAACGCGTCCCAGTCTTCGAATCTCAAGTTTCAGCCCTCAAGTTTCAGCCCTCAAGTTTCAGTCCTCAAGTTTCAGCCCTCAAGTTTCAGTCCTCAAGTTTCCGATCTCAAGTTTCAGTCCTCAAGTTTCAGTCCTCAAGTTTCAGTCCTCAAGTTTCAGTCCTCAAGTTTCAGTCCTCAAGTTTCAGTCCTCAAGTTTCAGTCCTCAAGTTTCAGCCCTCAAGTTTTAGTCCTCAAGTTTCAGTCCTCAAGTTTCAGTCCTCAAGTTTCAGCCCTCAAGTTTTAGTCCTCAAGTTTCCGATCTCAAGTTTCAGCCCTCAGGTCTCTCATCTCCGCCATGCTTCTCAATATTTTCTATATCGCCATCGCGCTGCTCGCGCTGAGCTTCTGTATTTTCATCCACGAGCTCGGCCACTTTATCGCTGCTAAAAAGCGCGGCTTGATCGCCGATCGCTTCTCGATCGGCTTCGGCCCGCGCCTCTTTGGCTGGAAATGGCGCGGCACCGACTTCCGTATCTCACTGCTGCCGCTCGGCGGCTATGTCTCGCTGCCACAGCTCGCAGATATGGGCCGACTCGAAGGCGGCGAAGAAGACGAGTCCGAAGACCTACCACCGATCTCTTATGCCGATAAGATGATCGTCGCCGTGATGGGCGCTGTGTTTAACATCATCCTGGCATTCTGCCTGTCCCTCATCCTCTGGGGTGTCGGTCGCGACATTGTTAAAACTACCACCGTCGACGTGGTCCCCGAGCAAATCGTCAATTCCGCAGGGGAAATCGTTCCTGGTCCAGCCTTCGAAGCAGGCCTTCTCACAGGCGACACCATCCTTGAAATCGACGACGAGCGGATCGGCGATTGGATGCAGCTACAAAATGCGGTGATGACTGGCACTGGTCGCAACGACGCAGGCATCCCCACCACCGAAGTCACCGTCCTCCGAGACGATAAAGAGCTCACCATCACTGCTCACCCAGTTCTCGTCACCTCCGAAGACATCCGCACCCTCGGCGTGCAACCTGGCACCGACCTCGTCGTCAGCATGGTGCAAGAGAATATGCCCGCTTTCGAAGCAGGCATGCTGCCAGGCGACCAACCCATTGCCCTCAATGGCGAGCCGATTACCTCCGCAGCCTTTCTGAGCGTTTATCTAAAGAATCATCAAGGCGGCAGCATCGACGTCACCCTCCTCCGTGAAGGTCAAGAAGTCATCCTGCCGATCGAACCTGGGATTGCGCCTGGTGAAGAGTCACTACGTTTTGGATTCGCCTACTACTACGAAGCGCAAACCGAGCGGGTGCACCGCAATCCTTTCGAGCAGATCACGATCATGGCCAACACGATGAAAATGACACTCGTCGCGCTCATCAGCCAGAAATCGGACGTCAAAGTGCGCAACATGAGCGGCCCCGTCGGTATCGTACACGGTCTCACTACGATGGCCCGCTATGGCTGGATTGACCTCGTTTGGTTCCTCGCATTGATCAACGTCAATCTCGCGATCTTCAACGTGCTACCAATCCCTGTGCTGGATGGCGGCCACATGCTATTTGCCACGATCTCAAAAATCACCGGCCGTCCGCTGC